>Ga0213868_10000428_pt1 | contig 39528 bp, 26 predicted proteins | sample PICome_9_FD_160087 | JGI IMG/M metagenome (GOLD analysis project Ga0213868, IMG submission 160087) | Coastal seawater microbial communities near Pivers Island, North Carolina, United States - PICO127 | ecosystem: Environmental > Aquatic > Marine > Coastal | place: USA: North Carolina...
CAATTTTTTGAGGATACCAAATTTTTGCATTCGCTTTCCTAACAAGGACATGCTCCTCTTATCGGATAGAGAAGCTCAAATATTTCTAATGCGTAGAGACGATTTCAACAATAACGCAAACGTCTTATTCTGTCATTGCGAATTTGAGATGCAAAAGCCATCACGCTTACGTGTAGGTCAAAGAAAGGCAGATTATCTTGATTCGAAGGCGCGTTGTTCTCTCAAACTTTTCAACGGCGAATGCAATTACCCGAAAGATGAACGTGTAGAGTTAAAGAATATGTTGTCTATCGCAAACACTCTCAATCCTGCAGAGAACCGAAATGTGACCGATTGCAGTGGAAACCCGGAACGTTTATCAGTCGCGAGAGGCAAGTACAAGGACTTTGAGTTAAGTGATTTAGAAAGAATCACGATGGAAATTTCCTGTGAGGCTGACTTTCGCAATCATTAATAAAATAAATATTCATATTTCATGTTTCAAGTGGTATGGGTTGTAATCTGGAGATCAAATGAAACATCGGGAGACAAAACCAATGCGTTTTGGGAATACAAAGAATTAGATCTGACAAACTAAAGAATTAGATCTGACAAACTAAATAACTTTTGGCGCGAAACGTTGTGCATGCGTTCATAACCCAACGCACGGAAGAAGGGCAAAACGTGGAACATGTAGGCCAAGCGAGCTCCATCGCTTTCCGCAAAGTTGAAGCCCATTCGTTCGTGTAAAAACAACCAAACAAATCACACAATTAGTTTCCTTAAGTTGTGAAGAAAGGAATCAAACAGTCTTTTAGTGATTGATTACATTCAACATGTTACAGTACGATACTCAGGCGTGGAATTTCTTCGCCTTGGCGTTCATCAGCCTTTACTTGATGCCATGTAAGTTCGTATAAAAACTCCTTTCAATGATGATTCTTGACGTTATCCATTTCTCACTTTTGATCCTATTGTAACTCATTCTTAAACTGTTATTTTTGTAAAAAAACGAAACATACAGCGTATTATCATATTTTAAAGAGTTTTTACAAGGCTTTCGTATCAACAAAAGATGCTGATATTGGAGCAGTAGCACGAACATCGGATGAAGAAAAGAAAGCGAAACTACTCAAACGAAACGCTACTGGACTTAAGTCCTTATCCCAGCGATTCTGGATTAACTTTTGTCTCACTATTGCATTTACAGCTTTGTTTATTTACTTGGCATCTTCAATCCAAGAGGGTGGAGAGGTGAACTCTTTCGATCCTTTTACCATCTTGGATATTCCTGCTGGTTCAGATATCAAGAGTATCAAGAAGGCTTACAAGAAGATGAGTTTGAAGTGGCACCCTGATAAGAATCCTAATAATCCTTCTGCTGAAGCTAAGTTCATGATGGTTGCTAAAGCATATGAATCATTGACGGATCCTGTAGCCAAGGAAAATTACGAAAAATATGGTAATCCTGGTAAGTTTTTCGAGAGATTCCCTGTCAGCCATTCATTTGTGTCTGTGACGTTGAAATATGTTTCTAACTTTCATCTTGATATTCTGTAATCTATTTGATAAATGAAGATGGAAAACAGTCCCTTGCAGTTTCTATTGGATTGCCATCATGGTTACTTGATACGGACAACAGAAATATCGTACTCATGGCATACCTCATCATAATGGTGGGTGTTATTCCCTTTTGTGTTTGGAAATACTATTCTAACTCTTCCAAGTATGGCGAAAAGGATGTAATGTACGACACTTACTCTTGGTATCACCATTCCCTTGACGATACCACTCCCCTTAAGGCGTTGCCTGAGACACTTGCGGGGTCTGCCGAATTTAGGGAACGCAATATGCCCAAGGAAGCTTCAGAAAAGAATGAAATCAATGGTTTGTTGAACAAACTAAAGAGTTCTATGCAAAAACCTAAATACAATCATCCTATTCTGATCAAGGGAAATGTGCTTTTACATGCGCACCTCACCCGTCAAACTGAGGCTCTCTCAGAACAATACAAGAATGATTTGCATTTTATGCTTTCCAAAACAAGTGCATTGATTGATGCTATGATTTCTGTATGTCAGCATCAAGATGCGTTTACAACCGCATTGAACTGTATTCAATTCGGGCAGTATGTTACCCAATCATGCTGGTCCAAGGATTCAACATTGATGCAACTCCCTCACTTCACCGAGAAAGAGGCTGCAGAAGCAAATGTAACTCTTGCTGAGTTCCTAGAAATGCCTAAAAATGAATTAAAAGGATTGAAAAATATGACAGCAGAGCAAAAGCAAGATGTTTACAAATGCATGGAAATTATTCCTCGCATTGATGTTGCGACTAAGTTATTTGTCGATGATGATGAAGATGATAAGATTTATGAGGGTGATTTATGTACCGTCCAAATCAAGGTCAATCGTAAGAATCTCAAGAAAGGTGAAAAGGCTGATCTCGTTCATGCCCCTCACTTCCCCTTCCCTAAACAAGAAGCATGGTGGATAATTTTGGGAACTAGAGAAGGCAAGATCATTGATATCAAGAAGGTAGTAAAGAGTGAAAAAGAGTTTACTCACGATATCAAATTCTTGGCCCCCAAATCTGGTGTATATGAATTCAAGCTTCATGTTCTGAGTAATTCGTACATCGGACTAGATAAAGAACTTGATGTAGAACTCGAAACTCTTGATGCGTCTGCATTACCTGAATACAAGGTTCATCCAGATGATGCTAAACTTGATGATGAGCCGACTCTGTTCGAGGAGATGTTGAACGCTCATAACGTTGAGGAGGATAGTGACAGTGATGATGAAGATGATGATGACGATGATGATGACGACAATGAGGGCATTAAAGAGCTATCCGCTGCTGAACGGAAGAAGATGGAGTTGCAGAAGAAGAGACAAGCTGCCGCTGGAGACGATTCAGATGACGATGACTCTAGTGTTGAGGAAGTGTATGCTGACTAATTTATATAATGATTTTTAGCTCATTCTTTTTTAAAAAACAATAGGGATTTATGAGTGACTTCTTCTCTTTTTGCTTCCAGTAAGGCCTCCCTTCTTTCCATTCTTCTTTTTACTTGCGGATCGAGACATGGACCTCTTATCGTTCTTCAACCTTTTGTCCACAAGTTTCACACCCTTTCCTCCTTGCTTTGCTCCCTTTTTCGCGACTACGTACGTTTTGCTGGGTCTCGCCGCATCTTTGCCTCTCATAGCCTTACTAATGGCTTTGAGTTTCATAGCCTCGGACATGTCGGATGAGTTAGCGACGGCCTCCGCCTTCTTCTTAGCTGAAGCAAGCTTTGCTTTCACACGTTTGTTCTTACGAGCTCTCGCTTCGGCTACCTTGGTGATTGGTCTAACAGCTAAACTCATAAAGCGCTCTTTCATTTTTGCAAGTAATTCAGGAGGAATAGGAAGCTGAGGTCGATAGTTTTTATTCTCGTCATCTAAGAACCAGTCGGGCAAGTCTTCTGGGTCATTCCATGCAAAACGGTTGTATGATGCATCAACTAGTGCTTTTGCCTTGCTCTTGCGTAGCATCATAGTTCCAAGCGCGAGAGTTTCTGCGTAGTCGTCACTGTCATAATCCTCGTTTTCAGAGTTGTATTCACGAGGATCCATAGTGGGTAATATCTCCGACTTCTTCACTATCTCAAAACCAGAAGAATCTTTTTCGTCGTGGGTGGCAGAGCTTCCTAATCCAGCTTTGATCAGCGCACGAGCTTCCAAAACCTTTTGCTTCTCTTTTGCGCTCATAGCTTGAAATTTTTCGTTTTCCTCATTTTCATCATGCCCTTCTACGACTTCAAATGCATTATCAGCTTCACCAGATAATTTTTCACGACGAGCTTTTTTCTTTTCCATTCTTAATTTTGATTTTAATCTCTTCTCATGCCTTAATTGTTTATCAGTCTTAGGCATCATGTCCAGAATCGATTCAGCGGTTAAAGGCACATCATCATCTGAATCATCATCAGAATCGACTTCAAGCTTTTTGCGCTTGCTGCTCTTTTTTGTAAGTTTTGGGGTACTGTCTTCATCACCATCACTTAATTCCTCAATGTCATTGCCATCACTGTCTGAATCATAGTCGTCAATATCCTTTTTAGATGAGACTCCTTTTACTCCAGTCATTGTTGCAAACGAGGCTGTGGTCCCAATATTTTCAAAAAGTGGGTTGCTGAACCATCTTGCAGTCTTGACTGAGGTTGATTCTTCCGGTAGACGATGAATAAGGGGATTTTGGTCCTTCAATGACTGCTGATCGACCTTCTTTGACTTTTGCCGGGAGTGTTCTTCCGGAGTCATCGGATTACTGTTGAAACCATCGTCATCGGAATCACGATCTTCTTCGTCGTCACTGGAATCATCATTCTCACTATCCTTTGGACCTTGAAGCATCTCAGCATATTTTTTCGTATCATCATCCATCATCATTTCTTGATCTTCCTTAGCCTGCTCCATCGCCTTTTCGCGCATAGCCCTCTTGCTGCGTTTCACCATTTTTGTGCCAGTCTTGGCCCCTTTTGTCTTTGTTGTCTTCAGATACCGATTATAGGCCTCATCAAGTTCTCGATCAAGACGATAACTGTAACCGGTGTCTTCGTCAACATCATCATCTTCTCCTTGAGCAATGACACGACCCTGATCATCTCTAACTACATTTTCATCATCTTCAATTTCATCTTCATCATCATCTAATAGAAGCTGATCATCTGTAACTTTATTCAAATCGACTTCACGAGCAGCTTCTAGTGCACCCTTACTGGTGATGGATGTCAAAGTGAACATTTTTTCAGCTTCCGGTAGTTCAATTGCATTCAAATCCATTCCAAGAGCTGCTCGCTTTCTTCTTTTTGCGGCGAGTTCGCGTTCCTTCTTTTTCAGACGTTTTTGCTCTCTGAGTTTCTTTGCACGCAGTTTTTCAATATCAGCTTGAATATTTTCCTCTTCAGCATCAGAATCCATTTCTTCATCATCTGATACTTTACCTTCGCTGTTATCGCTATCCTCGTCTTCATCATTTCTTGAATGGCTTTTCTTGAGATCATCACGAAGCTTCTCTCTCCATGTCAAGAGTCCTTTAAAGTCACCCTTGTTTAGGACTTTGAGATCTGAAAGGCACTCTTTAATCTCTGTAGTGGTCAGTCTATGATTCAAGAAAAAGTTACAGTTACAATCTGGAATGCTCTTTGTAGATTCTCCTTTTCTGTCTTTATCTTGTTTCTCCTTACAAAAGTGACAGGTGAATGACAAACCAGTGCAAAAACTGAGCATTTGAATTGGATCTTTTCGCTCTTCTCCACCATAAGTGCCCGATTCAATAAAATCTGCCACGGTTCCGATATTCCTCATACTAGCATCCATATTCGTCATGTCATACCCACCTCTTGATCTAGTTTTCTCATCAAACTTTTTATGAAAAATAGTGATTCCTTTCTGCCCATTATTTTGGGCTGCATCTCCTCCTCCTGCTGCTGCTCCATCCACCTTTAGTCATAACAAACGATAGCATTAGAATCAGTACCATAAGATTTCAAATCGATGACTTCAATGCGCATTTCACCTCATTTCACTTACCTGCTCAAATACACTCTGTGGATCAAACATTCTTTCGTCAATCTTCGTTGGATCTAGATAACCCGTACAAACCAAAAAGATTTCGGCACTTTGACTTCTACTGGCATTGGGCTTCACAGCTTGAACATTTTGAAACAACTGCTTTACAATCCAAACATAACTCGAATAATCAGCTGACCTATACAATTTCGTCACAAAGGTTCCATTGCGCTTCAAATGCTGAGTTGCACATTTGAGACTATGAAGAGCAATTTCATTTTGCATATATGCATCACGGTCATAACTGGCACCGACATCAGGCGCTCCATCACACAATACAACATCTGCCTTTAGAGTTTGAAGCTGAGCTTTAATCTGAGCCTTACACTTATCCGTGGTAATATCTCCAATCAGAGTAATAACATTGGGGATTGCACGAATGGGTAAAATATCGACTGCCAATATGATATTGCCAGGTGTTTTCGCCATGGTACGTTGTGCGACTTGAGTGAACCCTCCAGGGGCGGCACAGAGATCAATCACAACTTTGGCATTTTCAAGGAAATGAAATTTACGATTGATTTGTGTCAATTTAAAGGCGGCACGTGATCGGTAACCTTGCTCCTTTGCCACTGCGTAAGAAAGAATACGTGTTTAAGATTAGGCTTTACACTTTTTCAGAATGAAGAGGTTGCGTTCTATAAGAATAAAAGATGATACTTACGCCGATAGTACTTGTCTTTATCATGATACTTCTTCCTCTTATTATTTTCTACCATGGTTGAAGAAACGAATATTACTTTGTAGAACGGAGAGGATAGATTTGTAATGAACCTTCGTGTATCTACAGAAAAAAAGAAATTGTTTTTTTGCTCCTCTCTTCGGAACCATTTCGTTGGTCTGGGTTCCATTCTTTTTCGCGGAATTTTAGGTCCACTACTAACTATGCTTCATTGTTCTGATTCTCTGCTCTCTGATTACAACATCAATACGAGTATGCAAGATTCAAGATGTGCAAGCGCCAGGCTTCCACCAACACATCCTATTATTCCAAATCGACAATTAAGTCACTGACCATGACGGAACGAAAGCCACTACTGCAATGGTCCCAAGAAGAATTTCAAAGATGGGGGTCCATTCCTAGATTATCACTTGTACCAGTACCGAGAACTAAATTTCTTTTCTTGAAATCTCCTCTGTCCACCGTATATGAAGAAAAATATGGCGATCGAAATGTCTTTACTGTATCCATGTACGTTCAGAGACTTATTGCGAAATCGATGGATGTTGGTATGGTGATTGATTGTACTTCTTTGGATTCGCAATTGATTACGTCATTGGGTTCTAAACAGGATGGAAATGATGTAGAAAAGGGGAACAATCAAAAGGATGATTTGAACGACCAAAGTGGAAATTACGACTCGAACCAATGGTATTTTTATAACTCAGAGGAATGGGATGATTTTGGAATTGACTTTCAACATCTTGGTACGAGTAACGATGATTCTATTTCATCTGATATTCTTGAGAAGTTTATGAGTCTCGTTCAAGACTATTGGAAAACCTATCCTAATCGTTACATTTCACTCATTGATGCTAGAGGAGGACATGGAGTTGCTGCATTTCTTGCAGCATATTATCTTTGTACCAAATGGAAGGCACCTGTACACACTGCATTGGCTTGTATTCAAACAGCTTTGCCTGTGAAAGATTGTGACGTACTGGGATGTTACGATATGCAACTTGTTCAATTTCTTCAAGACAAGTTCTGTGGGAAACAAGAGATATTGATGGATTTGAATCAATTACCACAATGGTACCCTAGATCAAAAATAATGGAAAACCAATCAGGAGCTATTGTGAGAATTGCACCTTATTCAAAGCGAGCTGCAAGTGATGCAGGACTTGAGCATGTATCCTCAAAATCCACCAAACAAGTGAAAGTTGTTGATGATGATGATGATCATGTAGCTGAGTTGTTGGAAGTTCAACCTCCTGCTTCTCAGCGCTATATTCGAGCGTTAGCAGTTTTGAAACAATTAACATCTAACTCTTTATTGGATTCAATCCCAGTGAAAAGTGAAACTGTCATCGATTCTAACAACACATCAGATCTCAACCTAAATTTCAAAGTAACATGGAAGCCGATAGGTCGAAGAGGTTTGCTTCTGATTCTGTCGGATGGTGTCTTTTTCCTTGAAAATGGAACCGGCAACAATGAACCCAGAATAAACGTTTCCATGGTGAAATGTCCTCTGTATTTTCCAAACCCTCAAAAGCCATCAGAATTACAGCATCGGACTCTTTTAGATGTGACTCTTGTTGTAGATAAAGAAGGAGACCAAGACATTCCTCGCTTCTATATTTCAGATATTTTGGTCCATATGGGTGGGTTACTTCTTAGCAAACCATTGAACACACGACTGAAGTTTCTCTTTGAGGGGGTTATTACGGCAAGGAAAAAGACAACGGCGATATGGAAGTATGACAAAGAAAAAATACGAATACGAGCGCAAGAGTACTTCGATATTACAAAAGCGGCGTTCGTAGCCAACGATGTTGCTCCAGCTCAATTGCATGATACGAAAGAATTAGTTTTTTTACAAAATGACGGAGAATACAATAGTCTTGCTTTAGTTGCTCCCTTGGAGAGTCCTGGTGGTCTTTCGAAAAACTTACAAGACTACATCAAAAACCTATCGTAAGAGTATGATTAAAAATTGTTCTTTACTGATATAACTTCAAAAGCCAGTTTCTATTTCCTCAAAGTCACTTTCGTATGTCATATCGCTATCATTTAAGCCAGAGTCAGATGTGTGGTCTTTATGTGATTTCTCCGCCAAAGGACTAGCGACGCTTTCGATTTCATCAGTATCAGACACGACCCCTTCTACGCTATCACCCATCTGAAACTCCTCCTGAGCTACCAAGAGATCATTTAGATACGAATCCTTTTCAGCATCATCAGTGACAAGATTGGGGTGATCACGAGAGTTGATTTCAGAAAAGGATTCTGAATTTTTCTCATCCAAGGAGACTGCCGAGTTGACTGATCGCTCATGCGATATTCTCTCCATATCATTTTCATTTGTCTGAATCTCATCATCATCATCATCATGATCACCTTTGAAATCGATATCACCTTGAGAATATTTGATTGCCTTAGATTTGACCTCTTCCTTCTCTAGGCATACATCAGGTACTATAGGATGGATATTACATTCGTCGATATTTTCATTTGTAGAAGTTTCTTCAACAACCAAGATATCTTGAATGACTGTATTACCCAGACTTCCCTTTTGACAAGGCTGATCGTTTCTCTTAAGAGTCATGTGTTCATAAAAGCCAGTTTGTAATGCATTAAGGACACCTGAAAGTTCCAGAAACTGATGACCTTGAGATGAAAGCTTCTTCTCCAGGGATTCTACTTTACTTGGCAGGAAAATCAATGCTTGAACATCTTTGTCAAGAGTTTGAACACTCGCACGAATTTTTTCCAATGCATCTTTATTTTCTATATCTTGCATCGGCTTGATTGTAATAAAGTCTGGCGGAGGGTTTTCTCTACTGTCATCAAGCTGCCGAATACCAAGTCTCTCAATATCCTTTTGCACTTGTTGAATCATAAGCTCAATCCGTTCCGAAGAAGCTGCATTCTGATCATATACATTTCCCTGCAAATCAATAAATTCACTTCTAAGATTTCCCATTTCTTGACGTAACTTGTTTTCCAATGAGGTCACTTTTCCCAAACAAGAAGCAAGATCCTCAACAGAATAATTCTTACTGTTTTTCAGGGTTTCCACTGAATTCTTAAGGGCATTTATATCAACGAATAAGTTCGTAATATCTTTACTCTCTAACTCATTTAATTGCCTTTTCATACAACTTTGATCATTTTGTATATGCTCCATGTTCCGTTTCAAGTAAGTCTCAGTCTTTTCGACACGACTGTCATATTTGTTGATAATATCCAGAAATTCAGCTTCGGTGTCATGTTTCAACAGTCCTAGCTCTTCTTTCATTTTGCTCTCCAAATCTTTCATACTAGAACCTAAGGCTTGGGTGAGGTTCGAAGATTCCATGCATGTCATGTTTATTGTCTGTATTTGCTCCAAAGCATTTGCAACTGTAGATGCAAAGGACTCAATATTTTTGTCACAGTATTCTTTCAACGTAGTTTCTAGTGATGCCATCTGTTCCTTCAATGAAATCTCAATCGGAGATATCAGATTTTTTAAATCCTCAGTCATTATGCTAAATGGATTTATGTTATTCTGAACGGTTCTGTCTTTCTTCGACACGAGGACTTCTAATCGTTTCTCAATAAAATCTAATCTTGATTGTACTCGCAACGCTTGACCATTCTCAGAATCGTCACTCTTCTGTTCATCACCTCTGTGTATGTCAGATAAGGCATCTAAAATATCGCCATCATCAGATATCGTCTTTACGATCATACCTGAAATGACTCTATGAAAATCTCCTCCCCCCTGTACAATTTCCCTTCCAAGAGCATCTTTGACTTTATCTACTACGGAGCCATTCATCTTTTCTTGAGCCAAGGCCAAATCATGCTCAATTGAAGGTCTGATAGCCTGCGTGACCTTTTGTTCAATCTTTTGAAGCTGATTCTCAACTGCATTCGCTATAACTGTCGTAATGTGACCCTTTTCAAGCTTTGTTGTCAAGGCCTTCGACGCATCGCGAGTCACGATCAGGTCTTTCTTTAACTTCTCATTTTCATGTTTCAGATATGACATTTCTTGTTTTAGAAGGGCAACATCACTTTCAAATGCTAATTTCGCGGACATAGCTGATCTTTCCATAGCAAGCATTGTTTTGGTGGTGATTGTCTCCAATGCGTCCTTCATATCACCAGTTGTAACACATGTTGCAGAATCTTGACGCATCTGGTCTTTTATCATCTTTATATCCATGGTTATACTTTCCTTCCAGCCAACATCATTGGCCATTGCCTCTCCTAGTTTTGTGACTAAATTCTTTTGGTGTTCATATTCTTGCTTGAGTCTTTTTGTCAACCGGTCCTGGGCCGCCAACTGTCTTGCAAGGAGACCGTACTCCCTATGGATCTTTACACTGTCCTCAGATAGGTCGCCGATTTTATCATTCAATCGGTCGATCCTTGTATGTGTAGAATGCATTTTTTCATGCACTATCTTCTCAGCAGTTCGTTTGGCATTCATTCCAACTCTAGCCGATAGATCTTCTTCCACATGTTTAGGAACTGATCGATTTACAAATCCCATTGAATTTCCTCGAATAACATGCTGGGCTTGTAAATGGTGATAACCAGTCTGAGAATCATATTTATCACTTTCTAAGTTATGTAAATTTTGTGGTGATTGCAACGATCCTTCGTATTTCATTGACTCATGCTGATATTCCATGGGCAAAGATGAAATGTTTTTGTTTGTTTGTTCTATTATTTTTGTAAGATGTTTTTCCCATTGTTGCACTCGAGCATCTCTGTTCATAGTACCTTCAATATTTCTTTTTCCAAATGGAATTGAGTATTCTTGAATCGAGTACAAATCGAGATCACTTGTTTCGATTTTTTTAAAAAGTTCAGTTTTCCAATACCAGTGAACCACTGATCAAATTGAGTTGGAGCGTTGTTGCCATGACTTCTAAGGAGGGGCAAACATAAACGTAAACAATGGAATCAAAAGATAAGTCTCGCGTGTCATTGAAATGCTGTCAACGTAGTTGATATTATATTAGCGTCACGTCATAAAATAGACATGCATCTACTATTTAATGTAGAGAGAGAATGAGAGAATGTATTTTTTAGCAACGTATTACTCCATCGAACCTTCAGGTCCCTTTGATACGACAGCATTCACTGGTCTCATGACATTTCCTTCCAATTCATAACCAAAAGCAGCAACTCGAATCACACAATCCTTGGGAACAGTATCCGAAAACTCCTCCTGAACAGCAATACAGCGTACACCATCCACTGCAGCACCCTCATTAATAGTAAATCCTTCGACACCCATGTCACCCAGAGCTTTATTGAAATCACTAGACAACGCTCTGTACTTCTGAGCAAATTCATTTCCTTCATAGCGTGCCACCAAACCATTCAATTCTTCCATAATGGGTAAAAAGTCAGTCAATACGGCTGCTCGGGCCACAGTCTTGTTGTCAGCAGACGCAGCTCTCTTGTTACGACGGAAACTTTCCATTTCTGCAACTTTACGAGCATACCCACCCTCAGAGTATTGATCAGCCATCTTAAGTAAGCTATTGAGTTCACGGTTTTTATTCTTCAGAGTGTTTTCCAATTCAGCAATGTTTGCTTTGATGGCGGCTATTTCCTTATCTTCTTCAGTAGGCGGAACTGCCTCTTCTTCTGTTGCTTCTGCTTCCTTTGGTTCCTCATCCGTTACTTCAGCTTCTACAGATTCTGCCTCGCCTTCTCCAGAACTATTAGTCTCTGCGAATAAGATAACCTTCTTGGCGTATGAATTGGATTTGTAGAAAGTAGGCGAGGAGAGCAGGAGCGTCGATTGAAGATGGTGGCTTTTTGGAACGACGAACGCTTGTGATGGAACCATGGATGCCATTAAGGCTGCCAAAGCAATTGCATTAAATTTTGTCATGATGTAAAAGGGAAAGATTGTTGTGTATACCAGATTGAAGTTAAGTACTATATAACTTCAACTAAAAGAGAGATAGGAACACATCAAGATACTTCGTGGACAGCTTTTTTCCATCGAGATCTACCGTCTACCGGTCAAAAACGTCACAAAATACAGGTTACTCATTTACTTTTACGGATCTACGAGTGATCAAACTCGGATGAAATCAAGGACCCCAATGACCAATGACTCTGAGAATGGCTTGACTATTGACTATTGACTATATCAATTTCTTCATGATCCACGAATCGCCTGTGCGCCGATTAAAGAGCAGGGGCAGGACATAAGGTGCAGCAAGTGCATGTCACCTCTGGATCCAAGGTATGACAATCAGCAGTCAAAATAATCAATGGGTCAGGTCTAAGATTGCAAATTGCAGTTGGCATGCTTCCACCCAAATCATTCCAATCTGTGAGATGAAAAATAAATGATTTATTGTGCTGGCTGTAAGAAACATGAATGCATGTGGTATATCAGCGAAAATTAGTATGTTCATAATACTTACACAACTGAAGAAAACGCAATGTTGACAATTGTCCTAGCTTTGTCGGGATTTCACCACTCAACTCATTAACATCTGCAATTACACAAAATGGTAATGAAAAAGAATTAGATAATGAGTCATTGTGTCCATCAGACAATATCATCATAAGATGGAACTGGTGATACTTACGCAAGTAAAGAGTTACCAAGTTTGAAAGTTGCCCCAGCTCTGTCGGAATTTCTCCAACCAACTGATTATTAGCTGTATTTGCACACAATTGTGTTTGAACAATACAAGAAGTTGAGTCATTGCAGCTAGGAGATAATATTACACCAAGAAGATCTGATACTTACCCAAAGAAAGATGATACAACATCGACAATTGCCCCAGCTCTGTCGGAATTTCACCACTCAACTGATTATTATCTACGTGTTCACAGAATTGTATTGAAATATGTAAGAACAGGGATGGTGTTTGTAACTAGGAGTCAATACCATGAAGTAAAACTGATACTTACTCAAGTAAAGAACCGTCAAGTTTGAAAGTTGCGCAAGCTCTTTCGGAATCTTGCCTCTCAACTGATTATTAGCTGTATTTACATACAATTGTGGTTAAACATGTTAGACCATGTATTGCTTGTATCAATGAGACAATATTATGTATGAGACGAAACTGATACTTACCCAAGTAAAGCTTATCCAAGCTCGACAATTGCCCGAGCTGTGTCGGAATTTCACCAACCAACTGATTATCATCTGCAATAGTATTGAAAAAGAATGAGATAATGAATACTTGCATTATATGAGGCTATATCATGGTATAGAGTTTATACTTACGCAAGTAAATAATCGTCAAGGTTGTAATTCTTCCGAGCTCCGGAGATAAGGTTCCTTGTAATCCCATATCTAAGTAGATTGAAAAGATGAAGATTAGATACACTGGGATACATGGTGTGCAACTTAAAATGTTCAAGTACTTACTCGTCATGACGATTTTAGTTAGCCGACCATTATTATCACATTGGATTGGAACTTCCTCGTAAATACCATTTGTACCGCCCCAGTCACATTCATCTCCAACAAGCCATCCATAATCATCTTTTAATTCTTTCCTTGATGCCGCATTTAGCCCATAGTAAAATGAAACTAAAGCATATCTCTGGTTGATCTTGGTTAGACTCATTCCAGTCGTGGTTCCTTTCAAAGAACTGATACCTTCATCGGTTGTAAGAAACCATACCATTGCTTCCAAAATTTCACAGTTCAATGCAGGATCAATAGGGCACTTGGTGAGGTTGATGGATCCCTTGGCTGTTTTACCACTCTTCTTGCTTAGCATTTGGGTGTTGGTATGGGCTTCTTCATATTTGTCATTGATTTGCTCCCATGTCATGCCCTGTGCTGCATTTACATAATCCTGCAAAGCTTTGATCCCCTCATTTGTAGTAAGGAGCCATTGAATGGCAGCGACAGAGGAGCAATCCAATTCTTTAGCCGCCAATACTAGTATTTCTTGAAGACATTGGGTGGTTGTCATTGCTTTGCCTTTCTTAGAGTGTGCCTTTCCGGACTTTGCTTTGGTGGTCTTAGATTGTGCCTTGCCTTTCTTAGATTGTGTTTTGACTGTCAATGATTGTGCATTTCCTTTCATGGGTTTGGTAGATTTTGAACCCTTGAGATTTCTAGAAGAAGAACGCACAGCCTCAATCTTGATCATGATTGAAGACGAAAAGAGGAGTGTGATGAAAGTAATGATGAACGATACCTTGTTCATGATGGTGCTATTGATTGATATAGTAATACTAATATGAATGGTATGAATTGTCGGAGGATGAGATCGAGAACGGCGATTGACAAGGCACTGCAGAATAAATAAGGATCATTGTTTTCTTCCTCTTGTTCCTTCTATTAAGTAGAGTATGAACAAATATTTTATAAAAAATAGATCAGGAATTCTCTTACCTTTGTTTATAAATTTTTATAAATAATAATATTTGTTGTTTTTCTATTTTTAACGATGAAAACATCCAACCAATGACAGATGCCAACAGAAAAGGGCTCTGTGCTCTGTGCCGGAGTCCGGAGTGCCCCAAATGCCCTATTTTTAGCTTTGTGAGCGGCGAGCGGAAGGGAAATAAACTAAATTTGTAGGTGACAGTTTCCCGCCAAAACACATCACGCAGTGACACGTACACACAAAGCCAAAAGTCGCCCCCCGGGGGGTCAAAACGTCACAAAATACAGGGTTATTCATTTACTTTACGGATCTACTAAAGTAGTAAAAAATTGTCATTCGTCGTCGTAAGAATGATCAAACTCGGATGAAATAAAGGACCCCAATGACTGAGAATGGCTTGACTCTGCATCGATTTTTTCATGATCCACGAATCGATCTTGTCCATCTTTGTCACGGTCAGGACCAGCTGTAAAAGCAGGAAATATTGTAGCCCCCGATGGGGTTTGAAGGGAAGCAATGTCAGGATCCATACGTCGTTCCACTGTCCTATCATCATCAACTGAATCATTTAGGTCATCACGATAGAATCTCTCTAGATTCAAAGCATTTGAAATGAAATCAGGCTCTTTGTTGTCTATAGTTATATCAGATAATCCTACCAACACCACTCTATCGTCAGGAGATGCGGAAAATGTTTGTTTGACGGCATCCCACTTCGAAAGATCTGGTTGAATCAATCGTAGATTATGTACTTTGACGTGCAGAAATATCAGAAAGTATAGAAACCCTTGAAAGGATACGAAGAAAATGCGGGCTGTATTCGTAATATTATAAAATGGTCCATCTTGAGTGTATTGACTTATAACTGTGGGGACGAACAGCGCAATCAATACTAGAATGTAGAGCAATGCTTGGAATAAAACATCACGAGCAGTAGATTTTCTGAACCGGAATTCTTTCAATTCGTCACTTTCTGCTTCAAGGCTTCGTCCTTCCCTTTTCAATTGTTTTAGATATCTTTTCAAACCTACATTATAGAAAATAAATTTTGCGGTGATGGCAAAGATGGAAACAAAATCAATCAAGGAATAAAAATACAACGCCGCAGGAATAAATTTCCGATTGAACGTATAATCATCCTCTGGGTTTCCACGAATGCATTCGCAACCCGCATCATCTGGTGCCCAGCAATGCCCAGGGCATAATGGCGGATACCGAATAAAAGCACACCAAGTAACAACCGGATGAGGATTGAAAGACTGAGTTCGTAACCCCCAAATCACTACCAGTGCACCACCAATTATTGGGATAAGGTGAAGCCATATTTCGACCCATTTCGTCATGACTTCGCTTCTGATGCGTAAGACGATAACAAAGAAGTAAAATGCAAAAAGGCTTGAGAGATATCCCTGGTACACAAAGTACCCCCCAGAGACAACGGCTCCTTGTATTTCACATGAAAGTGTGGATCCTAAGCGAACCACATGTTCATTTATAAAAAATGGCCAATCCAGCAATTCATCGTCTCGAGGGTACAATACATACGATAGACCCCCAATCACTGCAAGTATGAGCCCAAAGATGGAAAAAACAGCCATAATGCGGTGATATGTGCTGGATAGACCCGACTCGCTTCTGAATATAATGAACACAATGAAGAAGGTTCCAATGCTTGATAATATGGTATTGATGGACTGAATTATGACAAAGGCTAAACTATCTTCCACCCCGCCACTACGGACGTCTAGGAAAAAACGAAAGTCTTCTTTTTCGTTGTTCATGTGAGGCTGTATTCCGTGGCTGGGCACTAAGATTAGTATCTATTAGATTTATTGTGGACCGATACTCTTTTAAAAAGTTTCAATGAAGAAAATCAAACTCAATTCAATGGAGATGCGTGCTGTAGTGTGTGTGTTGAAATGGTTATCTTTTTATTTTCCAGCCCACCAGCAGGTTCTTCTCCTTTTAGGGTTAGGGTTCCTTATTCCCATGTCGGTTCAGAAGGGATTTGTCTTCACAGCTCGAACAGAAAAAAAAACGACCGAAATCAGCATGTCTCATCAATCATCAATGCTGCGCACAGAAGAAGCACCAAGAAGCTAAAAGCGATAAACAAACATCACAAATATTTATCCATTTACAATGTTACAATGTATACGAATTCATCTATTATCCTTCGTAGTCGTGCTAACCTTGACCGCAGCAGAAAAGCTACGAAACTTTGAACTCTTAACATCGGCCCAGATTGCGTCTGAATTGAAACATCTCGCAATTCAATATCCACAACTCGCAACATTATCCACTGCACAGGAATCATTTGGTCTTCCATCAGCAGGATCTTCAACGGATTGTATATTCGATACAACACCTGGTTGTCAGAATTACTTTTTGACTATCGTAGACTCGATTGCTCATCCATCGAATAGTGAATCTGCGAAATATTTACCGGATGTCTTTTTATCGGGAGCATTGCATGGCAATGAACGGGTGGGACCAACGGCAACATTGGAAACTGCTAAACTTTTATTAGAGGCGGCGCATTGTGAAAGTTTACCTCGTTACACCAAGGCACCAGACTTAAACACAGAAGATGGGAGCGAATGGTCATTGGAGGTTCAAGAGGCATTGGCTTGTCGAGAGAATTTGGCAAGTATTGGAATTACGGATGCTCAAAGAAAGTGGTTGGCAAGATTAGTTACTACGAGAAGAATTGTTATAAGTCCAATGACAAATGCATTGGGTTACGATCGTAATACACGAGAAGAAGGTAATATTGATCCAAATCGTGACTTCCCGTTCGATCAGGATCCCACAGAGTGTATGCAAACTATTGCAGGTAGGACTATCAATGAATTATTTCGCAGCCACCTTTTTCAAATGAGTTTGACCTTTCATGCTGGAACTGAAGTTGTTGCTTATGAATGGGGTGCTTATCCATACAAAAACTTCTCACCCGATGACACGGCTCAAAGAGATATTGCAAATAGTTACTCTCATTATGCTGGTGATTTTGATGGGACACCGCTCTATAGAACTGGAACTATGAATGAGCTTGTATATCCTGTCAATGGAGGAATGGAAGACTGGGCCTATGCAGGATCATGGGACTCAAGTAGGGTTGTTCCATGTCAACCCAACACATTTGGTGGATATCCGCAAGAAAAGACAATCTACAATGAGTCTACTCTCAGAGCTTTCAATATGCTCATCGAAACATCCGACAGAAAAATTCCACATTCCCACTTAGGGAGCAACCATAACTTATTAGATGATAACCAACACGAGTACAATGGACATGTTTCAAGAAACATCAGACTAGCGTTGATGGCAATTGAGCTTGTGCAACCATACGTCTCATTTTGGGGAGTGAACAATGTTCCTTTACAAAATGATATTGTTCCTAACCTGAGAAGAACGAGTCAAAACCTAATCGATAGTAAAATTATGATGATACCTCCAGGCCAAAAGTTGACTACTATTGCTTGGACTGCAGGAGGCGGAATTACTGTGGATAAAACCGAGTTAGTCTATGGAAAACTAGACGACAACAGTCAGATTGTGATCGATCCAGAGGAGAAAGACTTTGATTTGAGGGTATTTCCCCAAAGAGCTTCGACAATGACCTCTGGACCAACACGATGGTCATTGAATTGGCAAGATTCTTTTGAAGGCTTTCCTTCAGGTTGGGAAGATCAAAGTCAACCGTTATATTTTGCATCTATTGATACCAGTCAGCTGAACCCAGGAGATAAAATTATTGCTTACGTTGTCGCTAGGTTTGATCAAAATTGGAAGCAAGTACCTAATCAGGCTGAGCCAGAAAACATTTACCCGTTAAGTCATGTCGTAAATGCAAGGACAAATCCTGAGTGGAGGCATGAGAACGCGGGCAAAGTAATTCAAGGGAAGATAGAATTTGTATCTTTACCGATGGTATTGATAATAGGGAATGAACCCGATGGATATGTAACTGATCTCTCTGACCGATTAATTATACATGGAAATAATTCTGGACCGTCTCAACGGAAAAGCAGCAATGCATTACCTTTAACTGTAGTCATGGTGGCTGTTACGATAACGATCGTGGGTTTCGCTCTTGTGTACTATACTAGGCGATTATTTAGAAAAAAGAAATGGAAAGCCGCGACTCGTCTCACGGATGTTTTAGAAGATGAAGAGGTCTTTGAGTTTGAAATTTCATCAGATGAGGATATTGAACTACAAGGAACTTGGACTTAGGTCGTTAAAATGCAGTCTTAAAGTACTGTGTAAAATCTTTAAATGGAGTTTGGACTTGACTATTATAAGCAGTAAATTTGTTGATACATTCTTTTTCATTGAAGAATCCGGAAATCTTCAGCTGCAACAGTTCCTTCGTCAAGAGCATCCATGAGTCTTGCAAGTGCAATTATGCTTCCCGTCTGTTGCAGATACAGAGAAAAGTCAATGGAAGCTTTTTCACGCTCTGGATCATACAATTCACCATCAGACTCATCTTCACTTCCAATAGAAGGAGAATCAGCAAGTTTTGTCTCTTCTTCGTTGGCTTCGAATTTTTCCTCAGATGGATTAACCGTGTGAGGTTGAATGTCTTCTTTGCTAGTGTCTTCATTGGGCAAAAGCGCATCATCAGACGAATTTTTGTTCGTCTCTTTTTCATCATCCTTTGAATCTTGCACCTTTGATTTGTTCTTCTTTTTATCCTTCTTCTTCTTGTTCTTATTTTTCTTTGTTTTTGCTTCATTTGTTTGTTCAGTATCGGCCCATAGTTCTTGCTGATACGAAAGATGATAGATTTCACAATTACATTTGGAACATACATGGCATTTACATTCTTCACAAAACTTGGCGTCGCATTTTCGATGCTTTGAGTAAGATAAATGGCAAAGTGCACACGAAACAAAATGATCATTCCATATTTTTTGAGCTCTTTTATTCACCGCACCGGAATGTTTCTTTGTCATAGCCTTTTCGATTAGAGACGCCGTTACTACAACTTCAGGATGCTCTCCTTTACTTCCATTTTTGAGATACTCTTCTTCTCTCGCTTCTTCCACTTGAAGTACTCGTTCTAATCCTTCTAATGCCATTGTGACCATATTGGTCTCTTCCAGAAGTAGACCAAGCACCGAAACACAACCTTCACTGACAAGAGAACTAATCTGAGAATCCGAGCCGCAACTTGTTGCGTTAAGCACTACCCAACATGCTTCACTTCTGACTTCTTGGTCTGTAGTTTCATCATTGACTAATTTTACAAGTGGAGGAATGCCCCCAGCGTTGATAACTGCTTGGATTTGATCGACAGTTCCCGCTGCAATATTCGACAGAGTCCAACAAGCTTCTTTCTGAATCTCGCGGTTTGAATGATTGATAAGATCCTTTAATGTTGGAACTGCGTTACATTCTAAGATGACCTCAGTAAAGTCCGTAAAAAAGGGGTCACCATCTTCTGTAGCACTTATCATTTCACTATCGTCGTATTCAGCGCAAACGATATTTCCAATCGTCCGCAGCGCTGGTTTTGTCACGCGCCAGTTACTATGATGGAGAAGTTCAATTAAGCGAGGAACTAAACCACCTGGTGGATCTTTCGCATCAGCACTTGTGACAACTGACATTATATTCAAAGCAGGCCCATCACACAAATGTGAAAGTGACCAGCATGTGTAACTCAAAATGTCATTATCCTCTAAGTATATCAATCTCCTCAACGTATTCATTAATTCGTCCATGTCAATATCTTCCATACGTGAATTATGTTCTGGGCCCTTTCGACCTGGTGGTACCTTTGTCTCAACAAGCGTAGAAATGACCCAACTACCAATTCGTTGCAGGGATAACGTATCTTGAAACTTTTCCATGCATCTCAATAATGGACTCATTGCACCAGCAGCGAGAACAATGTCCTTCACGGTAACATTGGGTGATTTTGAATCACCCAGTACAGGAGAATTACCAACACCGCTCGTCGTCCCAGGTATTCCACTTGCATCACCACTGGCAATATTTCCAACAACCCACATAGCGTTTTCACATACATCTTTATCAGGACTCGTCATAAGAGATATGAACGATGGTATTGCTTCGGGATGTCTCACTAGTAAATTGTTCGAAGAGACAGAGAGTGGCTGTTTATAATTTCCAGCCAGTGGAATGGGATTTGAACTTATTGAAGGCAATTGTGGTATACTCTGAAGTGTGTTCATCATCCCAGTCGATAAGGATGAACCGGGGGGCATGACGAACTTAGATGCAGGATCAGACCCTTCTTTCTTCATCGCAGCCCATGAACTAGACATGCTATGCAACAGCTCTTTCGATGGCGGAGCTACTGTAACAGTGGATGAAGTTGCAATATTTTTCACACCAGAACTGTTCGGCGCTTTATCCCAATCTTGATCTATCATTCTAACTGTCTGATCTACGATAGTTGTTAAATCAGGTAATTGAGATGCAATATCTTCTGTTGAACATGTAACATCTGATTCAGTTTTTATGACATCAATCTCGTCTTGAAAATCATCCTTGTCTAAATCCTGACCCAGTGATGAAAGTTGCTGATACAAATCATCCGGGAATATATTACGTGAATTCGGATTCGACGCATAATGATGAATCAAATTTTGAAATGATTTTAACATGGGTGCATTTTCAGTCTTGTTTGGTAATTTGTCATAAATCTCCTTCGATTTGTCCATTATGAATTTCACTCTGTCTGCGACTGATGAAGCATCGCTAGGGTTGACATGAGTAGATTGAATATTTGAAATACTTTTGTTCTTTGTTGAAACATTATTGCCTGTTCCCACTTTGTTTTGTGAAGACCCGCCCATCACCCCCGGTCGTTTGAATGGATTGTGTATAGTGTCCAATCCAGTACTGAACGGTGAAGCGTCTACTCCGAGCGGAGGTGGATTTTGATATAACTCCTGTTGACACAGCTCTGTAATTGTGGTGAGTGCAAGCATAGCTTCTACTTGGACCTTCGGTCTGTCGTATTGATTCATCCAGTTTAACAAAAGAGCCATCCAGTTGTTTTCTTGCACTAGATAAAGGAGCTCACGATTTCCAGGAAATATCTTTTAAAAATGCATCCGTTGTCATCATAAAAGGTTAGATCACCACTTGAGTTGATATTCAAACTAAGAAATGCAGCAAATACACAAAGCAACTCACCTGACGAAACATTCGAGCTATTTGTATTTGCAATTCTGACGCAGCCTCCGTACTTGGTGCATGTTCTTCTCCGTTTTCATTAGCCATAATACCCACCATGCCCCTTTCAACGAAATCTTCGAGCTCTTTTGAAAGGCGTCGAGATCGTTCGCTAAGAGGGTCATTTGATTTCGAATGTCGTACCCAGTTGCCAGCATCTTGTTGCACAAAGCCCGCTGCTTGCAACTGTGAAGACACTTGAGGAATCCCCGCGGATTTATCACTAAGATTATCGGAACTTGATGACTTTTTCCTGGTGCCACTTTTTATTCGTTGTGTGTTCATTATTTGACGTTGTGTAAACAAAAGAGGTGAAGACTTAAGTCCTTCTTCATCTAGTTTATATCGTATATCGTATGAATGTTGTATGTTGTATGTTGCGATGTGCGATGAGAATGAGTGATGGCGTGTTCCTTCTTCCCAATACGATGTGGTTACACGTTTCAAATCATACGAACACAACACACGAAAACCAAACTCATTCTTCCTTTTTATAAATTGATTGTAAGAAACTAATCCATTGACATTTAATATTTTTATACATGATACAGAAGGAAATACTTAGGTCATTTGGCCATAAGGAGCACTACTAATACCTTCTGTGTTTTCGTCCTCAGAGTCGTGTGCGACATCAGCATTTGCTTTTTCTTCCTGAGAAAGAGTCTCTGGCATACAAAAGAAATAAAGCGAGGCAGGCACAAGTGCCATGAAACCAAGGATGATAAACGCTTGACGATAACCTATATCTTGTGCCATAGCTTGTCCCAAGTAACCAGAAACAGTTCCTCCAATGCTCATGGCAGCCGTCGTCAGACCCAAGGTCATACTGAATCGTCCCGTTCCACCGCTTATATCACTTGTAACCAAAACGTACATGGTACCCCATATTCCAGCCCCTACACCGTCGAGTATCTGAGTAGATAAAAGCAATATGTCAAGAAATAAGCCACCATCATTGTTATTTCCCTTCATTGTGACAAGAAGTGTAATTAAAGCACAACGGATAGGGACCGATAAGAGACCCGCCAGAAAAATTCCTTTGCGTCCATATACACCAGAGTATTTACCACAGATACTCGCGCTCATGACCATGAAAATCTGAGCAATGATAATACATAATCCACTGAGCAAAATACCCTCTCTACCGCCTCCTAAAGCTAGAGTTTGCATCACTAATGGGAGGACAGTTCCATTTGAGAGGTGAAATGTAAAACAAATGATGATGAATATCATCAAGGTCGGATCACGTAGAACTTGCAAAGGGGAATCAGCTTCACTACCAGGATCGTTGTCTACTGGTAAGTCAGATACCATGGCTGTTGAGTCATTCTTCGATGGAGCTTTGAGACCTCTTGCTGCATTATGATCAATATCACCTGGTCTGATTTTCATTAAATGATAAATTACACCAAGACATGCAACTGGACTGACGATGAACAGCAAACCAATGTCGGGATAAAGGACAAATGCAATCAAGGATCCCAGAAGAACCATAACTGACGTTCCCAAGTGATTCATCATTTCGTTCTTGCTCACTTGACCTGTCATCCCAACACTTCCAACTATACCCTGAGTTATACTGTTTAATCCAGGGGAAATGAAGGACGTTGCCGCTCCTTGAAGGAATTTGATAAATACCATCCAGCTAAAGTTCCCTGCATATTCTTGAGCAAAACATGCAGTTAGGATGGTAAACGCCGTAGTACCAATGGCTGCACCCCCGAGCAGTGCAACTTTCTTATCAGATGAGTCCATGAGATACCCTGCAGGAGTTTGGAAGAGGAACTGGGACATTCCAAATACAAAGAACATGACTCCAGCTTGCTTTTCAGTATAGTACTTAGTCGAGATAAGGAACGCGTTTTGCATATTGATCTATAGTATAAGATTTAAGTAAAATGTTGAAGTGTAAGATATTGATGAACATTGCATTTTAATAGTAATATCACAAGCGGAAAGATTATGCCCTATTTATGTTTGTAAAAACGCACCATAGTGAGACCATCTCGAAGTTCTCCGAGAAAAAGAGCAACACGAGAAAGATTGCTCTTGGCTCTTTCATTCACAAGAGGCTGAGACGCGTTTGGAGAGCTCATTTTGGATCCTTCACTCTCTCTTTCTCTTTATAATAGATGTACAATATCTGGCATGTATGCAGAACAAAGAACAAAAAGGAAAACGGATTTTTGTCGAGATCTCGACCGTGTGGGGGGCGGACCAATTGTTGCGGGACTGTAGTATTTTAGCTGTTATGCCCCAGTTTTCTCTTTGCTCTTCGTACTGTGACTACCAGGGATTGCAAAAAATCAATTGGAATTGCAATTAGTAATTGGAATTGCAATTAGTAATTGGAATTGCAATTAGTAATTGCAATTCCAATTCAGAATTGCAATTCCAATTCAGAATTGCAATTAATTGCAATTCTGAATTGCAATTAATTGCAATTCAGAAAGAGAATTTGCAATTCATTTTCAAGTTTGCAATTCGGAATTGAAATTGCAGAATTGCAATTAATTGCAACTCAAATTGATTTTTTGCAAACCCTGCTGGTGACTACTGACTGGCTTTATTCACTTAGTTTAACTCATTGTTCTTCACATCTCTTAGAAACCTTTTCATTTGAATTCTTCTCATACGCTGATTTAATTTCATTCGGCGTGCTAATGCAACTTTACCTCCTCCCTTCTCTTCCCAGAATCGAATGATTCGAACACCGGGTACTTCCCCATCTCCTCCTGTAAAACTTATATCATCGTCATCGTCATTGAATTCCGAAAGGGAAGACTTTGAACAGTCCCATATGAGTTGGAAATTAACACTTTCAGAAACCATTTTCATTTGTCGTTCTCGTGGTTTGCCCAGAGGATTGTGTATATATCGAATACCATCCAGTACGAAATCTTTGGGACGATGAGAGTGTCCGAAAACATGCAAATGCTGAATTTTCAGTTCATGATTATCATGTGGAACTATTGATCTGATTTGATCATCAATTAATGCAGATCCAGAAACTTTAGCAAAGTTGCAAGATACTTTTGGCACTGGATGATCCAACCAATATTCTCGTTGGAATCGATCGCATGATGGATCTTTCCAGTCTGGTAGTGTTTTTAAATTTGGTAGAAAATGAGAGTATGTGATCAATCCTGGAAGAGATTTTGATCTCTTTTGAGACTGTTGTTTAGGATTGAAATGGACCGAGTTCCAACTTTGATAATAACGTTTCACACGTGATATACGTTTTTGATTCACATTGGCGAAATATTCAGAAAGACCCACTGGTATTCTTCCTGTATGGATTTCATTTGCAGTTGACAGCGATCCATTCGCAGGGCGATAATAATTATAATTCTGCTTCCTTGTGAAATTCCTCAATTCTTCCCCGGATGGCCAAACACATCGTTTGAAATCCACCCAAGGCCACGTATCAAATGAATCGCACAAATCTTCGCAGCCAGGTAATGATAAAGAGCCATCGTACCATGATTCGATCGGTACTAGAAAAACCGGGTTGTCGTAATTCGCTCCGATAAGACGCATATCTGTATGAACTCCATGTTTCAGACACAATGCATTTACAACTTCAAGTTTTTCCAACGATGTCCTGATACCCAATGCATCCATTTCATTCCCACCTACCCATGCTTCATGATTTCCAAACACAAAGAATATATGACAACCACAATTCTCTTGTATTATAGAAAACGCTTCCGATAATTTCGATAATTCGTGTGAGATATCACCCGCGATTATGAGAGCATCTTTGGACGTTGGAGCTAACGGGTTACTTTTCGTACAACTCTCTCGCAGCCATTTTAGATTATCAATATTATCCGTGTGTAAATCAGATATTGCAAATATACGCTGTATATCGTCCAGCGATGACGTACTAGCTTTGCAACGTATGATCCTCTTCAGCCTTCTTCGATGACTGCCAAGTGCAGTTCTAATATTTAGTGATTCGTACAAAGCAGGCGAAAACGCCGAGACAGAAGCAATGATGCTCAATTTTAGCACATACAGCATAATCACACGCCTTCGCTGTATTCCCATCCTTTTTCAATTAGAAAAAGAGGATTATGGAGAGTCTGGATGATGATGATGGATATGGTTTCGAGTTTCGCTTTCTCATAATAAAAAATTCTCTTCACAAAGAGCTAAAACCTAAAAAGGCTTTTTATCAAGTCCCTAAAATAATGACAACTTACTTTATATTATCTTACATTTCACAATTTTTTATTAATCTCTTCAAGTAGTTGTTGAACGTCAATATATGAACTACGAATTAGATAGATCCGATATTCATGAGCTGGATTTCTCCACGTGCATCATCGATACCATCATTGTCATTCACAATCCATACTCCATCTTCGGTGTAGGCCAATCCCTCATACTTTTCGAAAGGTGTGGTACCAATGGCATCAGTAATAGTAAGGATATCTTTCACCAAAACCTTGTCAAACACATGTCCATCTGTTGTAGCATCGTTAATGTCGATTGAATAAATCTTCTTAATGGATGCGTCAATGTCTCCTTGGTTATCACGCTCTAGGACATAAAAAATACCGTCTCCAACATAGGTGATGTCAGAAAGTCCAACCCATCCACCATTCTGAGAGGAAACAGCATCAAGAGGATAATATGCATATCCAACATAATTTCCGGAAGCAACATCGAAGATGTGGACAGCAGGATGATCATCATCACCCCAAGCTCTCTGAGTAACAGCCACAAGAATGTTTTTATCAGGGTCATAGGCAACTCCTTCGAAGCCATAGCGTACCTGCTTTGCATTCCACTCTGCTGGCAATGACAGTACGTCCTTGATCGTACCTTCCTCGTCCACCTTCATAATCAAGTTGAGAGACTCAATGGGACGATCAGCCTCGTCAATGGTTCCACGTCCCTCTGAGGCGATGTAGAAGATTCCATTTCCAAGAGCAGCAATACCTTCACCGTCAAGGTTCACTGTCAAATCACTATTGATAATGGCAGCGAGCTTTTCCGCGTTGAAATCGTTGTCACCACTTCCACCGAAACCACCATCTGGTACAAATGCTGCAAAAACGCCGTCATTGTCATTGATACGAACAGCCTCGACAAGTTTAGATGGCTTTGCAGACTTTCCTCTCTTTCCTGTTTTGATCTTAAAGAAACGACTAGAGGCAAAGAAACTATCCTCGACGGAATACAAGATACCCTTTTCACTGGGATCCGGAGAGAGACCTGATAGGGCAGCAAATGGGATCGGAGCTCCGGTCTAATCAAGAATTTAAGTAGAGAAAGAAAATGAATTGCATATTTTTCAAATACAAGTTTTCCATACGAGTATAATTCCAACATATAGACGTACCGTTTTATCAACCACCGATTGGAGGGTCGGGTATTGGGGTGACTGTTTGTTGTACTCGTAGATTGTGATACCAGCACGAACCTGCCCGCGAAGGTCAACTTCATTGGCCACAATGTAAAGATTCCTAGACGGAAGGGCAAGGCCTCCTTCTGGTCCAACATTTGTGGGGAGAGCCTGCTTGAATTTTGGTTTAGTAGGATCACTGGCATCGTAAACAAAAACAACGTTGGCGCGTTCTGCATTCACAAAAAGGAAATCGGTCCCCATGAATGTTCCAAAGGCTGCGTTTTCGGGTTCAGCTCCTTTATTGCCGGAACGCTCTTCGGGATAATGCCCAATGGAGGCAGTGTAGCGATCCATAAAGTTTCCAGATCCATACACAGTATTGCCGCAGACATCCCAAACAGTGAAACCACGACTTCCGCCATCCATATCTCCTTCATCAGCCGTCGCGAAGTAGTTATCTCCCATGAAGACGACGCCGTCGGGTTCGCGAGGAACATCGGACAATGACGAGGTCTGATCAATGATACCCTCCTCTTCAGTGTCAATTCCTTCAAGGTCAACAGTTCCGGCCGAGAAGCTACTCGCTACAGTTAGAGTCTATCAAATATTCGACACAAAGATTAGATGAATGGCGAAGATATTCAAACACACACCAGTTCATTTCTTTTTGAAAATGAACTTACCTCAAGGTCAATTAGCACTAGAGCATTGTTCTCCTGAAGGGTAATGACAGCAACATTATTTGAATTGATGGACACGAATTCGGGCTCAGGATCTTCTGGGAACAATACTCCATCCAATCCTGTAACATCAACAACATTGGGTTCCCAGTCATTCAAGGTCGTAGATCCGAAAGTTTTGACGACTACGACGAATCCGGCAGGCATCTGATTATGCAGATGGAAGAAAGTTTAGTATGACTCTTTGCAGAGTGTGATTCAAAACAAAAAATATCTGCAGTGAAGAGTATTTACCTGTGGAGGAATTCCATCACCGAGATCCTCATTACGTTCGTTCTCGATTGCAACAACGATATAGGCACCATCCTTGCTGACCGCAACAGAATCTGGCTGACCTCCAAGATCCCATTCTTTGGCAACTGTTTGAGAGGCTATGTTGACAGCGACAAGTTTTCCAGAAGTATTGATGTAATTCTCAGATGTATTGACAGCTACGATTGCATAGGCTCCCCACACAGCTACAGAAGTAGGTTCTCCTCCCATATCCAATGATCCAAGAGGAGAAGGACTAGAAGGGTCTTGAATGTCAACAAATCCAATAGATGCATTGGGAGAGTCAGAGTAGACTAGAGTCATTCCATCAGTCGAAGCTGCGACGATTTCGGCTACAGTTTCAGTATCTGTGTCGCAATTTGCGTCGAGATTAAGACATGCCTGAAAGGTGGAGATTCTGTTGAAGGAATACTTTTTGGACGATTTGCCACCTTTGGGTCTCTTCCCAGCCTTGGATTGTTTAGACCAGAGTTCACATGATGCGCCTGCTTTTGGAGCTTTGCCAGTCTTTGCCTGCTTCAGATACCTCGCATCGGCGTTCACAAGGGTAAGGAAAACGGTGAGTGCGGTAACAAGGTTCATATTAGTAAGATGAGAGTACCTGAAAACAATTTAAATCGATTACAAAATGGTGTGAGATAGGAATAGTACAGGGAGCAACAAACAATTGTTTCTTATGATACTCGGTCATGAAACTTACGTTACAAAATATAATGAGGAATTGAGGGAAGATATCAGTTGACTCATCGCGCACTTAGGACGGATAAGATAACAAAATTGAATCTCGTTAGCCCCATGAATCTTCAAACCCGTGTAAAGAATCTCTCGATAAAAGATTTGTTGACAAATCTCTGGTCCGTTACAAAACCGTTTTGGTGCTGTCCGCCCGTCACTTACACGTAACACGACAATTTGGCATACAACATTTGAATACTCTCTAGCTAGAATACTACTTACAAGACATCACTTATCACGTCGTCTTCATTTCGAAAGTCAAGGTTGATAAATTAGATCTACCTTGTCGAAAGTGGAATCCCTTATCAGTTATAGATTTCCATGTGATTGCATATCATGAAGATTTTTGGGAGAAGCACTGCTTCGTATCCTTCACATAAACGTTGTGCTTACTATCAAATGCTTTAGTTTCACGCTTCAATACCCCAAGTAATGCATTAGATGAATCAATGATTTTTCTATAAGCATTCTCCGTGTCAAGTATACAATTTTCAAGGGTTTGTAATTGTGTGCGCTTAACAGAAGTGGATTGCATCATAGTTGAGAGTCTATCCGATAACATATTCATCTCTTGCTGGATCTTGTCTATTTCCATGTCTTCGTTTTGGATTATACACTGTAAATCATTTCTTTTCTCTCTTTCTTGCGCTGAAGAATTAGGTGCGAATAAGATTGAAACAGTAGTATCAAAAATATCCTTTCAGAACTCACCTGAGTTGATTGATTCTAAATTTCAATTCCTGGTTGTAATTCGGCAATGGTTCAATCTGGGACATGATATTTATCAAAGCAGAATCTGAAGTTAGTTGCTGAATGAAATGCAAAATGCATTCACAGCTGATCTTTTTCAGTAGCAAACTTTCACTTTTCAAAACAAAGTGTCAACGCCAAAAGCCCTGCTCCCAATACAAAAACAAAATGCTAAAGAAAATTGGTCTCATCTTAGCCATCTTCGCATGCACAACCTTTACTGCACTTGGAAGAATCAATGAGCCTGTCCGTGTTAATTCTTTGTCCTCGTCGCGACGTTTGGTAAAAACTGTTGACACTAAGGCGTACTTGAAAGAATCCTTGGAAATGGTTGCCCCGAGAAGGTCGTTTTGGAAAAGTTTGGTTGAATCATTTACCCGTGCTTCTAGCCTTAGATCCTTTGAAGAGACAGATTTGAACTGGTAACAATGCAACCATTTTTTTCGAAGTACTTAGTGTGTGGGTATAATTAGAAAAGTAAACGCAATATGGAACTGGTAACAATGCAACTATTTTTCTAAGGACTTACTTAGGCTGCAGGTATAAATAGAAAAGTAAAACGCAAAATTGACTTTTACATTAAAAACATTGAAAATATATTTTCTTTATGAACAACAAAACTCAAAGATGTTTTGAGAGTGTTTACGTTACGGCCAAGGGGGTTTCGATGTTAGCGTGCGCTTGGTGATAAAGCATGATTTTAGCAAAGTAATAGCATTGTGGATCGCCTCGTGTATCGGTACATCTTTAGCTTTCATGGGTGAATCAGTGGAAGATAGCCATTTGGGGGGCACATCTGCATCGAAATCCTCGTCACTATCATCATCTGTTGATAAATTATCAGGAACATATTCCACAATGTTGACAGAGGCACGAAATCGTATCCCTCGCGCATTCTTAACAAAGACTTCATAGGACTCGGGATTATCGCCTGCACTCGCCCAACAATCTTGAAATATCTTCCTGCGCTGCAGAGACGAGTCAGAAGAATCACTCATTGAGCTCTCAGAACGACCGTACAATCGAGTTTGTTGATTCAGAGTCTTCATTTCGAAAGGTGTATGAACTTTGTCTGAGATCCACAGAAAGAACCGTTAGTTGAGTGCTGCCATTAACATCTCAATACGTCTCATTCCTCACATGCAGACTTACCAAATATGTATTGATTCCAATTCTTGGTGGCTCAGAGCGATATAGATAGATGACGGCACACGCGCAACTCAACCTTCAATTGTTGCTCATTGGAATGAAGGCAGAAGTAAAAAATCGGGTGTCTCTAAAATGTCTGAAAAATCGAGTTGACATCTGTTTGAAGTTCTGACGAGAAAGTTCAACATGGTTTATAAATTTAGACATTTTTAGCTTTTTTTTAAGTTTTGTAATCCAATAACTCTTCACCTGACAATTGGGCCATTGGATCGTTGCCACGCTCTTTCTTCAAGCGATATACTTCCATATCTTCCTCTGTAACATCCAAGTTTGCATCAATAGAGTTATACTTTCTTTTGCCCGTGCCACCCGTTTTTTCATCATTGGATTGTGCTCCCTCTTTTTCCAAGGCCGCCTTTAACTTTTCCTTATCAATCTCTTTGAACTGCTCTGCTTCCCCGTACATTTTAGACATTGTTGGTCGGGAGGCAGATAATCGAGATTGGTCAGCATTGCCCCTTGGGATAGCTTTGAGCATTTCTCTAGCTTGAGCTAATGCAGCTGATCCAGCTTCACCAGTTCCATATTTCATATTATTAGCTTCGTCATTGGCAATTCGACCATTCATTCCAGTACAATAAGAGTTACGCATCAGAGAATGATCATCAGCATACCCCCATCGAAAAGCACCTTTATGAAAGTAAGATCCCCAAACCGTTGTATGCCCATTGATAAATATATCCTCTTCATATTTGGATTTCAGATTTGAAAAGGACTTGTCAGAACCTTTGGCTATCTTACTTCCATCACGGGTAAAGATTTCTTCTTTTGTGGAAACACCAAATCGAGCTTGTCTCTCTAATGTTGATTTGTCGGAATCATGTGTGACGACACTGGCCAATCCGCCTTTTCCATCCAGGTATTCTTCTCCTCCGTACTTATCCAATACTGACTTCTTTTGTGTCACTTTTAAGTTTTTGGCTTCTTCAGTGAACCTCTTCTTCATCAATTCTGCCTGAGATGGATTGGCTTGAGGATGTATCGCAGATGTCGCAGCTGAAACTTCACCCACTCCACCAGATGTTCCACTCATATCCCACGCAAACACTTGAGTCTGCGCCAATCCTACAGCATCTCCACTAATCCTAGCAAAGTTATCTCCTGCAAATGGTACTTCTGATGGATCCATATCTGGATTTGGATTATCTCTCATGGAACGACTCTTTGGATCATAGTAAGCGGAGTTAGCATCGAGATTGCGTAGGTACTTAGCTGTGTCTTCTCGAATTCTAAGATTACGTGCGGTAACTTTCATCTGCGCACCGCCTACTCCTCCCTGCCGAGCAAGACGCGAGGTATGTACCTTTGCATCAGTATCTCTTAAAACAAATTCATCATCTGAGTCTGAATCATTCCTATCGGAATCATAGTCTGAATCAGAGTCATCCCCATCTGAAGTCGTTTTCTGTGCATCAGTCAACAGTTTTTTCTTCTCGTCTTCTGTTTTCTTCTGCTGTTCTGCACGCAATTGTTTTCGTAGTGCTTCTCGTTCCTCATATTTTTCTTTCAAAGCTATTTGATGAGAATCCACTTCAAAGCCATGATATTTGTCCCGTTTGGAATCATATGTCTCCTGTCCAACATCTTCATCATCTTGTCCCAAAAATACAGCACGATTTCCAGTCTTGGTAAACCGTATTCTAGCATTCTTATACCCCCTCTCACTCTTTTTCATTTTGATATTTTTCTCCACATATCCATCTTCAAATCGAATATCAAATTCCGTCCCTTTCTTCCCAATCCTAATAATTTGACATATTTGATATGGCATTTTATTCCGTTTCAGTGCTTCTACCCACATTCCAACCTTGAACTTTTTACTTTTTACAAGTTGTTTGATCTTTGATCTTTGTATTTCCAAAAGATGATTGGCTTGTGATAGAGACAGTGCTCCTTTCGAATCAGCGGCGGTAGATGCCTGGTGATCTAGTGTTGGACCTGAATCCTCACCGAGATACCATGGTTTTTTAGTAATCTGTAGATAGTCATATAGTGAAAAAGTATGAATGAGTACAATTGAAATCATAGTATATATGACGAGGAACGATCGTGGGATCCAAGGAATGACAATATTACATGATATATGTATTCACTAAACCAATCAAAGGGACTTACGAATTCAGGATTGTGGGGATTAATAATTTTTCCCGAGTTCACATCTACTTCTGGTGCCTTGTCTTGATTCTTATTACTTGACATGCTGTTTGGCTGCAACGAATATGTGGTATTTATTTGGTTGTTTGTATCGAGTGTCTATCAGAATGAATGTACGGCTGGTTACTGGTTATTCAATCTTACTTTTTGTGTTTTTTCTATGGAGATGGAGATACTTGTTACTATTTATTCTAAAGTATCTACTACCTTTAATTCCCAACCTTTCGTGGCTTCCACGTGAACCCACCAACGCCACATACCGAAGCATCAAGCATATCATTTTCTTTTCACAGAGAAGAAGAGAGAAGAAACATAACTTCATTTTGTAAACTTCAGCAGATTTATTCCCACCATGAACATAAAGATTATTTTATTCCTCCATCAACTTATAACAATCCATGGGTTTTCATATTCGATTCCTTCTCCATCAAGGAAACCATGTGATACGTGCAAAGTCTATCGTCGTAAAAGAGGAAACTCTTCCTCTTCATTGCCATTTATTCCATCAACACAGCTAACATTTAGTAAATTGAACGACGAATCAAATTATGCTGACATGAGAACCAGAACAACATCGAACAAACAACGTGAACTAGAACAGTTGAAATATCCAGTAGTACAAGAAGATGACGAATACGATGAATACATTTATGAAGATTACTACGATGATAACGATGACGACGACAACGACGACGACGACGAATACAATGACAATGATCAAGAAGAAGATCAGTACGACACACAAGAGTACTACGAAGATGACGACGAGTACACGGAAAGAAACCGAGACATGAAGTCCAATACGAATAGCGCTAGAGGAAATTTTTGGTCCAACCCTCAACGAACGTTGGATTCTTACACTCCATCCTCCAATAAACAACGACCATCGAAACGCACGTCACAACGGCAACGTGAGATACTTGCATCTCCTACTCGACGTGGACGTGAATCGTCCAAGAAGAAGATGCGAAAAACCTTTCGATCGGGCAATCCTCCACCACCGAATATAATCAAAGAATTTTATGATAAGTTGTTTTGGTATGGGTTTGATGCAGATGAAACTACTTCTGCTGCAGATAGGACTATGTTTGGAGGTACTAAGGGTAAATTCAATGGATTAAATTTGTTGGAAGATATAAACAGTGGCAGTGATTCCATGGGTAGAAAACCATTCCGAAGTAGAAGAAGAAAATCCTTTGAATTGAGTAATGAATACGATGATGATGATTACGATGATGAATATGATGATGAGTACGATGCATATGATGAATATGATGATGAGTATGATGACGACTATCCAGAAGAACGAATGCGGGATGCACCACGTTCAAATGCATATCGTCGTAAGAATTCAACAAGGTCATCTTTGATGTTACCATCTTCCAGATCTGACAAGGAAACGATTCAACGGCGAAGACAATCAACAATAAGAACAAAATCATCAAGGAAGAAGAGATTTAACATTGATGACTGGTTTGATGAAGAAGAGGAGGATGAACCAACAAGGGACGAATCTGAATCGTCTCCTTTGATTAATATTTTAGATAAAGTATTCCAAATCGACCCAAACGAAGTGAAATACCGTGCAGATGACTATAATCGTCGACTAGGGCTTAATAAAAAGAAGAGTGAAGTTAGAAGTAGGATGGGCAGTACATCGACTACAGAAAAGAAAAAACGAAAAGGATATGCATATCCATACGTACAAAATGATAATATTGATGATGATGAGAATATAGACGATTTGTATGAGATCATAGAATTAGATATAAGTGAAGAAGATATCAATGATAAACAGGATGCTGTGGAACCGATATTGTCAAAGGATGACAATGTGATTGATGTGGAGGCCGCAGTAACAACATCAGTTCCAACAGTAGAAAAAAAAGAAGAAACAAGAAACAACTCCAACCGTAGCACCAAAAAACAAACATGGGAAGATCGTGCAGCAGCTAACGAACGTATTCCACCTAAGGGGGTTATTGCGTGGGGACCAGATGGTGAAATGGACATGGACGCAAGAACTTATGCGGCAAAAAGCGCCATGGAAGAAATCGAGAATGCCAAGATTCTGTTTTCAAAGAAAGAAGAGGCTGTAAATGTAGCAGAGCAAAACCTGATTGAACTGAAAAGGTAAGAATCAATGAACATTTATCGCTTGAAAACTTTGCGAGCTTGAGGATATTCTGTTCGTTTACTCAAAGTATTATTGTTTTATAGGGAATTGAGTGTTTTGAAAAAGGAACTTTTAGATGAAGATGATCGAAGACGAACCTCTATGATTCGTGATGAAATAAGAATGATCAATTTTGATATAGAAGAAGGATCTAGAAGATTACGACTGGCAAAGAGCGAGGCTCTCGCGGCAATTGACAAACTGGAAGCGACAGAGTTCCGTCATTGGACTTTATTGAGACAATACGAAGCGGACCAACAAATGGAAACCTTTGGAAATTCAACAAAATACAACGATGGACAAGAAGATAAATTATAGAAATCATTTTGAACGTATATTCTATCTATTGATTGTCGTTTGATGTTCTGTTATCTCAAGGTAAGTACTAAGTTGCCCACCGCCGCGAAAAACGAGAAAAGCGAGCACGAAACAAGAAACAAGAAACCAAGCAAGCAAGGAAACAACGTGATGAGTTATGACATATCTAGATAAATCACTACATTACAAACCAACCAACTATTTATTGATTGTTAAGCAATACGCCCTTCTCCAATATTTGAATGCGACGTTTCATAGTTGCCAACCATTTTCTAATTAAGTATGAATTATCCTCCTCCAAAATTACCAGACACCCCTCTCCCGAAATTACCACCTCATTTGTCTAATAGGATCGATGTCAACACTGCACCTGCATCTCAACTTGTTCCGTTTTATTCTGAAGTTTACCAGTATTGGGCAGCACAGGTAGCTGCATGCAAAAATAGTTGCGATGAGTCCTCTTCGAGTTACCAATGGGCTGCGTACTACGCTGACCTATCTTCTCGAGCTGCGCATCACTACAACTCTATTTTGAAACACGAACTTGATGCGGTGCGTTCTACTGCCCCTCCACCATCACAGTTCTTTCAACCAGCACCATCGGTTGTAGTTACTCAACCTGCGATGACCATCAATGCTAATTCTGTGGGACCACCTCCAGAGTCCTTCAAACAATATGCACACAGATGTATGGCACAATGTACCACAGAAACTCAAAAGAAGGCCATGAAAGCTCTTATTGAATTGAAAATTAGAAAAAGTCTTCAAGACGGATCGATGCATGTCCGAAATTGGAATGTGGAACCTTTGCTTCCCCTTTACGTCAGCAAGCAAGATGGTAAGACTTATGCAAATGTCGTTTCTTCTAACACTTCTGTCCCTCCATCCACCACGGAATCAGACTCTAGACAACAACAGTCCTTAGTCACAACGATCACCAAACAAAAGAAACGAAAGTTAGATAGTGAAAAGCGTGAATTATTGCCAGAGAATGATTCGTATTATGGTCCTTCAACTAGCATGACTTCCACCACCACAACTAATACTACTACTGCATCATCTTCTCCCAAAAAATCTAAACTCAAGCCGTCTTTACCAAATGATGATTTTATTTCCTTTTCATCTTCAAGTGCGCAAAATCCTCATAAATGGACAAAATCAGAAAAGAAAAAACTCAGACTAGAACAGAAAGAAATCAATGGTTTCGCGGCTGGAGAATCTAAATTAGCCGAACGAGCGAATCGATTCAGTGGTAAGGGTGGTATAACTCACGCTACATCGGAAGGTTTGCATTCTGTTTATAAAGAGGGTATGGATCGTTTCATGGGTAAAGGTCTTATTGGTGGTACAAAGACAAAGCTAGATGAAACGGATTATGAAAAAATGACTGTGAAGGGTACCTGTAGGACGTTGGAAAAAGATTTCTTTCGACTCACGGCTCCACCAAAAGCTGAACTTGTTCGTCCTCAACCTGTTTTGGAGAAGCATTTGAAAAATATTAAGAAACTGTGGAAAGTAAGAAAGGAAAAAGGAGGCCTCAATCGAGATTACAATTGGTTTTGTTCTCAACTGAAGGCTATACGACAAGATCTTGTGGTTCAAAGAATTTTTAATGATTTTGCTGTCAAGACATATGAAACACACGCTCGGATTGCTTTGGAGGAGGGTGATCTGAATGAATATAACCAAAGTCAAACACAACTCAAAGAACTATATGAAAAGCTTCAAGGTGAAAATGTCCATCTCAAAAACGAAAATGAATTTATTGCCTATAGAATCATATACCACGTATTTTTAACAGGGAACAAAAAGTATCAAGGTGGGTCCACAGATATATTAAAAATCATGATTTCTCTCACATCTGAGCAAAGACTAGACCCTGCCATCTCTCACGCTTTGAAGGTTCGAGCTGCGGTCGCGGATAATGATTATCATGCGTTCTTCAAACTTCAAGATATATGTCCCAATCTAGGAGCATATCTCATGGACGCAATCATACCTCAAATGCGTGCATCTGCTATGAAATGTATGATGCAAGCTTATCGTCCAACTCTGTCAGTTGACTTCATTCTGAATGAGATTGGCTTTGCGTTGAACGGTATCTTGGAAAAGGACGAGGGTTTAGCTTGGCTAAAAGGTTGCGGATGTAAATTTACTGCTGATAAGGAACATGTGATGACAAAGGAATCATGTGAACTAAATGAAACCTATTTGGCTGGAAATCGAACATCGTCATTGATTTGATCACATAAAATCGGTACTACTAGAAAATCCTATTATTTTTTTGTATACTCTCATGGGTTACTTCTTTTCGTATGAAATTCTGTTAATTCCTCTATATAGATACTCTCATGAATCAATCAATCGGTTAGAAATGTCTTATTCCACTCCTCGGGTCTTTTTGTATACCATACCACAACGATCGGCAGCTCTAATAGCATCTGCTAGAACCTCTGCATTCACCATCTTTACGTTATTATGGGACGTCTCTCCTGCAACTGTTGCTCTCTCTGCGATTTCATTTATTGCGTTTCCATCGTTGCTATCAACTCCCACATCTTTCAATGTAATGGGCAACCCTACATCCAAGCAAAACGTTAAAATACTATTCAATTCTTCCTTGGGCCTTCCCTCTACTACAAGTTGAGTTATAAGTCCAAATGCGACCTTTTCTCCATGCATATATTTGGCGCACTGTGGTTGAGTAGTTAAACCATTATGAACAGCGTGCGCAATGGAAAGGCCGCCACTCTCGAATCCAAGTCCACTCAGTAATGTATTTGCTTCAATAACCCGCTCCAATGCTGGTGTGATTGCATTCACTTCTACATCTCTAACTGCTGCAACACCATCATTGATCAAAATTTCATAGCATAGCTTGGCTAAAGCTAAACCAGTTTCAGTTTGCTTTCCATTGAGGAAGTTATTCGCATTGGCTTCTCTCACAGATCTCGCCTCAAACCAAGTTGCAAGGGCATCTCCAATACCGCCTATCAACAAACGAGGTGGCGCAAGAGCGATTACACGAGTGTCAACAAGCACAAGGACTGGGTGCCTTTTCGTAAATCTATATTCATCGAATGAGTGGTCCTCATGATACAGAACACATAGAGTGCTACAAGGTGCATCCGTCGATGCAATGGTTGGACACGAGACAAATTCACAATCGGATATTACAGACGCAGAACGAACCGCATCAATGACCTGTCCGCCTCCAAATGCTACAAGAGTCTTTGCACCAAGTTTCTTGGCTTCGTGTGATATTTTCCCCACCTCTTTCGATGTACAGATACCTCCAAATGATAAGTAGCTATACTCATACCCGTTCTCTTTGAGGGATTTATCCCACTCTTCATGAAGAAGCTTGTAAGGAGTGTTTGATGACACGATTACAACTGGTGACTTGAGACCAAGTTTTTTCATCTCTTCCCCGAGAAAGGCAGTGGCCTTGTTACCTTGGACATACTTCTCGGGAGAGCCGAATATTTTTAGATCGCTAGGCATAATTTTTATTGACATTTTCAATTTGTACACATACTATCAAAAGTTCATTTTATGATTAACAAATATGGGATTGTGAGCAAACCCGAAGCCATTCTTGGAAAGAAATGTGCAGTGTGACTCGTCACACAACGACGATTTGAAGCCCTACCGTACTGGACTACTTCTTTAGTAAACTATTTTAGCTTATTGGTTCCTGTTTGTGAAAAGTGTGAGGAAAACCAAGTCTATTTGTGCCCGCAAGCTTTGGTACCGTTAACAAGAGATCGCTTCATCCAACATCAACAAGATCATCATCAACTTTAACCATTTCTTCATCTAAAAAAACAGAAATCAAAGAATCTTATTCAAGAAAATGGCAAAAGGTCTAGCATACTTGGCCCCTTCAAAGAATAGTACTGTTTGGACCTTGTTTTTGATCGTCCTTCCTCTAGTTCTTTTCAATAT
>Ga0213868_10000429_pt1 | contig 39503 bp, 26 predicted proteins | sample PICome_9_FD_160087 | JGI IMG/M metagenome (GOLD analysis project Ga0213868, IMG submission 160087) | Coastal seawater microbial communities near Pivers Island, North Carolina, United States - PICO127 | ecosystem: Environmental > Aquatic > Marine > Coastal | place: USA: North Carolina...
GCGGCAGCGGCGGCGGCGAGGGCGGCGAGGGCAGCGAGGGCGGCTGCGGCGGCGAGGGGGGTGGCGCGGGGCTGGTGGGCGGCAGGTCGTAGCCCGCGTGCAGGATGCACATGCCCGCCGCGCGGTAGATGGGGAAGGGCGGCGACGGCGGCGGCGCGCCCGGCGATTGCACGGGCGGGATGGAGGGCGGGTCAAAGGGCGAGGGCGGCGGCTTGGGCGGCGAGGGCGGCGGGTGCGGCGCGACCATCTGGTTGTAGTGCGGGCCGCAGTAGCAGTAGCTCTGCTCGTGTACGTCCTCCCGTGGGTAGTGCGCCTGGTAGCCGGTGCGGTGCACCATGAAGCGGTCGTAGCCGAAGCGGCCCTGGCTGTGGCAGCGCTGCGCGCACGAGCCGGGCGAGAGGGCGGGCGCGTGCAGGAAGACGTCCGGCCTGCCGTCCAGGTTGAAGTCGGCGATGAGGATCTGCCGCACGTTGGGCAGCGGGCGCGAGTCGCGCGCGTCGCCCGGGAAGCGCGACCAGGGCGCGCGCGAGTAGCACTTGCCGTGCACCACGTTGAACTCGTACCCGGCGCAATGCGGGTAGTCGGCCGGGCAGACAAAGTTAAGGTCGGTCACCGTGCCCGGTTGGCCGCAGCATGGCATGGGCGTGGTGCCGGCTTCGGTGTACGAGGCCACGCACGCTTGGTCATTCGTCGACGCCAGCTCGCGGCGCTCCTGTGGCCCGTCGTCGTCGTCGTCGCCCGTGAGCAGCCGCCGCTGCGGCCCAGCCTCGGCAAGCCTTCGGTCACGACGGTCCTGGTCCGCCCAACACTCTTCGTTCGTGCCGCCCTGTCTAAAGGTGCCGTCACGTTGCTCGCAAATGGAGTCGGCGTAGCCAGCGTAGCAGTTCTCGGTCCAGCAACTTTCGCCCCCCAGGGGACTCGGCGTCCAGCAATTGGGCCCGTCCATGCACACCGTGGTGTACCCATCGGCGTACGCGCCTGTCCACCTGTAGGCGTTGAGGCGGGTCTGCACGCTGCTCGTGATGATCCAGAGGGGGTCGAGAGGCCCCCTTGGGCCCACCGCATCGTCGTAATCGATCAACAAGGTGGTCGCATCAATGCCGTCGGGGGCGTTCCATTTGCCCGCCAAAGCTGGGAAACTCGGATAAAAGAAGTCGGCGATCCCATCGCCGTTGCGGTCTCCTTGGCGGTTGCACGGGTTGCAGTGTTGGGATCCGCATTGTATCTTGTAGAGCTCACGTTGTGCTTCGCTGGTTGCAGTGCAAGCTACCGGGCTGAAGGGTATCCAGCAACCGGTTTCCAATGCCCGAGTCCATTCGTCTTGGATGATCAAGCCACCCATGCACTTTATGATGCAATACTTAAGATTGGTGCAGGTTGAAAAAATGGGTGGCGGCGGCGGCGGCGAGGGCGAGGGTGACGGCGGCAAGGGCGAGGGTGGCAGCAAGGGCGAGGGCGGCGGCGGCTCAGGCGGCAAGGGCGAGGGCGGCGGCGGCGAAGGCGGTGGCGGCGGCGCGGGCGAGGGCGACAAGACCACGCCCGGGGGAAATGGCGGCATGTCGCCCGTCAGCGCCGGCTCCATGACCGTCTCCGGCATGCTGCGGGAGTAGTCGCCGCTTTCCATCGATTCCCGTGTGCCGCGGTAGACGCGCACGTGGTCGTACGCGCTGCTCGTGATGACGTCCGGATAGTCGTCGTAGTCCAAGTACGCGATCTTGATGTCGGTGGTGTCCTCGTCGGCGTCGCCAAACTCAAACCACTCGTCCACGCCACCGTACGTACTGCATCTGCGCTGGTGCAGTGTGGCGGAGATGACCCCACTCGTGGGATCCTGGCAGCCGTGGGCGTCAAGCACCGACGCCTGCGGGTCGCCCTCCGCACCGGCACGGGCATCAAACATGTAGCACAAGGGCGCATGCGAGTCACCACATCTTCTGAGCTCCAGGATCTGCTCGCACCCACTCGTTGCGTCGCACAGGTCGCGGCACGCCCACTCGGTAGTGACCAGATCCGCCGTGTTTGCTCCAACCCCCGGAGACGGGAAGAGGACGTCAACGGCAAGGTACCTCACCATGAGCGAGGCGGTGGTTGTGCACCCTCCGCTCGGGCACAAATCCTTGCTCTCGTAGTTGCAGGGGCGGTCAGACGGGTCGGCAAGCCTTCGGTCACGACGGTCCTGGTCCGTCCAACAAAGTTCGTGCGTGCCGCCCTGTCTAAAGGTGCCGTCACTTTGCTCGCAAATGGAGTCGGCGTAGCCATCGTAGCACCACGCAGTGCCGAGGTATCTGGAGCAACTAAAGCCCCCTATGGTTTGCGGATCCCAGCAATGGGGCGCGTCAAGGCACACCGTGGTGTACCCATTGATGTACGCGGCTGTCCATCCTAGGTTGTTGAGGCGGTCCACCACGGTGTCTAACCCCATCACCGCCCAGGGGGGGTTCCAGATGTCTGAGCCTTCTGAATAAGAGACCGCATCGTCGTAATCGATCAACTCGGTGGTCGCATCAATGCCGTCGGGGTCGTCCCATTTGCCCGCCAAAACTGGGAAACTCGGATAAAAGAAGTCGGCGATCCCATCCTCGTTGCGGTCTCCTTGGCGTTGGCACGGGTTGCAGTGATGGCCTCCGCAGTCCAACCGGAACTGCAAAATTGTATTGTAGCTGGTTGCATAGCAATTGTTGGCGATGTTGTCGGTCATGCAATTGCTTGCCACTGCCCGAGTGTATTCGTCTTGGATGATCAAGCCAGCCATGCACTTTTCAATGCATTCCGTCGTTGTGGTGCAGGTTGTGAACGCGGGTGGCGGCGGCGGCGGCGAGGGCGAGGGTGACGGCGGCTCCGGGCTGGGTAAAGGCGGCGGCGGCGAGGGCGAGGCGTAAGGAGGTATCGGTGGCACGGGCGGTGGTTTGGGAGTGGCCACGGAGCTTTCCTGCAGGTTACCTACAACCCGGTTTGATCGATCAAGGTCGGGGTCCACGCGCATGCGCACGCAGGCGTTCTTGGTACCCTTGTTGGCGAAGCAGAACAGGTTGATCTTTGGCGCCCCCGCCTCCTCGCTGCGCTCCAGGCGCATGGCCGCCACGGCGACGCTCTCCGCGTGTGTCGCCTCTTGGCCCACATAGCGCTCCATAAAGCCAGGGAAGCCCAAGTAGGCGAGCGCGTTTGGGCTCTCGTGCCCCGTGCCGATCAGCAGCGCCTGGTGTGTCTTGCCAAGGTCGGTGTAGAAGCGCGCCGACGAGAGCGTGCGGTGCCTCGTGTTCGCGAGCGGCGAGAACCGGAACGTAAAGTCCATCTCGCGCTGAGAGGCGGCGTGGCACGTGCCGTACACGACGCCCACCACGTACCCGACGCACGTCGCGTACGTCGCCGGGCACTGGTATTGGGGCACTGCTGCGTCCGTGGCCGAATTGCCACCCGACTGGCCGCAGCACGGCGTGTGGGCCACGCCAACCGGCGCGTACGATGCGGCACACTCCTTGTCGGGTAGCACGGTGTTGAGCCGGCGGCCCTGATCAAGCTCGGGATTGGCCACTTGCGGGCTCACATAAATGTAGTCGTCCGTGTCCGTCGTGCCCACAAAGACGGCGCGCTGCGGCGAGGCGCACCCAAAATCCTTGGCGCGGCACGTGGTGCCGTAGCCGTGCAGCGTACCGATGAAGTTGACCGTCGAGACGGTGGCGACGCCCGCGCCGATGACGACGCCCATGGAGTGGAAGCCGACGCCGCCCGTCGCCGCGAGCAGCGCGTTGCTCGGGTCGTACTTAACCAGGAAGACCTCAACCGAGCCGTCCTCGTAGACGGCCACCACGTCGTCGGGCGCGACGCCGTCGACGTCGCCCGCGTACACTTGGGCAAAGTCCTTGCGGCCGATCTGCACGCCGTGCTTGTAGTCGAAGCCCTTGCCCGTCGGCTGGAGGACGTGCGTCTCGCGATCGGCGTTGTTGTCAAAGAGCGCGTCATTGACGGGTTGCGTTGCCACCTTGCGCAGCCAGCAGCCCCAGGTTTCCGGTATGGACGTCCCCGACTTGCTCCACTCGATGGAGTTGCAATGAGGCGTGGCCAGGCACAGGGCCTTGCACTCGTCCACCGTCCTCCACGCGTGGGCGCCTTGGCCGGACGGCAGGTTGGCGAGGGCGCCGCCAGTTTGCCAATAGTTGGCCTTGCCGTCGTAGAGGACCCACTCCCGGTTCAGGTAGAGCCGGTTGCCGATGATGATGTCCGGAAAGTCGTCGTTGTCAAAGTTGCCCACCGCGGCCACGCGCGACGCGTGCACCGCCGTGCCCACGATGGCCGACTTGCCGAAACTCTTGGCGACCGAGGTGGTCTGCATGTCGCCCGCCTGCATCCACAGGCGACTTGCCACGTCCTCTCCGCGGCTGAGCACGCAGCACTTTGCGTCGTTGCGCCCGTCCGCTGCGCACAGCTCATGCGTGGCCTGGTCGGTCGGGTCAAACCCGCCTTCCACCAGGTCGATTGGTGGCCCGTCCATGTCCAGGTAGTTATCGCAGTCTGAGCCATTGAGCAGGTCGGTGCGGAAGCGCATAATCTCGGCAATGCACGTGTCGCCCACGTCAAAGTGCGCGCCGTGGAACTGGTCAATGCCAGCGTCCACCGTGTTGGGCCACTCCCAATGGTCGTCGTCGTCCACGCCGTCGTCCTCGTGCAGCGCGCGCTCGCGGGCGCGACTGCCCTGCAGCACGGTTCCCGCGTGGTCAAAGCCTTCGTGCACGTACTTGCCCGATTCCTGTAACTCCGGCAGCTTGGCGCCGCAGATGCACTCGGCGTTGACGGTGACGTACTCCTTGGGAAAGGCGTCGCCGTCTAGCCAGTTGGCGCACTCGGGCTTTCCTGGCACGCACGTGTTGTCATTGCCCTCGCGTTGGAAGGCCATGCGGCAGAAGGCCTTGCACCCCGTCGGCGTGCCGTAGTAGCTCGTGTAATGCAGCGGGCATACGCCATTCTCCAACTCCTTCTCGACACAATACACTGAATTGTGCATGGCAGCGCCCCATGCGAGGTCGCAATTGTTTGCTTGGTCAATCGGCCCAGCCTGGATGCTCCATATTGATGTGGTGGGCAGGTAGTCGAATAGCCAACAGGTGGTGCTTGTGGCAAAGCCCGTGTCGACCAGTTCGTTGCACCCCTCCGCAGCGTTTAGGTCCACGCTCCTGCCGTCGGTCGGTTTCCTGTCGGGCGACACCGGGTACCACGACATGTATCTGCAGGCGAGCGTCGTCTCGCATAGCCGTCTGCACTCGTCAAAGGACGGTCCGGTGGGGTTCTCGGGGGTTCCCGGCAAGGGATCCATTGCTAGGGTTGGGTGGAGGAAATTCTCCTCGAGGTGAGCGATGCTGGTGGTGGTGCACCCGTAGCCGACGGGCTGGCTGCAAAGCCGTGGCTTTTCCGGGTCAACCTGGCCCACATCGCCACCGCCACCGTGGATTCGGAACGAGTTCTCCGCGTGGCAGCACTCGAAATCGGCAATGCCCTCGTCAAAGCAGTTGGGGAAGGGCGGGCCTTTGGGCTGCACAACGCCGTCCTGCGTCCGCTGGAACTTGGTCATGTCGCGGTCCGGGCACACGCCTGGCTGCGAGCCGTAAGGGCACGCAAAGTCCATGTGCACAAACGGGTGCTTCTTGGTGCTGTCCAAGCCCGTGTAGGGCACGTGGAGCGGCACGCGGAACGAGCCCTCGCCGCCGTCGCTGCACACGTCCTCCACCCACCGCGCCTTGTTTTCGGCCGCCGTCGGGTACTTGTCGTACCACACCTTCCATTGGTAGACCCAATTTTCTGCAGCGGCCACATTCGCCGAGTTGGAGTAGTAGGGGTACACGAGCGACTCGCCGAATGCGCCCCAAGAGTTCATCCCGGTGTCTCCGGTCATGATGTTCGGTGGTGGGGTGCAGAACGGCTGGTGCTCGTTCACGTGGCTCTGCACGTAGATGGTCTTCTCGTGGTACACGTTCTTGTTGTACTCCATGGTGCCGTTGCCATCGCTTCCCCGCACCGCATTGGCCAGGGGATAGTAGCTCATGTCGTTCTGACCCTGCAGGAGGAGCGGCGTGTCGCCCACGTACCACCAGATGCTAGTGCGCAGCGGCTCCGTGAACATGTCGGCCAGGTATTTTGCAGCGGCCGCGCTTCGGCATCGGCTGGTTGACGTGCCGCGCCCGCACGCCTGGTACCCCGTCACCGCATCGGTCGCCGTGTGCAGGGCGATGTCGCCGTGCGCAAACGAGTCGTCGGAATAGTCGGCGCATCGCGCTTTGCACTCCTCCGTGTCGCATTCGGTGGCGGCCCGGCACGTGTCCTTCTGCACCAACTCAACCCTGGCCGTGCGCTTGGGCATGCGCCACCCGCAGTCGGTCACATCAGTGTTGGGCGCGCACGGGTTTTTGCCGGGCGGGTAGAAGGACCACATGAGCCCGTCCTCGCAGACGCCATTGCCGGTGCGCGGGTTGCCGTTGTCGTCGTTTCCGGGGCACGAGTCGTCCGGCTCGTCGGGTCCCGCGTCCTTGACCAGGAAGGCGAAGCGCCGCTTTGCGCACATGCCGTGCGTGCCGTAGAAGCATTCCTCGTAGGTCTCCCCGGCAAAGGGGTCGGCGTCCGGGTTATCTGGGTTTGCAAGGAAGTCTGGAATGCAGTAGTTCGTGCCCATGGGACCGCTGCCGGGCCCGCCGTCGGCGCACGTACACTCCTTCTTGATCATCTTGCCGGTGGTCTTTGAGACGCAGTAGTGGTGAAAGGCGTTGTCGGCCTTGCTTTTTCGAAAGTCGCGATTGAACCCCGCATAGCCAAAGACCACAATGTTGGAGATGCCGCAGCTCTTGGTGTTCGTGCCGAGGTCGCACTTGACGTTGTCGTCGTTGGTCTGCAAGTTAGTTGTGTCTTTGCAGTTTACGCCGTTCTCCTCCTCAAAGGTCTCTCCAATAATCTTCGCCAGTGCATAGGCGCGACCGCTGGGTGTCATCGCGGCAGCGGGATCCTCGTACAGCGCGTACTCCATCCATGGGCAGTCGTCGGTGGCTAGATCAAACCGGTCGTAATCGCTCTTGGAGATTTCCGGCTGGTTGAAGCCGGCGTCCCACTGCACGTCGCGCGAGAGCGCGCCCCCACACCGGTCGCGTGGTTTGTAGATGTCGCGGTGCACCGTGAAGGGCGGCCAGTCTTGGCCCTGGTCCCATCGCCAGCACTGCTGCTGCACCGGAGAGAACTGCCCCCGCGAGGCGTCGTAGCCGGGCACCTTGCGACCGTCCGTGCTCGGAACGGACGTGAGCTCGCAGCGGACGGCGCCCGGAGGCGGCAACGGCGGCGGCGGCGACGCGGGCGGCTCGGGCGGCGGCGGCGAGGGCGGCGGGTAGGCCACCCTGTTCTCGGCGAGCGTCGCCAGCAGGATGGAGGGTGTGACGATGTTGCTCGCATCTCGCTTGGGCCGGCAGCTGTACTCCTCGTCGTCAAGGTCAAACTCGGACCACCAGAGGCACACCCTGGACGTGGAGGGATTGCACGCCTTCTCGGTGGACGAGTGCACGACCGCTGCAACGACGTCGTCGTCGAACCACGTGTCCACGTGCCCCAGGCGCAGGATCATGCGCGCGTACCGGTAGAAGGCGCGCCAGACGTCGGCGTCCGCCGACGAGCGCGCGCCCAGGAAGAGGCCGCAGTCGCCCAGCCGCTCCGCCGACGCGAAGCCGTCCTCGGCGTCGCGATTCACGAGCCACACGGCATGCGGCGCCAGCAGCTGGTGCCGCTCCACGATCTCGTCGCACTGGTCCATGGTCACGTTGTGGCTCATGTGCAGCGCGTGCAGCTGGCCCTCGGTGTTCCCGGAGCCCGGAAAGCGCGAGAAGCCGACTTCGGAGTCGGTGTGCCCCGGGTAGCCGAAGCCCTCGCCGAGCAGCCCGATCCCCGAGAGCATGTTGGCCTCGTTGCTCTCGACCACCTCGTGGCGTGTGATCTTGCGCGCTGTCACAACAAACACGCACGGTGAGTCTCAGAGTTCCGCCGCGTTGAAACGCAAGCCGTTGACATTCCAGGAGAAGTGTGGAAAGGGCTTGTTGAGGAAGATTGGAATCAGGGTGGAAAGTACTACAAGGTTAGACATGTGGAGTAGGTTTGGGGTTTGAGATCGCACTGCATTACTGCACTCGTAGGGGCACGCGCTCGAGCGGTACGTGCCCTGGTCGATCATGTTGCGCGCCGTGGTCAGGATGGAGAGCTGCGAGACCGACTTGTGGAAGGGCGCGCGGAAGCCGGTGGTGGCGGTGTCGCCGCTGCCGTCGCACGCGGGACCGAAGCCGCAGTACAGGTAGAAGAGGGCGTTGGAGGCGTCGTCGGGCCCTTCGGGCGCCGAGTTGTACGTGGCGGGCGACCACGTGCGCAGGCCGATGATGCCGTCGGGCGGCGGTCCGGGCGGCATGGGCGGGAGCGGCGGCACGCGCGGCGGCGGCGGCATGGGCGGCGCGGGCGGGTCGGGCGGCGGCGGCAGCGCGTGCGCCATCTGCTGCACGCTGAACGTCTCGACGTATGAGACCGCCATCGCGCACTCCGGGTTGGCGTCGCACGCCGACTTGCACTGCACGTCGACGGGCCGCGTGTCGTCGGCCTGGTCGCGGCTCAGGAACATGGAGCCGTTGGCGAGGATCATGCCCGCGCCGACGGGCATGCCGTGGCACACGGCGTTGTGGCCCTTGACGCCCTTGCGGTAGACGATGCTGCGCTCCGAGCCGCCCGCGACGCCCACGCACAGCTTGGTGCGGTACACCTTGATCTTCAGCCCGTCCGGGCTGGGGTCGTGCACGATGCGGTCGTCGTGCTCGAGCAGCAGCAGGTCCTCGTCGATGCAGTAGCAGTTGACGCCTGGATTGTTCTCGACGAAGACCATCGTCGCAAAGTTCATGCGGTGCTCGTAGTCCTGCGCGCACTCGCGCATGCACGCGCCGATCTCGGGCACGTCGCTCGCGGTCTTGTACGCCATGCCCGCGCCCAGGTCGGGGTCGTCAAAGTGGTACCCGGGCTCGAGCGCGAGCTTGTGGAAGACGGTCGACTGCTCCTCCACCACGAAGAACTCGTCCCACGCGTCGCGGTGCACCGCGTACGTGTTGAGGAAGCGGCGGTACCGCAGGCCCTCGTCGATGCCGGGCACGGTGCCCACGTAGTTGTTGACGAGCGTGGCGGTCGAGAGGAAGCGCGCCATCGCCAGGTCGTTGGGGGCCTCGTGCGAGATCTCCGGCTCGGCGGTGGCGTCGCCCGTGGCGTTGAGCTTGGCCAGGTCGTCGTACGCGTAGCAGTCGCACCGCGACGAGCGCACGTAGGTCTGGTAGCCCTCGTACAGCCCGGGGCGCAGGTCGACCTGCATCATCTCCACGTCGTCGTCGTGGTGCCGGAAGCACAGCGACGCGCAGATGTCGCGCCAGAAGGCGATGGCCTCCGTGCCCTTGATCGAGTCGGGCATGGTTTCCCACCCCGACGCGGCGCTCGTCCAAAAGTGCGGCTTGTGGCCCATGTACGCGGGCAGGTCGTACGAGCCCAGCAGCATCGACGCCGCCTTGTGGTGGTCCTGCTGCCAGCCCGAGGCCAGGTGCGCCGCGTGCGCGGTGTACGCGGGCGCGTCCACGTACCGGATCACGCCTTCGTCCTTGCCCTTGATCCACAGGTAGCCCTTCTCGAGCGTGCTGCGCCCGCGCGTCAGCACGGCGTGGGCTTTATAGAGCACGGCGCTCGGCACAACGGTTGTGGCGCGCGCGCGCAGCGAGATGTCGCTCCAGCCCGACATGGCCGTGCCCTCGTTCCTGCAGGGCGTGTGGGGAAAACTTTGCAACTTGTAAGGAGGGATGTGTGCACCGGCGCGTGGCAAAGAATGGCAGCATGGGCAGTCGATTCATCGTCGGGCCCGTCGCCGACCCGCCACCACCCGACGCGTTTGATTCGGATTGAACTGGCGGCTGCACTGCGTGTGCGTGTGTGTGCGTGTGTGCGTGTGTGTGAAGGTTCAAGTGCATTCTTGACTTGTTGCTCTGCTCGGTGAAGCACGAGCACATGCAGCTCTCAAAGTCGAGGCGCGGCGGCGGCGGCGGCGGCGGCGGCGGCGGCGGCGGCGAGGGCGGAAAGGGCGAGGGCGAGGGCGGCGGCGAGGGCGGCGAGGGCGGCGGACCCGCGCCGCCCGCGTCGCGGGGCGGCGGCGGCGGCGGCGGCGGGAAGTCGATGGAGTTGGACGCCGAGAGTCGGCGCCCGTATACGGCCGAAACACCGGTCCGCGTGCGCACGGGCGTCGGCAGCGCGTTGCAGTTGCCGCTGGCGATGGTGTCGGGCGTGCAGTAGGCGACGGTGCGCGCTGGGCCGCAGCGCGTGGCCATCGTGCCGAAGCCGCACCGGTTGGACACCGAGTTGGGCCCGCCGTCGTGGCACCGCGTGTCCACTTGGACGGTGCCGCCGTTGGCCACGGTGCGCGCGTCGCGCTCCTCGTCGGTATGGTACAAGTTGTAGTCGGTGTCCACCCAGCAGGAGTCGCGACACGAACCGTCCGCGTTGTTTGCGTTCCGCACGCAGTGTATGTCGGTCGTCGCGTCCTGCGTGCGCGGGTTGCAGTCGGACACGGACGTGCCATAGTTGCACGCAAAGCGCGTGGCGCTTGGGTCGGTGCTTAAGTAGTTGCCCGTCCACAGGACGGCGGTGGCGTCAAACCCACCGTCCGAACATCTGCGCTGCGACCCGGCGGGTGGCGGATCTTGGCACACCTGGCCTCCGGGCCAGCTGCCGTCGCGCTTGGCGCCAATCTCGGCAGCCGTGCCGGCGCAGTCAAGGAGCCACGCGCCGGGCTTGGAAGGATCGGGGTAGAAGAGCGCGTAGCACGTGTCTTCGCTGCCCAAGAACGCAAAAGGTGGTAGTGGTGACGGCGGCGGCTCCTGCGGCTGCGGCGGCGGTGGAGCCGGACGGGTCTCGTTGGTGACGCCTTGAAACGCCTCGGTGCCGATCTCCTGCGCGGTGCGCGGGCCGTAGGCGGCGCAGTCGAGCGCGTCGGTGCCGAGCGCGCAGTTGGTGGTCAGCTCTCCGTCCGGGTAGAGCGGGTCGCCGAAGAAGGTCTCGGAGCCGAAGCCGCCGTCCTCGCACACGCCGTTCTGGGCCGTCGCGCACGAGTCGTCCTGCACGATGGTGCGCGTGTTCTCGCGGAAGCCGCACTGCGCGCACTGCGTCGCGTACGGGCAGACGGTGGGCAGGAACGAGCCCGCGCCGCCGTCGCGGCACTTGGTGTCGCCCGCGGCCAGGCCCTGGCACGTGGTCTGGCACTCGGAGAAGGGGGGGGACGGCGGCAGCGGCGGCGACGGCGGCGGCGACAGGTCGGGCGCGCTCGGCGGCAGCGAGGGCGACTCCACCATCCCAGTGACCGTAAAGGCGCGCAGCATCGACAGGTGCTCGTTGGCGCAGTTGCGCGCGCACGCCTGCTCGCCGTCGTTGGTGCCGGGGCACGACACCACGCGGTGGCTCGAGCGCAGCGCGAGGTCGAGCGTGTGCACGTTGGAGACGCGCTTCACGAGCGCCGACGCCTGGCCCTGCTCGGCGTCGAAGACGGCGCCCTCGGCGCCGCCGCCCACGACGCGCTCGCCCTCGGCGTACGCCGGGTACGCGTGGTAGTCCTCGGCGTAGGTGATGGGCGGCGGCGGCGGGAAGGTGTGGAACCCGACGGGCTTGTTGGCGCACGCGCAGTACGGCAGCTCCGAGAGCCGGCACCGGAGCGGGTTGGACGCGTTGAACTCGGCGAGCATGTCGGGCAGCAAGTCGTGGAACAGCCCGCCGTTGGCGCCGCCGAAGGAGCAGCCCTGCGAGTGTGGCAGATGAGTGCATGGAAGGTGATCAACGTGGAAGATTGGGTTCCCGGTGGTGAGGTAACTGGACTGCTATTTTTCGCACCCGGAAGCAGCCCTCGTCGAGGTCGAGGCCCTCGCACGGCGCGAAGGAGACGCGCAGCACGTCGGCCGTGCCGTGCTCCCTGGCGTAGTCGGCCACGATGCCGCGGCACGTGGCGTACGTGACGAGCTCGCAGTCGGGCTCGTAGTCCGTCTCGGTTGCGCTTTCACGCTGCTGGAAGTAGGGCGCGGGCGGCGGCGGCGGCGGCGGCGGGTTGGGCGCCTTGGCCGAAAAGCCGCTCGGCGGCGGCGGCGGCGCGGGCGGCCGCGGCGGCGACGGCGGCGCGAGCGCGCACTGGGTGTCGTAGAGGTTCTGGATGTCCGGGTGCAGCACGGGCGGGCACTCCCTGCGCACGGCAAGGCGCGCGTGGGGGTGAGCGCGAGTGTACAGTTTGTGTGTGTGTGTGTGTGTGGTTCGAGCATTGCGTGTTTTTGCCTCAAGAGAAAGTCGAGGCACGAGTCCTGCGCGCAGCCCTCGCTCGGGCACTCGCTGAAGCCGTCGTCCTGTCCGCCGGCGTGGCTTTCGCCGTTGCAGCTGTGCCAGCAGACCTTCTCGCAAAACGGCGCCAGTAGGCCGTATCCGGTAATGGGCTGGTGCTTTCCGAGGCTCTCGGCGATGGCCATGCAGAGGGTCTGGTGCGCGTGGCCCTCGATGCCGCCCTCGCAGATGGCCGCGACGCGCGGCTTGATCACCTTGCGCACGTAGACCTCGAGCGCGGCGCGCTTGAGGCCGGGCGGCGGCGGCGGCGCGCGCACGGGGTCGTAGAAGTGCGGCGTCTTGACGCCCGGCGGCGGGGGCGGGGCCGCCGCGGCGGCCACGGTCAACAGGCCCGAGGCCTGCTTGGAGTCGCACGGCTTGAGGTGCGCGTACATGTGCGCGCGCGGGCCGAGACCGGAGGCGATCAGGATGCACCGGCTCTCGCCCTTGCGGTAGATGAGCGTGCTCGCGTCCTCGGTGGGCCAGTGCATGTGCACGTCGCCCGCCTCGGTCGAGGGGCTGCGCCCCCAGAACGCGACGACCCCCTGCTGGCGCGCGAACGCGAGCATGCTCATGGACTCGACGACCGTGCGCGGCAGCGGCAGCCCGCCCGCGCCGGGCGCCGGGTAGTTCATGTCGGGCACCTGGGCGGCCATCGCGGCCGCGTCGGCGTGCGTGATCAGCCGCGCGTCGTCGCGCGTGCTGGGGAGGCCCACGCAGAGCGGATCTGGCAAAGGGTTAGGGGGTGCGTGGTCAAGCGGAGGGTCGGGTGTGGCGTTCTATGGCGCTGGCGCACTGTCGAGCCCCGGCGCCGTGGCGGAGCACTGGCGCTCCGACTCGATCTGGCGCGTGTAGAGTTCGACGCCAAAGTCCTCGATCTTGCACGCGCCGGCGCTCTTGAGCAGGTAGCACCACCCCGTGCGATCCACGTACGAGAAGGGCGCGGCGCGCTTGAAGGCGAAGGCCTTGCAGATGGCGTCGGGGTGCGCATTGTCCAGCTGCGCCGTGGCCTCGCAGAGCGCCTCGCACGAGGCCTGCGTGACGCCCGGGATCCCCCCCTTGCCGTAAAACTCCATGATCTCGGCGGTGATCAGCTCGTCGGTCATGCGCACGTTGTACTCGCGGCGCTGCATGAGCCGGCGGCCGTAGTCTGGGGTGGTCGTGATGCCCTCGGCGTCGTCGACGATGCCGATGCCACCGACGGCGGGGACGCCGGAGCGCGTCCTGATGGGCGACGTGGCGGCCGCGTAGGCCGCGGCGGCCTCCTCGTCGACCACCGCGTTGTCGACGCCCGCCGTGTACATCTCCTGCTTGGCGGTCTCGAGCATGTCGCGCAGGATGGGGTTGTTCTCGCCGAGCGCGTCGATCAGCGCCTCCGTGCCCAGGCGCGCGTTGGTCGTGTCCTCCGCCCACTGCGCGCGGTCGGTCTTGCGCGGCGCCGCGTACGCCTCCAGGTCGCCGAGGCGCTCGCGCTGCCGCCACAGGCTGGACGCGGCCGCCGTGTCGTGCGCGATGTGCACGGGTGGTGGCCTGTAGGAGCAAAAGATTGAAGGGGCTCAGGAAAAACTTGCGACTTGTGGCGGAGGATATACGAGTGTAAGGACGATGCGGTGGAAATCGTCACTTGGATTCAAAACTGTCGAACGTCTGTTGCACGATCTCAATTTGGAATTTGCATTGGACACAACGGAATCCGAATGGATGAGCTCTTCAGTGCACGCACATGCCAAGATTGAGTTGGTATGCACTGAATGTGGCAGTTCTTGCTCGCCAACATTGAACAATCTTGTTCGCAATCGGTCGGTTGCGTGCCTCTGCAATGGTATGGCACGTAGCTTTCAGAAGACGATGTACACTCGCATCGTTAACCAGTTGCATTCAAAGCACTTGCGCCTGGTTAACGTAGATTCGTACGAATCTTACGCCGCTCTTTCGCCAACCACGCACACCAAGCTTGATGTCGTGTGCACCAACTGTGGCGTTCCAGGATCTCCAAAGGTAAACTCGATCCTGTCTCAAAAGTCTGGGATTCCTTGTAGGTGCAACGGTGGCATATTGTATGCGTCCGCGGCCAAGTACGCCGAGCTGACCGGCAGGTTGTCCGAAAAGTCGCTGCGCCTCAACGATACATCCACTCTCGAAGAGTGGATTGCATTGGCAGCTGTCTCAACGACACGAATGGCGGTATCTTGCTCTCTCTGCGGCGCCGTGGCCACCTATCAATGTTATGCGCTCTTTACAAAGTCAACGGTCCGGACGGTTTGTGGATGCGTTGCCAGTTCACACCTACCGGTCGCTTCGGTTGGAAAGTACAACCAGGTCGTGGAACGGGTTCGAACATCAAGATTCGTATTAGTAGATGGCGAACCAACGCTTGAGGAATGGAAACGTCTGGTCAGCTCGTACAGAGGAACAGTCGAATTGCAATGCACTCGGTGCACTCAAATCACGTCACCTTCGATTGAGAAACTGTTGGAAGACAGGGTGGGTTGTGGGTGCAACAATTCGTCCCAGGCACGCGTTCTTGCATTCGTAAAAGATGTTATCGGCCACGTGAGTTCTGGGCTTCGTGCAGAATGGGAGTACGGGTCATCTATTACTGGTCGCGGTGGAGGAGAACTTCGTTACGACATTGCGGTAGTCGATCCATCGTCGAAAGTTGTGATTGTGGTTGAGGTCGACGGTGGTCACCATTTTGGTGGAGGTCATGCGGCATTGAAGCGCAGAAATGGTCGACAAGACTGGACCATTGAGCACGATCTCATGAAGGAGTGGAAGGCGGTTGAAACTGGGCAGGTGATGCTCAGAATAGAGGCTCGCACGGTTGAAAGTAACCAAATGAGTTGGAATGCATGGATTCAGAAGCGTCTAACCGATTCGCTCCTTGGAATCGTGAGTCCGGGCATTCACAGGTTGTCTTCCGGAAGACAATACGCCTCAGAAGCGTACGCTTCTCCGAGATCTGGCACGGTGCTTGCCACGGAATCTGATTTGACGCTCCATCCATTTCCGCTCCCGTTTCCGGACAGGTTGGACTGAACGGGGTGTATGTGTGTGTGTGTGGGTGTAAAGGCCTCGTGGTTCGAGTGGCGTGATTCTTACGGCGGGTAGGGGAAGGCGATGTGCGCGAAGCAGGCGCTCGCGCGCCGCTTCTCATCTGCGGCGATCGGCAAGGCGCTCAGCCGCGTCGGCAAGGGGTGGGGGAACTGCGCGCGTTTGGGGGGTTGAGCGCACCGAGCACGCGGCGCGCGAAGAGGCAGCTCGCGCGCTCCTCGGTCTCGGCGCCGTCGACCGCGTCGGTCGTGATGTCCAGGCCGTAGTCGGTGAGGCGCGGCAGCGGCAGGCACGGCTCGGCGTCCTGGGCAGGGTGACGCTAGAGTTAGGCGCGCGTGTGCGGGGGCTGCTGTGCCGTGCGCGGCACAGCGCGCATGCGCGCAATCGACCGTAACGCGGTTGACAGAAAGTGCTGCGTCGACAGGCCGTATGTGGTTTGCTACTGGAACCGCGACTGCGTCTCGGGCTGCACGAACCACTCGGTCGGCCTCTTCTCAAACTACCCGTCGTCCCTCTGGCTTGACGCGCTATCACCCAGGCTGCTTGAGCTCAGCGACGCGCCTTCCATGCTGAACGTGGGTGCCAACAAGGGATACGACGCGCGCAGCTTCATCGAACGCTTCGACGCGAGTTGGCGCGTCAGTGGCCATCGTTGGGCACGGTCGCTCTTAAAACACAACGTCACCGGGCAGCCGTGCGGCGCCTGCGGCGCGTGTGGCGAGACTCCATTGTGGCGCGCACCGCCCAACGTGCGTGTGGGAACCGTGTTGGCCGTTGAGGCGGAATCCGGGAACGTCGCGCTTTTGCGCAAACTCGTCAAGGCCCACGCATTGCGCGGCCACGACGTGCGCGTGGTGCACGCGGTGGCGACTGGCCCCGGCGCAAGGGCGACGTCCTTTGTGCCAGTCGTGCAGGAAGTGGGATTGGAGACTGCTCGCCCGACCGAAGCGTGGCCCGGCGCGGAGTCGGAACCCGTGCGCACGACAACCGTCGATCATCTGCTTGCGTCTCACGGCATGCACGCGGTTGACCTGTGCTTGATTGACGCGGAGGGCCACGACCACGCCGTGTTGCGAGGCGCCGAGGGCGCGCTGCGTGCCCACTCGCTCAGGGTCGTGACGTTTGAGTACGGCGGGCTGTGGTGCTTTCGGCAGCCAGGCAATGCCTGCGTTCGTCTGGAGCCGGTGGTAGCGTTCTTGGAACGCTTTGGGTACACGTGCTGGTGGCTGGGAAACGGCGGCGACGTGGCGCGTATCGACCCGGCGTGCGAAGACGTGTCAACTCGTCGCTGGGCAAACGTCGGATGCGTCGCCGACCCGGGACTCGTTGCGAAGATGCACGAATTGGAGCGTTTTGGAACCCAAGCGGTTCTGGGAGGCGCGTGAGTGTGTTGTTTGAGTTTGGTTCGAGTTGCATTTTTTTCTCACCGCGTAGTACGGCGGCGGCGTGCCGGGCGGCGGCGGCGGCGAGGGGGGGCGAGGCGCGTACGCGAAGAGCCGGGGTGGCGCCGAGGGCGAGGGCGGCGGCGAGGGCGGCACGAGCGAGTACTTGTGCCGGAAGGCGCCGTTGACGAAGACGAGCCCGGGCGCCTTCTCGAGCACGTTCTGGATGACGCCGCAGCTGAGCGCGTTGGCGTTGCAGAACTCCTTGTCGATGGCCGTCATGCCACCTGCGAACGTGCGCGCGCGTGCGTGCGCGTGCGCGCGCGCGTGCTGGTTCGAGGGTGCCGTTGCTCACTCCGCACGCGCATGCGCGACGCGAACGTGGCGAACGAGTCGCCGCCGCGGAAGACGGGCACCTTGAAGGTGTACGAGCGCACGGTGCAGTCGGCGGCCGCCTGCGTGTCGAAGCCGTCGCCGAGCACGAACTGGCTCAGCTCGGTGCTGCTCACGATGGTGGCGAAGTCGTGCTTGTACTCCGCGCCGTCGGAGCCGCCGCACGTGTTCAGGCACCTGATCTTCTGCTTCTTGCACGACACCTTGTCCGCGCCGCACGCCATGAGCTGGTACCCCGCGTTGTGCATCCACCGGCCGCCGGGCGTGAAGATCTCGTACTTGAAGCGGCGGCACCTGCCACGGGAGGGGCGCGTGGCGTGTGAGGCGATGCGCACGCGCGTGCGCTCGGTGGCGACGCGCACGTGTCGTAGAGGAACTGCGACGAGGTGCGCGCGACCGAGTTGGCGTCCAGTTCCTGGTACTTCTCCGGCTGGTCGTACGCGAGCGAGTTCTCCTTGGCCTCGTGGCGCATGTTGCGGCACGAGTGGTAGACGAAGGCGAGCGCGCGATCCTCCATGTTCGCCGGGTCGACCGACTGCCACTGGTGCGCCGCCTGCACGTACTGCGCAAAGAAGGGGTCGCGCCCGGCGCCGATGCGCTCGTTCAGGTCGACGATCGACGCCGCGTACGAGTCGAAGATGTTGGTGTCGATCTGCGCGATGCCCGCGGTGTACTTGCTGCGCTTCCACTGACCGTACGGGAGCAGCTCGGTGCCCGGAGGGCCGCACGCGTCCAGGTACCACTGGCCCTCGGTTTGGCAGTTGTCGGTGACGTTGCCCGCGTACATGGCAAAGTTGGACGGCGAGACGAGCGAGCCGATGGAGGCGACGAACCACCAGAGGATGCGCAGCTCCGGGACCTTGCACACGAAGCACTTGGCGCACTCGTCGGCGGCGGTCGTGGCCGTGAAGTCGTCCCACGCGCCCGCAAAGTCGAACTCGTACATGGGGTTGGCCATGCCCGCGCTCTCGGTCTCGATGTTGTCGACCGGCCGGCCCGAGATGGGGTCGCGCGTGCGCCCCTTGCTGCTCACGGCGCCCGACTTGGGCGCCTTGAAGAAGCGCTTGCCCGTGCGCGAGTTGAGCGTCGCGTCCATGATGGCCGTGAAGCGGCCGATGACGATGGGCAGCGAGAAGAAGACGAGCAGGTCGGCGGCGGCGTCGGGCCCCTTGAAGCACGTGTTCTCGATGCACCTGATCACAAAGGTTTGCCAGAGCGCATTGCAAGGTTGAACAGCATTGGGTTTTTGTGGAAGCAGTAGGCGAGCATGTGCGTGTGTGTGTGTGTGTGTGTGCGTGTTTGAATGTGTGGATGCACTCGAGCTGGTCGTTCCACGCGCTCGGCTTGAAGTAGTCGAGGAGGCACATGAGCGCGTCGATGGCCGCAAAGAGCATCGGCAGCGCGATCTCGGTCAGGAATATTATGGCAAAGTCGACGCCGATGGTCACCACGGTCGTGATCATGCCACTCTCTGCGCACGGGCAGGCGGGACCACCTCAAGCGTTTGCGCCCGGTGTGGCCCAAGTGTTGGGAGTCAGCGGTTCGAGCTGCGTGGAGCTTACTAACGAGCATCTTCAGCACCATCATGATGCTCTTGAGCAGCATGAAGACCGCGTCCATGATCACCGAGAAGCTGGTCTTGATGATGTCGCCGAGGACGCCGAAGAGCACGTCGAGAAGCGAGGGCACCATCGTGATGAAGAAGACGGACAGCTCGTTGAGCGCCGTCGTGAGCGACGTCGTCGGGAACGTGGGCGCCGCGAAGCCGCCGCCGCTCTGCTCCTGCAGCCGGCGCGCGGTCGCGAGCCCGAAGGTGAACGTGTGGTTGTCGGGCACCTCCAGCATCATGCGCCGCACGAAGGATTCGCTCTCTCCCACGAAGGCGGGCGCGCGCTCCGGCGCCTCGAGCTCCGCCTTGTAGAAGCTGTACCGGCCGCACCACGCCGCCGACTCCGGGCTGGCCGTGCAGTCCAAGCCGTTGTACGGAAAGTCGTTCTCGGTCATGATGCCCTCCCAGTGCTGCCGCATGAAGATGAGCGAGAACACCTCGAGCGCGAGCACGACCGTCGGCTCGATCAGGTAGTACGTGGCCGTGTTCCAGAGCGGGATCACGCCCGCGTTGAAGATGTCCACGCCGCCATTCCAGAGGATGCGCGTCATGTCCCAGGTGACTTCGGCGACGTCAAACAGGAGCGCCGCGCGCTCGAAGGCGACGTCGGGGTCCTCGTCCACCCAGATGAAGAGCTGCGCATGTGGCCCCAGAAAGCTCAAGGGCGTTTCCAAAGAGTAAAGGTGTTGTGCTGATATACGCGCGCGCGCGCGCGCGCGTGTGTGTGTGTGTGTGTGTGTGTGTGTGTGTGTGTGTGTGTGTGTGTGTGTAACAAGGGGTGTGGCGTGGGTTGGTGTTACCTGGTGCAAGATGAAGAGCAGCAGCAGGATGAGGACGAAGAGGTACAGCTGCGACCACGCCTGCACCACACCCTGCGTCGCCATGCGCACCGCCGCTTGGCCCTTCTTGAGGGTGCGCGCAAAGCTCGATGCGGAGAGGGACTTCTTGAGCTCTCCCGGGCTGACGCCGCCGCCCTTACCACGGGTCATCGCCATGGCGCCGCGCCTCGCGCAACTCCCCCACCCTACACGAGCCTTGTTGCTAGTAATTGCCGCGCTATTGGGGGAAACCATTTAGCGGTACCAGAAAGGGGGCTATAGAGAAGAGGAGGAGGGACGAGCGTCATGGCCAGGTCGTGCGCGAGGCAATGCTGCCTCGGCATCCTGTCCAGCGTTTGCCAAGCCGCGCTGGCCATCACGTTCATCTTTTGCGCGTTCTGGTTTGCGTCGATGCTCCTCACACCCGTGCGCATTCTTGGCATCACGCAGCTACCGCCGGGCATCAAGTACGTGGAGCACGACGGCCGGTTTTGAGAATGCCCCAAGGCGAGGCAAGGGGGCAGAGCCAGCGCGCGACGTGGCACCGGAGAGATGCCAATACAAAGCTCTGGCAGTCGCTAACATGGCGACGAGCGTGTCGGCGTCGGTGTGAGCGTGAGCGTGAGCGCGGGGATTCGGAGTGCGCCCATGGACGACAGCGACGACGACGGGTCTCTCGCCCCCGACCCCGTGGGCGACGCCGTGGGCGCGCAAAACCTTCCGGCCTCGGCCGGGGGCGGGGGGGGTGGACCGCCGGCCGCGCCGCAGCACCCCGTGTGGGCCGCAGCCGCCGGCCGCGGCCGGTCAGCTGCTAAGAATAAGCCCGGATCGATGTTCGGGCCCATCTCCATGATCGAGCTGGAGCTCCGCGGCCGCAACGACCTCGACGGCGCGTCGAGCACCGCGAGCGATCGCGGCGGCGAGGGTGGGCGGCGCGACAAGGACGCGAGCAAGCGGTCGGGCAAGAAGGCGAAGAAGACGAAGAAGCGACCGCGCGAGTACGACGACGAGGGCGCGGATTCGGAGGAGGGGGAGAACGACGACGACGACGACGACGACGACGACGACGACGATGTTGGCAGCTCGGCGAGCCTCGACATGGCGGGCGCGGCCTTTGGTGGGGGCGGCGCGGCTAGCAAGAAACGCGCGTGCGCGCCGTGCGCATCCGAGGTGAGCGACGACGGCGTGTCGGTCACGTCGAGCGTGGCGCGCGCGCGCCACCAGCGCGCCTTCCCCGTCACGGGCGTCACGTGCGTCGGGTGCGCGCTGCCCGCGAAGATCACGTCCGTGACCGACTTCATCGCCAAGAACATGAGCACCATGAGCGAGCTGGCGCTGTTCAAGATGGCCGCGCTCGTGTACAAGACCAAGGTGGCCGAGCCCGCCGAGGAGGAGGGCGTCGACGTGCCGGTGAGACTGCCTCTCAAACCGAAGCAGCGTTGCACAGTTGCAAACTCGCGCGTGCGTTTGCCCTGTTTGCGCATCACAGCCGTGGGACTGGAAGGAGATCCGCGCGCACTTCCAGCTGCACTCGGTCGACTCGCGCATGCAGCGCTACGAGAACATCCGCACGCTCTCGGCGATGCGCAAGACCCTCGAGATGCAGCTGCTGCGCCGCGACGCCGAGACGGGCGAGCAGTCGCTCGACAAGAACAACGCCGAGGCCATCATGAAGATCATCGCCGCCAGCAGCCGCGAGCTCACGCTCCTCGCCGACCCCAGCGCCACCAAGAAGCGTGGGTGAAGCGACGCGTTTGTGTGCGTGCGTATAAAGTGCGCGTTGGGTGTGGATTTGTAACTTGTGCGGCTCAAGAAAGTGCAAGGTAACACGCGTGTGCGTGGTCGGAACCTGGTGTGAACACTCAGAAGAATGCGCGCGCACGCGCGCTGCCCCCGGTCGAGGGCGACCCGCGCGAGTGCTCCTAGGACAGTGTGGTCCGCACGCGCGCGCGCGGGTATCAGAGTTCCCGCGCGGGATACCACGGAGTGAAGCCTGCCATGCGAACTAATTAATTACGCGCGAATTAGAAAAGGTAGTAAACGACTTAGTTGAGCACTTTAGTCCGGCAGCCCGAAGGCGGTTGGCCAAGGGGTCGAATTCTACTTAAGAATTTCATTAATAATTTTCTTAAGAATTTTTGGGGGCGGCGTGGCGGGGTGGCGGGGTGGCGGGGTGGGGTGAACGGTGGCGGTTCTTTTCAAGTACCATCGCGCCATCGCCTCTCCAGCCCGGCGTTCGTGCACTGACGCGTGCGCACAACCCACTCCCGTGCGCGCACAGGTCCTTTGCGTGCCGCGCAGCCTCGTAAACGTCGCAATGGCCGAGGTCGAGATCGAGTACGTCAAGCTCAAGTCCAAGCAGGAGGACCTCTTTGAGGTGGAGAAGGCGGTGGCGTTCCGCTCGGTCACCATCAAGAACATGGTGGAGGACACGGGCGTGGACATTTGCGTGCCGGTACCGATGGTCGAGTCGCAGACGCTGGTCAAGGTGATCGAGTACCTCAAGTGCCACCAGAAAGCCGATGAGGAGACGATGCCGGAGGGCGAGTGTCAGCAGTGGGACAGAGACTTTGTCAAGGTGGACGACGCGACGCTTTTCAATTTGATATTGGCGTCCAACTATTTGGAGATCAAACCCTTGCTCGATCTGACGTGCAGGGCCGTGGCGGACGAGATCAAGGGCAAGACGCCCGAAGAGATTCGCTTGCGCTTCAACATCAAGAACGACTTCACGCCCGAGGAGGAAGAGGAAGTGAAGCGGGAGAATGCGTGGTGCGAGGAGCGGTGAGTTGTGCGCACCAAAATGCCGCGTCGCTTGTGTGCGTGTGTGCGTGTGTGCGTGCGTGTGCACGGATTGAATTGTCACGTTTGCCAAAATTTGGCAAATGGGTCCTTGCAACTTGTGTGCTCCCCCGTTTGGTCGTGACGCTAACGCGATGGGGGGTCGTCGTCGCGCGCGCAGCCCGGCGGCGTTGCCGATGCGCTTGTTAGCCTCGGAGGCGGCCGCATACGGTGCGGCCATCGCGTCGGTTGAGAAGCGTGGCACCGACGCCGATCGCGCGGAAGCCACCTTGGTCCAGCAGCAGCTGGCGCTGCATGCGTCCTACGTGCGCGTGTGCGAGACCATCGAGGCGTTCTCCGACGAGATGCGCGCGTCGGGTGCGCACCTCGTGCCGATGCGCTTTCCGATCCGCCTGACGCCCAAGACGCGCGAGTGCGTCGAGGACGGCATGTTCCGATCCTTCCTTCGATTTTTGGAGGACCTGCACGCTGCGGTGCTCTTGCAACACAAGGACGGCGTGGACGATGTGGTGGCCGATGTGAACGCTTTCCTCACCAAGCTCGCCAACGCGCTCACGCTCGAGAGCTGTCGCGTTCTGGACGGCCAGGCGTCGGCCGCCGAGGCGCGCGGCGTGTGCATCTCGTACATTGCAAAGTGTTGCTTGGGCGTCGTGCGCCTCGAGAGCGCCCAGCTTCTCCAGCTGGACGAGGCGTGCGCCGTGATCATCGACTGCCTGAAGCGCTTCAACATGGCGGCTTCGACGATTCGCAAGAGCAAAGGGGCGCGCATGCGCGCCTTCCTGCGCACGGCGCAGCGCAAAGGGATACGCACTGCTGCCAGGCAGTTGCAAGCTGCGAGGCAGACGCGCATCTTGCTCGAAAATCACGACTGGTTGCACGGGAGCGAGTTTGACGATGCGCGGGCCGAGCGCGTCTACGACCTGCTGGTCCTGACGCACGCCGATCTCGCGCAGGGGTTGATGTGGCAGCAGCGGCGCATCGCGTGGTTGGCATCGGCCAATGCGTCCAACCGGTGCTGGTGCGGCCTCGCGCTCGTGACGGGCGTCGTCGAAGGCGCGCTGGTGCAGGCGCCAGCGCATATGCGTAGCCTGGCGTGCTCCGAACGTCTGCGCATCGTGCTCGAGACGGAGCAGGTTCCCTTTGCGTGCTACCTCAGCGTGGTCGGCGTGGCCAACCTGACGGTCGAGCTGCTGCGCGCGCGGCACCTTCCGCTCAACCGCATCGGCGCCACGTACGCCGAACGCATCCTCGCGTTTGATTTTTGCAAATACGAGCGCGCGGCGCGCAACATTCTGGAGGACACGGTCCGGCCATGGCACGCGCGGCAACGTGTGCAAGAGTAGTTGGCATCGTCGTTGCAGTAGTAGGAATGATAACACCCCGCCCGCTAAGCAGTTAGTGAGCCCCAAAAGAAAACGTGGGTGGCGAGCATACGCGGGCATCTGCAGCAGTCGCAGCACATGTCGAGCCGCGGCGTGGCACCTTCCAATGGCGCGTTCGCGGGCGGCGCCCAGCAGCGCAACCTGTACCCGCCGGGCGTGGGCGGGGCCAACCTGTCGTCCAACACGCGCGTCGGCTCCCCCGCCGCCGGCGTCGCACCCGGCCAGATCAAGAGCGCGCTCAACAACTCGACCTCGAACATAGGGATCCCGTACCACAGGAAACCCAAACGAATCAAACCTCTGATAGCTAGACACACCCCGCGCGATGATGGGGTTCGTGTCAGCCAGTCCAGATTGCTGCTGCTTTGCGCAGGCTCGTGCCCCTCAACAACAGCAACAAGCTCGTCGGCATGGACGAGCACGGCAAGACCGTCGTGCGCAAGGAGACGGAGGACCTGCGCGCCACGTCGCTCGCCTTCATCCTGGGCATCCGCGGCGATTCGAAGCCGCCGCGCCCGATCCTGGCGGGGAACGAGCAGGCGCACGGCGTTCCGGGGCACAATGTCGCCTACCAGCCCGACATCATGCCCGCCATGGTGGGCACGGAGCGCTTCCAGCAGCTGTGCTCCATCGAGTACCTGCACGAGTACTTTAAGCAGGTGCTGGCGGGTAAGACCGTTGCGCTCGACACGACCTACGCGGACGCGACGGAGGCCATGCAGGGCGCTCTCAAGACCTCGGGTCCCATCAGCGTGTACAATGCCGCCGCGTACGAGGCGGAGGAAGCCGGAATCCCGGAGAACGAGCCGGGTCGCCCCACGATCGATCCGGGCGACACGCTGCTCACGATGCCCGATCTGGCCAAGCAGATGGGCCTGACGGGCTCGGATGCGCGCGAGGCCCTGGAGAACTACCAGGGCATCTTTGCGCGCGACTTTGGCCCCTTCCTCAAGGGCAAGGGATCGAAGACGGAGCTGGTCCACGGCACGGTGCACAACCTGCCGCAGCTCTACAACCCGGACCAGCCCGTCATTGAGAAAAAGTACAGCGCGCAGCCCTTTTGCGTGTCGCGCAACTTTGGCGACGAGGTGGCCTTCTCACTCCTGGACGCCAAGCTGCTCGAGAACGGCATCACCGACTGGCGGCCCGACGGCATCGTCCTCTCCAAGGGCGTCAACGACCCGAGCGATCAGCTTTCGAACGAGTACCTCGATGCGCGCGACGGCCAGCTCTTCAACATCCGCATCCAGGGCCCGGCCGTCGGCACCGCGTGGACGGGCGAGCGCTCGCTCGAGGTGCTACCGCTCGACAAAGTTTTCGTTGTAGTGGTAGCAGATGTCTGGTTCGATGCCAAGTCCGCCACCAAGTACGACGCGTCGGTCGATCCGGACGCCAGCGGCAAGGGTGGCCGCCGGAGCGCGGTGACCATCGCCAGCCTCATGGAGCGCGGCATAGAGACCACGGACGACGTGCGCGACTACCAGGTGCTGCGCACCAAGCACCTGAAGGATGAGCTCGACGAGGAGGCCTTCAAAACCAAGCAGAAGGCGGCCTTCCAGGGCGAGAAGGAGAACACGGTGCTCGCCAACTTCCGGGTCATGGTGTCGACGTCGTCGCAGATGATAAACCACTCCACTTTCAAGAGCAAGGGCAACAAGCAGAGCGATGTCTACGGCAAGCGGAGGAAGCTGACCGGCGGCTCCCGAATGTCGCTGACGCTCTCGAACGACGTGGGAGAATACATAGTGGGCGGCTGGCAGATTGGCGCTGTCATGGACACAGCCGCGTCGCGCGGCTCGATGCCGCAGGGCGCCAGCCTGGGCATAAGATCGGCGTCCAACTCGGCGGCGATGAACATCAACGTGAACGTCTCGTGGTTCAACGCGGACCGGCTCTGCCGCTCGTTCAACAACCCCGAGGGCACCATAAAGCAACGATTCGAGTCCAAACAGAGCTTGCCAAAGAACGTGGTCAACATGCAGTTCGACAAGGAGGCCTTCGACACTGCCGCGAGGCTCGGCTCGCCCGAGAACGCGTGAGCAGGGTAGGCTTGATTTTAGGAAGGCGGGAACCTGTTGTCAGTGTGAGCGAGAGTGTGCGTGCGCGTGCGCGTGTTGGTTGGTTGGGGAGTGTCGGTTGCGCATGGAGGGGCCATCGTATTATTGAGCGGCAACGCGCCCCGTTCACACCACCAATCTGCAACTGGATCCCCGCGTTCCGGCGTTCGGCGTTCGTGCGCACCACCCGTGCGCATCACTCACTAGGGCCGCAGGTTCCGGTGCTCGTGCGATGACGATGCGCGCCGACGGTTTGGGCGCAAATGTTGGCTTGACATTTGCAACGACGACGAGCATCCCGGTGCAACTCGGCAAGTGGATTGCGCTCCACGAGGCCTTTGGACAGCGCAAACGCGAGTCGTACAGCTTCCCCAAGGATCCGATGGGTGGCGAGCCTAGACTGTGCATGTGCGAACCCGACCGTCTCCAAGTCCTGCAAGGCGGGGCCTTGCGCATCGTCTTTAACGTTTACAAGGACGTGTTTCCCTCGATGAAGCCGTGGATGGAGGTGGACACCGAGCGCGGCGTGATCGTTAGCACGCAGATACCGAGCTTTGCCTGCATGTCCGATGGCATGGGCGGTGGGCCACACCCGGTCCCCGACTGCGCCTGGTACCTCGCGGAAATCCTGCTGACCCTCCTCGACAAGTTCATAACCGTTGGCGCTCGGGACCCCGGGACGCTGCAGGACCTCTTTGGGCACTACTTTGGCACGAGCGACCACCGACGACCGGGTTGGAATGACCTGCACGGGCCGCTACCCGGTTCCAGAAAGCTCAACGAGGTGCAGTTTGCGTCAATCTTGCAGCTGTCCGACCAGTACCGCGCCAAGTTTGGGTCGGGCGCGGCCCCCTGCAAGTTTGCCTACCACTACGGCGAGGGCAGGGGCGACGCGTTGCATTGCGTGCGCTCCCTGGCAGCACTGGCAACGGCGCTACCGCCAGCGCCAGCGCCGCCTCCGCCTGAGCCAGCGCCGCCAGCGACCAAACCCAGCCTCCTCGAGGCGCGCGTGCGCGAGTTGAAAGCGCAAGCGAAGGCGCCGGCGGCGCCACCACCGCCACCACCGCCGCCGCCACCTCCGTACGAGAAGGCGTGCGGCCAGCTCATGCAGCGCGAGGCCATCCAGATAGTGTCCGGGAATAAGCAAGCGCTGACGAGCGCCCTGCCCTTGGCCACGGAATGCATGGCCTTCACGTGCGCGACGGTCGAGGACGTGCCAGGGATGGTCGCCAAGCTCATGGCGGTGTGCTCCTCGGACACCATCGGCCCCGGGCAGGTCAGGCCGTTTGAGCTCCAGCTCCTCCAGCGCAAGACTGAGGTCGTGACCGCCCGCGTCGTCATGCACGTGCACCGGCTGGTTGCGGACGAGGTCAGTAAGGTTCCCGACTGGGCGCAGCCCTACCCAAGCAAGGACGATCGGCCGGGGATCATCCAGCTTCGGGCGCGGCTTCCGGCCTGGGACGAGGGCAGCATCGCGGCACCCCTCGCGCACTCGGTCCACCTCGCCGCGCTGCTGCACACCTGGTTTGAGCGGTGCCTCAAAAACACGACGAAGCGGTGCCGCAAGTTTTTGGACCTGGTGACGGGACAACACAGCCCCAAAAACCTGATGCTCACCGAAGAGCAGCAGCACATCCTGCTCGAGCTCTCGGAAGAGTACCTCGCCCTCCACCGCAACGGGTGGCGCACTGAGCCCGAGCCCAAGGACGCCGTTGAGCGCCGCGACTCGCCCACCAATGTCGAGGCGACCGAGTTCCCCAAGGTCGGCGATTCGCCGACCCAAGACGCCTCGGGCCGCACGACCTACCTAAAGAGCATGTTTGCGATCTCCAAGCCCGCCACGCGCAGGAAAGACTTTGAGAAGCTCTGGACGGTGGCCTGGTTGGGCCCGAGCCGCAAGGACCGGATCTGGCTCACGGGCCCAAAGGCGTACCCGCAGCGCCACATTGTCTTGCCGCCCGACCACGCGCGGATTTCCTGCCAACACAACAGCCGGTGCGCGGTTGCCAGCTGGTGATTGGCGCGCGCACGCACGTGAAACCCGGACAGCGCTATTGGTCCACACTTTTACACTTGTGGCGGGAAGAGTGTACGCCTGCGCTCGTGCGTTCGTGTGTGTGTGTGTGCATGTGCATGTGAGCGTGGGTGTGTTGAATGGCATCGTCGTTTGCGCACGTTGCCGTGGAAAGAGACCAATTGGAGGGAACGGTCAAGTGCTCGCCCGCAACGGTGCTTTTGCTGGTGCCGCTGCTCGACAAGCTCGGCGCGCTCGTGAACCATCCCGGACTGATGCGCCCGCACAGCATCGACTCCATTGGCAAATACCTCAACGAGCTAAATTTTGACGCGTACCGCGAACGCCTGGCCACAGCGACGGGGCTGCACGCGACCTACCGGGTGCACGCGTTCGGCCTGATCGCGTGCGAGGCGGCGGAGAAGCTGCCCACGGCGCAGCGGCGGCAATGCACAGCGGTGCGCGGCACAAACGAAGTGGCGCGCCGGCTCGAACCACACGAGCGCGGCGGTGCTGAGGTGACCATCGCATTCAGCAAAGGCGGGTCGCTCTCAGTGATCCAGCATCGCGACCCGCGGCGGCTGATCGTATTCCTCACCTCGACGCACAAGGTCAAGAAGGCGCTGGACGGCAAGCTCGCCCAAGACGACGCGCCCGCGCTCGCTCGCTTCTTTGAGGAGGCGGCCCGAGGCCAGCGCCAGGCGGCCGTCGCTCACAGTCCAGCAACGCGCCACGTGCCCTTGGAGAGTGGCGCCTCCTACTGGATCCTGCCCGCGTGGTACGCCGAGGCGGTTGCGCTCCTTGCCCAGGACGTGTTCCGCCTGCACGCCTTTGTGTCGGCCATATCGGCGGACGTCTCGCGCGCGCTGTACGTGGACCGCGTCACCGGGCACCGGCTGACGCGCGGCCAGGTCCACGAGCACCGCACGCTCATCAAGGCCACGCTGCACCGCGCGAGTGGCGGGTGCGCCTGCCACAGGCACGGCGTGGTGCCGCCCACCGATCCATTCCACCGGCTCGAGTTCCGCATGGAGTTTTGTGGGTGCACCCTCGTGAACGGCAAGTGCCCCACGCACGATCTGGAGGAGCACGTGCGGGAGTCGCAGCGTTTCCCGGGCGTCTGCATGCTGGGGCTCAAGGTGAGCCTGTGGTGCACTCATCAGGGCGCGAAGAGCGGCATGCGCTTGCCGCTGGACGTGCGCGACGAGAAGATGGACCTGGCCTTTGCAAAGGGCACGGTGCAGGACGTTGCCAGCTGCGGCGCGCATCTCGTGCGGCCGAGCCCGTCGTTTGCGGAGCTGCGCCTCGATATGGACGCGTCGCTCGGCCACCTGAACGACCTGCGCCTGCAGCACGCACACGTGGGCGACCGGATCCTGCAGCGCGACGTGATGGCCGTCGACCTGCTCCGGCGAGGCGGGGTTCTCCAACCGAGCGGTCGGTTTGCGGGGAGCGTGCGCGCGGAGTGCAACGCGATACTGAAGACGCACAAGCACCTGTTTAGGGTGAAACGGAGTAAGTGAGCCTCGGGACGCCGGCGTTCGTGCGCTCACCTTTGTGCGCGCACACGCTCGTAGCGACTAACAAAAAGGGGGATTTTGACAATGGCGCCCGGAGACCGCTCCTACGCCGGCGCGTCCGAAATGTCCGCGCGCGAGCTCGTTGAGCAGGCCAGCCGCGATCTCGAAGAGCAGTTGGATCCGATCGCTGGCCAACCCCCCGCAACCCGTGCTGCACAAGAGGCCGTCGCCGTGAACCGCAACCCGCTCACGCCCCAAGAGGACGTCGAGCAGGTCTACGAGTGGCGCGCCGTTCCGGTTATTGACGATGCCAGGGTCATGGCCGAGGAAATGCGCAACCTCACTGAGGTACGGTTTTTTGAGTACGCGAGCACCCTTTGTCACGACGAAGCCGGTGGAGCCGATGTCCCGGTCCATCAGCTCTCCGCGACCCAGCGCGGCTACGTCCACCTCTACCGCCGCAAGAAGCGCCGCGAGTACCAGGAGGAGACCGATACGATGGCGACGCTGCTGTTCCAGCACAAGATGCTCATGCTCAAGAAGGAGATTGACCAAAACCAAGTGGCCGTGGCGGAGCACCGCCGGGCCAACCCTGACATGGACTGGTGAGTCTTTGGACCATTGCGTGCGTGTGCCAGTGGGTGCGTATGCGTGTGGCCCAATTCCAAAAAAAAGACGTCACACAGACATTGCACGTAACCCGCTCCCCTTCCCCTCCCTCTTGAACACGGCGCACGCGATCGGTTGCCGCAAAGGGCAGCGGCCCTGCCGCTCCCGCGGGCGCGAATTGAGCATGTGTTGCACGTGTGTAGCATGGACATAAACGCTATTTTGCGTAACTATTTATAAGAACGCCGTGTCGTTGTTTGGGCCTCTTCCCTCTCTTCCCGCCCATCCGCTGGCATGGCCGCATCGGTCTGGCTTTTTCTGGCGCCGCTGCTCACGGGCGCGTCCGTGGGTCTGGTCGTGGCCTTCTTGCTGGAGGAGGAAAACCCTTGGCGCTCCGTTGGCCTGCTGGCGGGTACAGTGGTCGCGCTGCTGCTGCGGCTGCGGCTCTCGACCGCGGGCGCGCGGGCGCGGCTGCTCTCGGGCAACTCGCCCTTTGGCTGCTTCCGCGCGCCGCGGACGCCCGAGCAGTTTGCCGACCAGCTCTGCGAAACGTGGATGGCCACGGGCCGGCGGCCGTCGGTGGTCGGGTCGGGCTGGGGGTGGTTCATCGGCCGCGCGCGCGCGCGCGACGCCGTGTACACGCACAAGCTCAAGGGTCGCACCGGCGAGTTCACCTTCTTGGCCGGCACCGAGCTGCGCTCCGTCGAGGAGGCCATCCGCAAGGCGCACGGGCGCACTTTCTGGTCGACGCCCACGATGCAGCGCATCTCCATCGGCTCGTGGCTCGCGCGGAGCTGCCACGGCAACTCGGGCGCCGCGGGCAAGCCGAGCTCGTACGCGGCCGCGCGCGTGCTGGTGGTCGACCTTACGACGCTCCAGGCGGCGCGCGCCGGCCCGCGGTGGCTCGACTACGCCACGATCAAGCACGAGTTCGACGCGCGGCCGGGGCAGCACGCGATCGCCGCGGTCGAGTTTGAGCCCGAGCGCATGCCCGTGGACTTTTGGCTGCAGAAGCGTCGCACGGACGTCACGCCCGACCCCTTCACGGCGTCGCAGGGGCTGCGCGAGTGGCTCGCGTCCGAGGCCGTGCTGCGCGTGCTCTTCTTCGGCGCGGCGCGGCGCGACCTGGCCATCGCCATCGGCGTCGTCTACGTGTCATTCGACCCGGAGGAGGACGCGCCCGACGTGCGGCGCGAGTGCTGCGGCTGCTGCGGCCGCATGATCCCGCACGTCGACCCACACGACTGCTCCGCCGCCTGCATGTCGATGCAGCTCGACACGTGCTCGCTGGTCTGCGGCTGGCACGAGGCGGCCAAGCGGTCGTGGCGCGGCATCATCAAGCTGAGCGACGCCAACGCCTTCTCGCCCGACCCGTCGTGGCTGGGCTTTCCCATCATCGCGCTGCTGAGCGGCACGGTCAACTTTGAGCTCATCTTCGTGCTGCCGCAGCTCGTGGCGCCCACGCCGCGCTCGCAGGAGCTGCGCGTGCAGAAGCTGTGCAACGCGCTCTTCGCCATCTACCGCAGGGTGTGGGGCCGCTCCGAGCTGCGCATGGGCAGCCTGGACAAGGGCCTCGTCTTCGTGGACTGCGTCGCGCGCGAACGCGACGCCGCGGCGATCGTGGCCGCGATCAAGCCGCACGCGCACGCCGGCACGGTCGCGCTGCACGACGCCAAGTTTCAGGGCGAGAGCGTGACGCATGCCATCCGGGCGGCCGGGCTCGTGCGCAAGACCCCGCGCGTGGTGTTCAGCATGCACTATTAAAACAAAAAAACTCCGACACGCAGTCCCTACTGGTACCACTACGGCTGCGCTGGGTAGCTGCGCCCCGAGCGCAGCCGCCGGCTGCCAGCTGGCTCGTCGTCGGACGACTCGTGGTCCTCGTCGTCGGTAGTCATGTCTTCCACGGGCACCGACTCTGCCACCACTTGCGGCTGCTGGGGCCCGGGTTGGGAAAGCTCCCGACCCCACGCGGCGACCTTTGTGACCGTCTCAAACCCCTTCACTCCCTGAAAGAAGATCGAGATCGTCTGGCCGTTGGGGTCCTTGAACCGGGTTTCCACCTTGCGCTCCACGCCGGGAAGGCCTTCGTAGAAGTCGACCTGCCCGCTGTACTCGTGCTCGACGTACACCTTGCGCTCCGCACCGCGCTCGGTGCCGTCGTAGATCCAGGTCTGCCCAGCCAACCGCGAGGGGGTAACAAACTTGATCTTGGTGAGGTGCTCGTCGCCGAGGTTGTCGCCCGGCTTGGTGGCGTAATGCCAGAGCTCCTGGGTTGGCATAAAAAACTGGCGCGACAGGCGCTCGTCGCCGCTGCCCGGGCCGGTGTAGTGACGGGTCCACTTGCCAGGATTGCGCCACGAAACCAGCCTGGACCAGTTGGTGTCGGAGTCGTAGTTTTGCTTGGCGGGATCGGGCTGGTCGTAAAACAGGTATCGCTTCTCTGACCCACGGTAATTCTCGTCGTACGGCGCGGCGTACGTCACCCTGAACAACCAACGTCGCTGCGCGTCATCGCTCCAATTGAAGTGTTTTGTCATGCCGTTGGCGTTCTCTACGCGCACCAGACGCGGCGGGGTGTGGTTGTCGTTCCAGTACCAGGTCTCGTTGCCGCCATTGCCCACCACTCGCATGTCGGAAAACTCCAATGCCCGCACCCAGTTGGGAATCGGGAAATTGGGCTCAAACTGGTTGCGCAGGGCCATCCAGTCCGAGTAGCGCCACGGGTTGCGCCGCGGGTCGGTGCGGTTGCCCCTCCGCGCCCACTCCCACAGGCTCGACGCAACGTAGTATTGGTAGATGGGCGTCGTGCCGTCCGCCGCGTACGTGCGGATGCGAAAGGTGGCGCCCTCGTCGCCGGGCCCGCGGTTGCGCTCGAAGTCCTCGCCCAAGATCGGGTCGCCCTCGCCGTCCTCGTTGAGGTCGCGCGCCTCGTCCATGTTGAGCTCGTAAAACTCGCTCGTGGGCACGACCACATTGATGCGCGGCAGCATGGCTAGGCACAACACCCGTCTCTTAGACCCAACCACGCGCACGCGTTATCAATCAATCAATCGCACACACGCACGCACGCACGCACGCGCGCGCGCACGCACGCACACACACACGCACACACACAACTCTACGGCTCCTCCTCCGCCTCCTCCTCCTCGCCGCCGCCGCCGACGCCGCCGCCAACCACCGTGGCCGCCGTGCGGTAAAAAACCACGTGCAGGAGCCCGCCCACCTCGTTGATCTTGTACATGGTGCCGGGCGGCTGCTTCACAAACTCCTCGTGGCAGATGTACTGCCTGCGCTTGGCCTCGGCCTCCCCCTCCTGGGTCGGCCCGGGCTTGGCGCGCTTCTTGGCCTCGGGCGCCTTGAAGCACGACTTGGCCAGCTCGTCGCCCGTGGCGATCTCCCACTTTTCGATCTCGGGGTTGATCTGCGCGCGGTTCGGGCAGTCGTTCTCCTTATTCCAATCGAGCACGTCGAGGCGCTTCTGCTGCCGCTCGTTGAGCTCGACCCCGTCGGCATTGGCCTTGTCGAGGGTCTCCTGCTTGACTGTCTCAAAGTTCTTGGAGGCCACGGTGGCGGAGATGAGGCGCAGGAAGCGCACCTCGTCGGAGTGCCCTGGCACCTTGAAGGTCGTGTAGACGCAGGTGCCGGTCTCGCCCTCGATGCAGGTCAGGTAGTCGGGCTTGCAGTACGGCTTCCACTTCTCGGGGGCCTTGGTGGCCAGGAGCGCGCCCAAATCCTCGCCGGTCTTGATCTGATCGTTGGACCACTTGGCGTACGACTTGATGGCCGTGGCGGGCACGAGGTAGTGGTTCTTGCCAAAGGGCAGCAGCAGGGTCTGCTGCCCCTTGGAGTTCGGAACCGTGGCCTTGGCGTTGGGGCTCGTGAGCATGGTGGCGGCGGCGCTCGGCATGCAAACGGGAAATTATTTTTACCACACAGTCCGAGCTTACACGCGCAAACGTTAGCGCGAAACGGCACGCTCGGGCGGCTCAGTCTTCGTGCTGGTGCTCCGTCGGCGCTTGCGCATCCTCGCTCGCGTGCGTTCGGTGCGCCTTCAGTATACGCCCCGCCTCGATGCGGAGGAGGAGCCTCCGCAGCGCGAGCACCGCTATCAGCAGGAGGAAGAGCACAAACGGCAGGCCTCCGGGCCGCGCCACGCTTGTGAGCGCCTCGGTCGCCTTGTCGTTGAGGTCCTCGCGCTGCAGCGTGGCGTTGACCTCGCCCCTGAGCCGCAGCGCCTCCGCCACGGCGCCCTGCACGCGCGACGCGAGCGACGCGGCCACGCGCTCCTCGAGCGGCGCCGACACGACCACGAAGCGCGACGTCGGCATCGTTCTCGCCCGGTCTGTGCGCGGGTTGGGTTTGCAACTGCGCCGACTGCGGCGTTAGCGAGCGCCTGAGAGGTGCGCGATTCCGGTGCTCGTGCGTGCGCGCCAAAGGTGGTGGTGGAAGTAGCATGGACGACCTTGCCGCGCTGATCATCCAAAAGTTGCGCGAGGACGACGGGCCCACGCGCGGCATGGTCGCCTTGGCCTCGTGGTGGTACTCCGACGAGCGGTTCAACCTCATGGTGCAGCCGGTGATCAGAAACGGCAGGCTGAGCTACAACATCCTCAAGTCGAAATGGCACAGTGTCGAGATTGGGAACGCACGGTGGTGCTCAAGTGGGAACTACGGATGGACAGCTGTGTCCGACGACCAGATCAAGACTCTCCCTCCCATGATACCGGTGTGCAATTTCCTAACGCTCGAGCAGACGGCAAACTTCCTCATAGCCATGGGAAAGTCGGGCGACTGCCCCGCAAAGGGCGGTTTGAGGTCGATGGTCATTGGCGCAAACAACAACAATCTGTTTCGGGTCAAGGGCGCCCAGTGCGACACAAAAGAGGACGTGCTCATGTGGCTGCGCCTGATGAAAGAGGCGCGCACCCCTGTCGTGTGAAGACGACGAGGAAGACGCGCAGAACGTTGGAATAAAGTGACACTTGCGGCTTGCAACTTGTCGGTGTGTGCGCATGTGCGCATGTGGGCGTGTGTGTGTGTGTGTGCGCACGTGTCTGATTAAGATCTGTCATGGCGACAACCGCAACGCCCACCATCCCCGTGCGCCTCCTCAATCTGGGCGGAGCCGCCAGAGTGCTTCGTCTGCACCGAGAGCGAGCCGGCGCCGCGCCGGCGCGGAGCTGGCGCTGCCCCCTCGATTGAACGCGGCGGAGTTTGAGCTTGTAGAGCTGTCCACGCGCTAGGGCTAGGGCAAGCGCGCGCGCACGCTCGCACACGCACACGCACACGCACAAAGCCGATGGACGAGGCGGAGGAGGAGCGGGTGTGCCAAGAGCGACGGCTGCTGCAGGCGGCGTGGCGCGGCGACGTGGCCGAGTGCGCCGCGCTGATCGGCGAGGGCGTCTCGCCGAGCGCGTGCGTGCACGGCACCACGCCTCTGCACGAGTCGGCGCGCCGCGGCCAGCACGCCGTCACGCTGCTGCTGCTCGAGCACCACGCGAGCACGCAGATCAGGGATTACGACGGGTTCACGCCGCTCAAGCTGCACGAAAAGCGGTACAACTGGTTCCTGAAGACCTTGGTGCACCCGACAGGCGCTTCGCACGACGCGCACGCGGCGCTGCTCATGCGCACGCGATTGGAGTGGCAGGCTGCAATCGAGGCCACGTGCACCACGTGGCGCGCGGCCAACCCGCAAAGGGTGGCGGAGTTTGACGCCGAACGCGAGGCGCTCGAGGCGCAGGTGGAGCGCGACGAGATCACGGAGGGGGACTTTGTGGCGCGCATGAACGCGCTGCGCGACGAGTACGTTCGTTGTTCCTCGTGATAATTAAAATGACAAAACGACACACGCACACGCACGCTCTGCTAGCTATCCCCCTGGGTTGATGTATGGATCGGGCTGCGGGTCGCAAAGCGGCACTTGCCCATAGCAGCTGCTGCAGAAACTGAAGCATGGATAGCTTGCCGGGTTTTGGGAATCGTTGTACGTTTGGTAGCACGCCGCATAGTTGTTGCCGCATGTGTCGCACTGGACGTCGCACGCCGGTGGGGTTTGTCCTGGCGGCAGCGTCGGCGAGGGCGAGGGTGGCGGCGGCGACGGGGACGGCGACGGGGGGGAGGGCGGGGGGGACCCAACCAAGCCGGCCCAGCAGCCAACCGTCGCGACGTAGCAATCCGCGCACCCGTATCTGCACTGCTGAAAGATTTCCGACACCGGGTTGTAGACCGTGCACGCTTGCGCTACGCCGTCAGGGAAGTCGCCAAGCGGATTGCCGCAGTCGGGGCAGCCGATGATGCACGGATGCGGCGGGCTCGGCGGCGGGGAGGGCGGAAACGGCGGGGGGGGAGGCGGGGAAGGCGGTGGTGGCGTAGGCGAGAATGGTGGCGGCGGCGGCGGCGGCGGCGGCGGCGGCGGCGAGGCGACTATGCAGCCATTTGCAATGTAGCACGCCTCGCACGGCTGTTTGCAGGCAAAGAAGGCGGCTGGTCCCCAAGCGCTGGGGTCTGGGCAGTACCAGTACCACTCGCCGCAGTTGTGCACCAGGTTTCCTCCTCCCGGCACCGCCGAGCAGTGGAGGACCATGCACGACGACGGCGACGGGGGTGGTGGGGGTGGTGGGGACGGGGGCGGCGGCGGCGAGGGCGGCGGGGGCGGACTAGGGGGGCTAGGAAGCGGAGGCGGGGGTGGAGGGTAATTGATGTTGTAGCACGTGAGACCGTCTGCGCTGGGGCGGTCTTCCCAAATGCACCCTGTACACGAGTTGCATTCTTCAGAGTTGGTCCACGAAGCACTGTAACAAGAGTATCCCAGTTGTTGCACTTGTTCGCAGACCGTCATCGGTGCCGAGGTGCAGTTCGCCTCGTACAACTGCACCTTGCCAGCAAAGCCGCCGTACGGGAACCCCTCCCCGCCGGGTCCCAAATTCGCTTCGTACGCGTGCGCGAACGGTATGCCGACGGAAATGGCGCGCCCGTCATCGCTGATGTCCACCCTGTGCCCAAACTGCTCTGGCGCTCGGTATGTCCACGACTCCTCCTTCGGCGCGCCGTTGTAATCTAGCCAGTATTCGAGCTCCTGGAATTGCAACCACGTTCCCCCAATGGAGTCCCACGAGAAGACCCACGCCTTGCCGCCATCGTTGTCCCAATAAGACGACCAGCAAGCATCACCGATGACGAGCGTGCTGCCCTGCAAGTCTATTGCCACGGAATTTGCCCTTCTCTCACCACCCATCGCGCACGCTGTTGCGCCGTCAATGTTCGTTTGCTGGCCCTTCAAGTCCCAACGATAACCAAGACCGGGGTAATACTGGTACGCGCGGAAGTACCCCGCGTCCACGGCTGCCGCAACGGCGTACTCGCCGTTTGGACTGATCGCGACCGACATTCCGAGCCTGTCGCCTGGGAATCTGCCTGAGAATGTGCCTAACCCTAACCCTGGCCAGGGTGAATCGAGCGTGTACCGCGTGCCATTCCATCGGAAGATCCGCACCAGGCCTCTATCGTCTCGGGCAGAGTCCGATCCAATCACGAGGACGTTGGCGTGCTGGTCCATGGCCACGGAAGAGGCGGGCCACTCGTTGTATCTCGGGTCGATGGCCCGTTTGACACCAGGGCCGTCCGTGAGGTCCCACACCGCGACGCCGCCTCGTTCGTTTTTGTTTAAGGCCCACTCGAGCAGATACGACCCGTCGGCGCTCAGCCGCAACCCCACCTCGCGCCAATGAGGGTTACTCGTGAACGGAACCATCGCGTTCTGAAACCACTCCTGTGTTGCTGCAACCCAGCTGCGGATGTAGACGGCGGTGACTGTGGAACCTGTTGGACCCACAACATTGGTGCCGATGGCGATCCGCTGGCCGTTGGCGCTGATCGCCACGTGCCTGCCAAACTCGGCTTGGTTGTCGGTGCCGTACATTGTGGCGCCCCGTTGGACCCATTCGCCTTCGCCATCGCCGAGCGCCCTGTTCCAATCCCACACCTGCACATACCCGGGACCGTGAACGTCTTCGCCACCGGATCTATCGGAGGCGTAGTAGTAGTAATTTTCGTACCCATCGTCACCTACGCTGTTCCCTGGGGTCCCGACGATGACGCTCAGGCCGTTGGCGTCCATGTCCATGGCGCCGCCGAACCAATCAATGGTGCCCTGGCCGACGAGGGCGTCCCCGCGCCGCACAAAGGATGTGCAGAAGTCGTGCAGGTGCTGGAGGGGCGGCGGCGGCGGCTGCGGCGGCTGCGGCGGCGGCGGCGGCGACGACGGCGGCGGCGGCGGCGCAAACGGCACGAACAGGCACATGTACAACCCCTGCCACGCGCCGGTGTCGACGTGGGTTGGCGCGCGCCGCTGGTCGCGCTCGTAGTCCGCCTCGTTGTGCCGCTCCAGGTCGTAGTAGGACACGAAGCAGGCGTCCCCGTCGACGCCGTGGGAGTCGCCGAACTCGTTGCGCAGCGTCTCGCACGCGGCCACCTGCCTGTCGTTGAGCCTGCGCGCGCGGAGCGCGGGGCGCGCGACGGGCGCCTCCCCCTCCGCCAGCCGACGGCCTGCGGTTGGCGGCGGCGAGGGCGGGGGCGGGGGCGACGGCGGCGCGCACGTGGGCACGCCCCTGATGTACTGGCTGGTGCCCACCACGGGCCAGTAGCCGTTGGCGTAGCCGAAGGCGGTCGCGGCGTCGGGCGATGGGTCGTGGTAGTAGGCGAAGCACCACAGGCCCTCGCTGTTCATGACGGCGAGGTAGAACTTGCCATTGGTGTGTGACTCGGCTTTGAACCTTGTCGTGGTCGCGCCCGCATTCGGGGCCACAACCCCCTGGAGCTCGACGGGTTTCCACGTGCCGGTGGCGTCGGTGACCTCCAGGTACGATATCTGGCAGTCTTCTTCGGCCGCGCCTCCGCCCGTGTCGTACAGGTAGAGCATGGGCACCGCCGGCGCGTTGACGCCTTCAGCGAACGTGACCACCTGGTTGAACGGCGTGCAGCTCAACCCGGCCGACTGGTGCGCAGGGATGTCGTTCTCGAGGTGGAGCGTCTGCAGCGTGCCGATTGGCGGCGAGGGCGCTGGTGGTGGTGGTGGCGAGGGCGGCGGCGAGGGCCTCGGTGGCGTCGCCTCCTCGCACTCGTACACGCCCGTGGCCACGCGCGGGCCGCAATCGGCGCAGTCGGTGCCGTAGGCGCACGCGCTGAACTCCGAGCCGTCGCCGCCGTCGTCGCAGTGCTGGTCTTCGGTGTACTCGATCGCCTTGAGCACCGTGCCGGTGTACGCGTTGCCGCCGCACGTGTCGAGGCAGATGAAGCCCGCGGGCCCAAACGGCGGGCGCGACGGCGGCGGCACGGGCGGCGGCGGCGAGGGCGAGGGCGGGTCGATGGGCGGCGGCGGCGAGGGCGGCGGCGTGACGGGCGGCGGCGGCGGCGGGGGGGCGGCGGGCCCCCTGTCGGCGCGGCACAGGCACGCGTGCACCTCGTGGCCCGGCAGCCCG
>Ga0213868_10000432_pt1 | contig 39334 bp, 25 predicted proteins | sample PICome_9_FD_160087 | JGI IMG/M metagenome (GOLD analysis project Ga0213868, IMG submission 160087) | Coastal seawater microbial communities near Pivers Island, North Carolina, United States - PICO127 | ecosystem: Environmental > Aquatic > Marine > Coastal | place: USA: North Carolina...
GATAGGATAGGATGGGATAGGATAGGATAGGATAGGATAGGATAGGATAGGATAGGATAGGATAGTTATAGTTCTAAATAAAAGAAAGGTCAGGTATACGAATGTATAGTAATTATGAATTATTTATAGAAGATGACACATGAAGATCCTCACAATCTATTGTATCGAATAGAACATCCGTTGCGCAAAGTAGAGACATCTCCGTTTCATGATTAATATGTTCTAGTATTTCCTTTGCCTTTTCTGGTATGTTATCTTGTATTATCTGTCTTAATGCGGTATTTTCTTTTTCTACTTCTTGAATCTTTATATCCAATGTTTCAAGAAGTAATCTTTTTTTTAAACGAGATTTCTGGGCATGCCTTCTATTTGTCTCACGTCTAATTATTTTCTCTTCAGTTGTTATTTTGTTTTTCATTAATATAGTAGAGAGTGTTGATTTATTTGTATTTGTATTTGTATTTGTATTTGTATTTCTTTATTTTTATAGGTACTAATTATTTCTGTCGTTATAAGCCACTCTTCAATTTTATTGAATAATAATTGATATACTAAATAAAGTATACACAGTAAGATTCAAGTCAAGATTCCCAAGGTTTCTTCTCCCTAAAATATAATGGATTTATGTTGCTTTTAATGTACTGAGTAGCTGGTGATACCCTAAATATGGGTTTGCCACTTCTGTAGAATATGTCCAATTGTTTTTGACGCCATTTCTCTTGTTTTTTCGAGTGTTCGCCAATCTCATCGTCCATAAAAATTTTAAGTATCGGTATCATTAATAGATAATAGATCTAATGAAACTGGATATATATATACCAAATTTTTATATTATGTTGATCGTAAAGGAATATATCTTTTTGTTTTATGATTATATTTACAATCCATTTTTATGATTGTATTTTTTTTCATGAATTTTTCATCGCTGATATCTTGAAATTCTTCTTCCTCATCACTTTCTTCTAATGCATCCAAATTATCATTTTCTTTAATATGTCGAAAGAGGCGATTCATCATGACACTCGTTTTATAATCGGGGATATCTGCTACACCAATATATTCAGAATCCTTGTATAAGTGATATACGTCACATTTAATATCAGCCTGTATATCCATAATATTTTTAAGAGAATGAGAAGAAGAGGAAGAATTTGGTACGTTAGTCAATACTGTTGAATCTTTTCTGCGATCCAACTTGAAAGACTGGAGAGTATGTCGTTTTTGTATAGAATAGGCTAAGTAATAGAAATGACCATTGTTATAATTTTGTAACAGTTCGTCGTAGGAGAACGACATATGACAGGGTGAAATTTTTATGTTTGTTTTATGTTGCATATTATCAGGAAGATCATTTCCTAACAAAGATATTATAGAAGAAATACGATACTGTTCTGTTTGTGTTCGTAGGTCGTACCCTTTGTACATTAGCATATCCTCGATTGTGAAAATTTTATTGTTTCCTGCGCTCTCTTTTAAGTAGTGCAATGTACCGTACAGTACAGTATTCAAGGAAAGGTGCTTGTCAAACTGAATCGGGTAAATAAACACATTCTTCTTTTGCAGAAATGAATTTATAAATACACATACTCGTTTGTCCTCTATTGATGTAAACCATACATAAAATTTGGATCCTTTCGGAATCAAACAATAGATATCGTTGGAATCATTCATATAAGATCGTGGTATGCCACAAACTTTCTTATGCACATTATTATCATAAGAAAGTTTTAATTTTTGGAAATTGGTAATAATTGTATTTTTTTGTTGAAACGTTATATGTTGCATTATTAAGTAACAAAGTAGTGTAGATATTTGTATAATATACTATGAATATGGTGTAATCTCTATATGGCTTATACAAGTAACTTCTCATCGTCACTGTACGTATAGTCTTCAAACTGAAGTTCATCCTGTTCTCCCGTGATGGTAAACTCGGATTCATCCGACGTCACTTCTATATTATCATCATCCTCCAAAAGATCATCATCATCCACAACAAAATCATCTTTAAGATAACCAGTACTCGTTTTCATTTCGTCTGGTATTTGATCCAATTCATCTTCTTCAAATTCATCTTGAAGAGCACAGGCGGATAAATCTTCAAATCCACCAAATAGGTGTTCATAAAATTGGTTCCATACTTTTGTTGTCAATTCAATTGGGTCAACATATTCAAGATAACTATCTTCTAGGTCACTACATTGTGCTTCTTCTTTTGCTTCATTATATTCTTCTTCACTCATTATATTTTTAATTTCGTGAGCCACTACAACGATACTTCCGAAATATAACACGTTGTCGATTGGTGGTGGCAAATCATATTTATTTTCCATGTTTGCACGTCCATTGTCTTTGGCATAAAGAGAAATGTACTTGAAATCTATTTTATGTTTTTTTAACCACGATTTATCCACTTTCCATGTATGACGAAGAGAAAAAGATTCATTCGATTTGAATTTGCATTTTTTATATAATTCATCTTTCTCTATCTTGATATTTATTGATTTGCAATCTCCTGATTTTTCTATTATAACAGCCTTTACCATTCTCTTTTATATGTATGTAGGTAAATGTGAGTTGTGTTTATAATATAATATTTATTCCAACGAACGATATTAGTTATAAAACGTGAAATGTATTTAATAGTTAAATGCGATTAATGCTTATATCATAAATCTATGTATATAGTATTGTACTTACAAATTGGAGAAAAATAATGTTGAATTCGATAGTACGTTTTGTCATACTCTCTGTGATAATAATTGTGGTAATGCATTCGTTATATTCGTTTTTAGTAAAAAATTTGACGATACCGAGAGTCAAAGATTTAGTACATAAACCACAAACACAGTACGAAAATATATTGAGGTCAATTACAGAAAATGACAAAAAGAACCACATGGGAGAGATGGAAACAAATAAAAGGGGCGGCGATTACGATAGCAATAGTGTTGATGCCGCTTCTTCTTCAAAACTATCAGATAATCAAATTGAAATGAAGAATGAGCTAAAAAGTTATATAAAAGATCTCAAGTCTTCGAGAGCACCCAAACAGCAGGGGGCACAAAACGAGGTATCCTCTGTGTTTGATAACTATGACAGCTTCAATGAATATCAGACGCCAGCAACAATTGATCAATCCTCTTTTATGGAACCTTTGTCTTCATCATCATCCTCAGGAGGAAATTATGATACTATGTTGAGTATGTCTCAATATTAATTCTAGTAGATATTGACCTTAAAATTGATAACAAAAAAGTAGAAACGTCCCCATCACGTATATACAAATAGAATCTCTTGTGTAATCATGTCGTCCACCTTATGTATACATAATGATAGTAATTTTCGGAGTAATATAAAAGATACGTTAGCGAAATTAGTAGGTAACGTAAATATTGCCAGCAACTTGGAAATCGGTGTATTTAATTATTCGTTAGAGAAGGCACATAAATTAAACGTAGTAAAGTTATGGAGTAACCAGTATTTTGTCCAAATTTATACAGATAGGTTACGTTCAATATATACAAACTTAAACCATAATGACGATTTATTACGAAAATTACAAAACAAAGAAATAAAGGCACATCGTCTTTCTTACATGACACATCAGGAAATGAATCCAGAAGCTTGGAGGGAATTGATTGAACAGAAAGAAATTAGAGATAAACATAAGTATGATCCGGTATTGGAAGCGAGTACGAATGAATTTACATGTAGAAGATGCAAATTGTCTCAATGTACTTACTATCAATTGCAAACACGGTCGGCGGATGAACCTATGACGACATTCGTATCGTGTATAAATTGTGGAAACAAATGGAAATGTTAATTCATTTATAAATTAATAAAAAACAATAAAAGTATATCTAATATTAATATATTTTTATTGTTAATCTTCAAAAAGAAAAGATCATTGTGTGTCATTGTGTCTTGTAATTTATAATTTATTATATTTTTATTGGATTTTTGTTTGTTTTATAGTTTACATATAGACCTCAAGTTCTTGAAGAGGCCAATATTCAGATACCCCATTAGGTAAAGGTCGTCGAATTATAATAGGTATTTTCTTTTGCTTCAATTCTTCAAGTGCCACCAAGTATCCGTCAAAGTGTTTGTCCTGTAGCTGCTGTATAGTTGATTCATTTATGTCATGAAGATTGCTCGGTAAATCGACAAGTGGATTCGCGCCATTATTTATTTGTTTTGCACGTAACCCAAGAATTTTGGTTTTCTCATATTTGGTAAGAATGGGAGATGTTCTATGATTTTCATCAATAATAATGTTATCCGGATTTCGTGTCACTTCACACAGTTTATATATTTCCTCTCTACTGATTACATTTGATTCTGGATGAAACTTATCCAATATATTTTGTCTCATTTGTTCTGTTATTTTCTCTCCATTATTGATTGATTCATCATCCTCATCATCATCCTCATCATCATCCTCATTATCGTTATCATTATCGTTATCATCATAATCTTGTGAAGAATCATCGTCAGTAGAATACCCCCTATATTTTTGGGCAAACTGTTCTATTTCAGTACCGTCAACATCTTCTACATCATCATCATCATCACTGTATCCGTCACTTACCACTTCCTCTTCCTCTTTAGACCACAGTGTTGGATTTTTAATACTATTACCGAAAGTTATAACGTCGTCGTTATTGTTATCGTTATTTATGTCATCATCATCGTCTTCGTCCTCTTCTTCTTCATCAATAGTGATTGAGACATTTTCATTATCATCATCATCGTTGTTTTCATCTACAAAGCTGAGATCTTCGTCGTCACTGTTGTCGCTTCCACTTGGAAGACTTAAATTATCATCATCATCCTCGTTTACTTTTGACATAATCGCACTAGTGGCAGTATAGTACTTTGTATATTATATATGCAACCAGGAAATCAACGAAAGACCTTCAATTTTTAATTATCTATATATACAATAGCTTTATACTTTCTTTCTTCCGAAATAACAAGAAAAATATAATATAATATAAATAACTGCAGGTACATTATATTTTTTATTTATTTGATTTTTTATGATTAATGAATACAGTCTATATCCATGGGTATCTATTGTTTCTATAGTTCGTTAATTTCACCAAATCGATCTGTCCTCCAAACAGTATCGCATTCGGTACATATATACACAAATAATTGCTTTTCGTCGTCATACCGAATATAAATTACCTCTGGGTTAGGCGATTTGCATTGTCCATCATTAGGACATGGAATTGTATCAACTCGTGGTAGTGTAGGGTCATATTTTGTATATTTATTTATAATATGGTGAAATTGCTGTTTCGTACTTTTTATTTGCGTTGTGTAGACACAGGTATCATCTACGCTTGTCATCTCCTCATTTTTGTCGCAATTACGACAATAATAAAGTAATTGGTCTGAATCGGAAGAGGATGAAGAATCTCCTTCTCCATCTCCTTCATTATGTATGCTTATGTAATACATATTATCGCATGCAGAACAAAACTTCATATTATCGAGTAAATGTGTAGGATATACAGTTTATATTATACTTACATTAAATCAATTTTCTTAATCAATTTTATAAAATATATTAGTTAAAATCAAAAACTAATATACGTTTCAAAGGAATATATTAAGATTATTACTCGTGAAATTATTTATTTGTCTTTACTTTGCTTACACACTTCGGCTATTTGTTTTATCGAGCTATCAAAATGATTTCCTCGTGGTTCATCATTGTTTTCAGAATCATCAATGACTAAATTGTTTATTTCGATATTAAATGTATCTCTGTATTTTAAGATTAATTTATACCAATTAAAACAACAACTTATTCTGTATGCACCCATATATACCTCTTTATTATGTTGATCACAATCATACGGGGGCGAGTTATTATTTTTGACATCCTCTTCATTCTTAAGAATCAGTTTTAATATTGTATTATCTAGCTTACCTATTATCATGTGTAGCAATTCATCAATGACACGTGAATGTATACCTTTTATTTCATCATGAAATAAATAAAGTGGGAACCCATTAAATTTTTCCTGGGGATTCATTTTAGTTTGTGGATTGTCGTTACCAAGAAAACATGAGAATGACAAGTTCTTGTAAAATATGATATCATGATATAATTGAAAGTTAGAATGACTCTCCGTGATGCCTGGTTCATGAAGAAAAGGTTTATCGTCGAAGACAGATAATATAGTGAGAAGAACTGACCTGATTGTCTGGCAGCCAGACCAAGGTTCACCTCTCCATGTATTCAATATAGACAAACATACTTTACCTGATTTGTACATATTCGGATGAAAACGTGTTTCTCCATCATTTGTATGATAATAAGCAACTGGAGGAGAATGTGGGTAATCCATTGGAAAAGTAAATGTATACAAATACGATCCACCATAATATAGAGAATCTTTTGGTCCTGTTATAAGAGCATATCCTTTCAATATATCGTCTTCGTCATGATGATAGTATATACCCTCATCTTCTAGTGACGACTTCATTAAATCCTTGACATCAGATATAATTCTCTTAATGGTTTGTTTGGACAACACTACTATAGATTCGTTGGCTTTATCTGCCATTTCTTTTATATTATTAAAGAAGAGTAACGCGTCTTCGTTACTGTTAACTACTACATAATAGTAAGTAATCTCTAAATGTATATTTTAAACATATTGATCAAAGTATTCTTTAGGAAAAAATAAAACAATACACTATGATGAATACATAAAAAATCGAATACTTTTTCATTACGATAAAAGGAGTTGTTAAAAATTGATGGATCTACATGACATGAATCATTGTATTGATATAAAATTATAATATCCCCACATAGTATCCAGGTCGATTATCGTCCAAATTGTGTATATTCATATAGTTGAGGTGAATATAGTCAAAACCGTACATAAAATAAATATAAACACATTTCAATCAGGTACTACATAAGAAAATGGGAAAGACCGAATACGAACGTTTTCTAGCGAGTCATTATTCCGAGAAGGGTCAGGAACACACACATACACGTATCGGTGATTCTTCTCTTTCTATTTCTGGTGGTGTTTATACAATAGAAGGAAATGATTTGAAAAAGTTTCATGCATTATACCATGATTTTGTGTTTAAGCAAGGTCGCATGGAATTTCTCACAGAAAAGCAGAACATAGAAAGCGGACCTATTGCGGTTGATTTTGATTTTCGTTATGACATCAATGTCAGAGAAAAACAACATGATATAACACATATAAATGATATGGTTGGAATGTACATGGATGAAATAGCCAAGTTGGTAGACATACCTGCTGATACATCTGTTGAAGTATATGTATTTGAAAAGGAGAATGTGAATATGTTAGAGCATGTTACCAAAGACGGTATTCACATGATCATAGGAATAAATATGGATAGAGCCCTTCAGGTAATTCTTCGAGATAAAATGCTGCATAAACTTAACGATATTTGGAATGACCTACCTTTGACAAATAGTTGGGATGAAGTCATAGACGAAGGGATAGTCAAAGCTAATACAAATTGGCAATTATACGGTTCTAGAAAGCCTGGATGTGAAAGTTATTTATTGCGTCAACATTATACCTTGAAAAAAGGGGAAACGAATGATGAGGATATTGGTGATTTCGAGTTGAATGCGGTAGAATGGGAGTGCATGCCAAATGTAGTTACTAAATTTAAACTATCCAAAAATTTCTCCAATTTATCTGTGCAAGGAACAAATAATCCATCATTCTCAATGAACAAAAGTATAATATCCGATTATGAGAGTATGAAACGATCGCTTCAAAGTAAAAAACATAATAAATCAAATAGCCTCACAAAATCGCGATCCAAATTGAAAATGATGAATACATCAACACAAGACATAAATATATTAGAAGACATTAATGGTCCGGAGGTCCTACAAGAAGTAGTCGATCGGTTTATGGCAGCGTTCGAAAACGATAAAAATGCTAGCAATAATTTCGAATTGAAAGAAATCCATATGTATACGATGACATTACCTAGTTCTTATTACGATCCATATGATAAATGGATTCGTGTAGGTTGGGCACTAAAAAATACGAATGATAAAATGTTTATAACTTGGGTAGCATTCAGCGCTATGTCAGATAAATTTGATTATGATAAAATACCAGATATGTTCGATATGTGGAATCGCTTTTCCGAAAACAACGATGAAGGTCTAACCAAACGTTCTATTCATTATTGGGCGAAAACGGAGAATCCTAAGGAATATCATAATATACTCAGTAACACGGTAGACCATTTCGTTACAGAATCGATAAAACATCCGACAGATTGGGATTTTGCCAAAGTGATGCATCAATTATATAAACACCACTCTGCATGTGTTTCTATTAAAAAGGATTTGTGGTATAAATACGTGAATCACAGATGGGTAGAAGATGAATCTGGTAATTTGCTTCGTTCTGAAATATCTACCTCGTTACATAATATATACTTAGCGAAACAATTGAAACTGGTAGAGGTAAATAACAGTGGAACGGTAGATGTTAATTCCAAAGAACACAGTGCTAACAATGCATTGTGTAATAAAATAGGAGATATATGTGATTCTCTTAGGAAAAGAGCAGTCAAAGATAACATTATGAGAGAAGCGAGAGAGTTATTTTACGATCAAGATTTCTTAAATAAAGTTGACGACAATCCAAAACTTCTTGGTTTTGAGAATGGTGTCATTGATTTCTCCACAAAATCATTTCGACATGGTCAACCTGACGACTACATTTCAAAATCAACCGGTATTGATTATGTGAAATTGGACAAAAAGAAACATGCCGAGCACATATCCTTTATTGAAACGTTCTTCAATCAACTATTCCCAATAAAGGAAAGGCGTGATTACATGTGGGATCATTGCGCTTCCATGTTAATTGGAGAAAACAAAGATCAATCCTTTAATATATACAATGGAGTTGGACGAAATGGTAAATCCATGCTTATCAAATTACTCGAATATAGTTTGGGGTCTTACAAAGAAACCGTTCCTATTTCTATTATTACTCAAAAGCGTAATTCTGTGGGAAGTACCTCTTCCGAGATTGTACTACTTAAGGGAGCAAGGTTAGCTGTAATGCAAGAATCGTCGAAAGGAGAAAGGTTGAATGAGGGGGTGATGAAAGAAATTACTGGTGGTGATCCTCTCCAAGGAAGAGCCCTCTATAAGGATTGTATTACGTTCATTCCACAATTCAAGTTCGTTGCCATGACGAACAATTTATTGAATGTTGGAAGTAATGATGACGGTACGTGGAGGCGTATTTGTGTTGTAAAATTCGAATCGAAATTTTGTCCAAAGAAAGAGTTTGAAAAAGGTAAACCACATCAATATGAAATAGATAAATCGTTAAGTGAGAAGTTGAAAATATGGGCACCAGTGTTCATGTCATTGCTTGTAGAAAGAGCGTATATCACGAATGGATTGGTTGAAAAGTGCGACGATGTGATGGCTAGTAGTGGAAAATACAGAAAGTCACAAGATTGTTTTACTCAATTTGCCGAAGATAAAATTATACCATTAAAGGGCAATTTCTTGACATACGAAGAAGTTACCCAAGAGTTTAAAGTTTGGTACCTACTTCATTATTCTCGGAACAATGTTCCTCGAGGGGTTGAATTATTCGAATTTATAGATAATAAATATTATCCTCGTAAAAATGGTGGATGGAAGAATCTTTCCATCTCTTCCTCAGAAGTAGGGGATGATGAAGAAAGCGAACAAGAGGACATAGACGATGAGGATGTTGGAGAATTAGATGAGGAGGAGAAAGAAGATCCTAGTTTTTCTACACCGGTTAAAGCAAAAGGTATACCATAAATAAAATTAATACATGATAAAATAAACACCAATAAATTGAATTATATTTCTCCTTTTTCTTTCCCATTATTCCAATTTTTATTGTTTTTATTGGAGATAGATTACGATGACATGTCACATTTTATAAAATTGATAGCAATTCGATTTTCAACACTAATTCTCTATATCATACAAGAAACATCCAAGAGTAGATAACTTTATCTATCTATTCTATTCTATTCTATTCTATTCCTTTAATCTACGTAGCGAGATATATTCTGTCAAGGTGATTGATATCGTAATGTTTTAAGAAAAAATATTTGATTTGAATGATCCCTTATATTAACATGATGTATAGCAAAAAAACATTCAACGATGACGTAGAAGAATACGTTGATATTGAAGCTAACGATGGATATATCAAAGATAACAAATCTATAAATGCATGTAAAACACGCGATTCATCACAAACAGAATCAGGTAATATATTATCGTCATTATGCAGTTTTGCTATTGAAAAATACGGTCCTTCATTTTTATCAGTGGTTAAATCAGTTATTCCCTTTGTGGAAGAAATAAATACAGAAAATAAAATAAATACAGAGGAATATTTGAATTATGTATTATTAAACAATAATATCGAATTAGGGTATACACGAAAAGAATTGAAAATGATGAATGATCCCATATTAGAATTTGTAAGTACACTACCAGCGAATTCACCAGGACAAGAAAGTAGTATATTCAATCAACGTATAAATACCGCACTTGACTATTTCTACAAAGAAATAAACGAGGACTGCTATGCTTCCTAATATTGGTAACATTGGCAAAATATAAATTACAAGTATATTCATGATATAAGTATACTTGTAACATTTCATAGATAGATAAATTATATATCAAAATAAGCATTTTTAAATGTATTATATAAATAAATGATTGTGTCCACCAAAACATACTTGATTATAAAAGGTATAATTGCAATAACTACAAGGTAAGCATAATATTTTTTGTTGGTCATTTTGTATTTATAGTACACTGCTAGAAATAGCATAACCATAAATATCCAATAATTATCTACAAGAATATTCTTGACAGTACTGATACTTGAATTTTGGTCATATTCGTAATGCGCCTTTCTATCATAGGTAGTGACATCGCCTATGTTATCCTCAACCTCGCCTTGTAATTTTGAGTGCTGTAGCGATCGTTGTTGATTGAGTTCTTGTATGCTTTTTGTTCCCTTTATTTGTGTTACATAGGAGTCGTAAACTGTCGTTAACCTTCCCATGAGTTCGTTTTGTTTGTCAACGAGTTCGCGTAACTTTTGTGTTGCAATATTTCTATTTTTTGCTGCGGTATATGTACTATCGGCAATTTTCTTTTTGGCGATTTCGTTATGAGCATCAAGTTGTTTCTGGTATTCGTCTAATGCTTTATTGGCTCGTGTAGAAGTGGAGCTAGCCATTTCATTTATTTTTCCAATATTGAGTTCATCTGAAAGACCAGCGTAGTTACAGGTTGGGTTCACTTGCGTAGAGGAGGACATTATATATTTAATTTATGAATTATAATATAATTATATGATACTACAATTGCTTACTATATTATAATTATATTATAATGAGGATACATTTCTAAATTTACGATGAATCAGTGGCGACAATATCTGCCCCTCCTTGGACATATACACATTGACCCAAGTCCTCGTTCCAGATCGCGTTGTGCGTATTGCCTTCGGGACAACATTCTTGTCCAATGCATTGCATTTCCATATTGTTTAAATTAGGTTGCGAACTATTTGCTGGAGAAGAAGTGTTTACATCACTATCATCAAACGGAAAATCGTATTGGTCATAGTACCGGTTATCTCTTCTTGCCATATCCTGTAATTTATACATGATAACAACGAGACCTAAAACCACTATAATAGCAAATATGATCTTTGCAATAGCAGAAGGAATTAAGTCGAAATGCCTTAAAACAGAAACTAGCAGAATAGGCAAACAAATATACACAACACTTTTCATTATATTTGCTTGTGCATCGTATTGTTTTGTATAATATGTATTTATTTCTGCCATACGAATTAGTCCGTCGTGACGACTTCGCATATTATCTAGATATGCCTTTGTAATGTCAAGCTCTTTATGCTTCTTTTTAAGGGAATCAGCACCTACACTTGCGGATGCTGCGGAGTCTATGAACTGGTTGTAAAGTGTACTACGTATAGACGCGTTTTCATTTATTTGACGAATGATATTTGATTGATTATCCAAACTTGGAGAATGAGAACTAGCATTTCGGTCTAGTTGATCATATAGGTGTTTCTCGTTATTTTGCAATTTTTTTATACTATTTACTAAAGGATCATTACTACCCGAAGAATGAGAAGAATGAGAAGAATGGTGATGAGGATGAGGAAGAGGCTGATGGTGGCGATGAAGATGCGATCCTGGTGGAGGTCCTGGTTTCCTATTCTGTCCTGATTGTTCTACACATTGTGTTGTGCATTGCTGCTTGAAATCTGCGTCAGCATCGCATATGCTAGGATTCTCTAATATTGTATTCTCACAATACAGTGAATGGGAGGACTTGTTGGTAGTGGACCCTGGATCACAAGAGAAAACCCATTCACAATTTTGATTCACAGAGGGTGTAGGATTCGCGCACCCATTATGTAACTGTGTCTGAAATTCAGTGTATCCTGTATCAACACTAAGAGATGAACATTGCGGATTCGATTGTTGTATAGCTAGCAGGGATTCTTTTATGGGAGGTAAAGACATGATTACTTTTATTTGATACTTTAACAGTATACAGTACTTAATATATCATTATATAAAAAGACAACTAATTTAGTTAATTTATGAGTATACTAAATGCATATACACATAAATAAAATAATAATGACTTTCTTTAACGTCAACCACTAGTTATATATGATAAAGTTAGGTTGTTTGGTTGGTAGGTTTTATATTTGATTGTTAGATTGTACAGAGAAGTATTTTTATGAATATTATCCTTGGTAAAACAGTTCTTCTTTAAACTGAGGATAAAGTGTTTCCAACAGAACTTAACAAGCTACTACTAGTATCAGAAAACGCGAAGAAGTAGGATCTAATATTATACAAAATAAATACAGCTAACAATATGTACACAATGGAAGGAACAGAAGAAGCATCATTACGTACTAATTGAATGCATAATGTAATAGAGAGGATACCCAAAATCAACCAGGAAATATACGACACAAAACTGGTGTTTTCTTTTAATTCCGTTATCTCCTCTTTGGCGAAAACATTGCTTTTAAGTAATGTATCATTTATTAATCCTTTGTTCCTATTCAATGATTCTGTTAATGCTGTCATGTTGGAAGAAGATGGTCCGGTCATTTTAACAGTCACCTTTTCTTTCTCAATATTGTCTATTAATTTTGCAAGCTCATCTTGTACTTGATGCATGTTTTGCAGAAGTACCTGTGCCTTCTTACCTCCAATTTTACTCACACCGTCAGGTGGAACAGACGTAACAACATTTTCCATATCTATCGGGGTAGTGGTGGAACTTGAGTCAGCGCCATAAAACATACCGTAACAAGATTTTGACTTTCCTTCGTCTCCAGAATATTGAGGGGTGAAATACACGACACTGCTGTAGGTATCATTACTAGTTGATGCTTTTTCTTTGCATTCATCCAGAGTATCTACGCTACCTAATAAGACCCAATCTTTATTAGAGCCAATATCCGCTCCTCCTGCATTTTTATTTGTCTGCTCTGTCCAAGAATAATCAGGTGAAAATACTGTGTTTGTGTCATAACTCCATACACCATCAATAGTGGTACTGGCAAAAATTTCATCATTACCCGGAATACCTGTTGCAGCCAATATAGATTTATCGTCAGGTTTGCTATTTATCTTCTTCCACTTCCCGTCATTACAAGGCTTTTCACATTGATATACGAAACCTAGGTTGGAAGTAGCTGTAACGTATTTTAAGTTGGATGCATCGACATTAGTGAAACTAGTTCCTTCCCCATTATCCTCTACCTTTTGCCATTTATCGGCGCCTGTTATACCACATGATAGTTTCTGTTTGTATATTGTTCCCACTGATCCAGGACCACCTTCAGAAGATAAAGCCCAAATGTAATCATTGTCCAAGCTGATCCATGTCATTTTTGGAATATTGGTGGTTTTTACCTCACTCCAATCATCTGCCTGTTTGCATGGTTTGTCGGAAACGTACAATTTATTAGCCATGTCAACACCCCATAACTTGTTACTAAACGGTGCGCCGGGTATATCTGGCGTGGAAACAATGTAAGCAAAAACACTAGGGGTTGGTATATTGGTCCAGTCTCCTGGAGCATTAGGATCAGCAGGACGTTTTGCTAAAGTATTATCTTTACCAGCAACATATACATCTGTACCATCTGTGGAAACAGTATAAGCCTGTTTCGATATGGGTATCAAATCACCGTTACACGGTTTCTTACATGCGAAAACATCTCCACTAGATTTTGTACCCCAAAACCATTCGCCAATAGTGCTAATAAACATGACATCGTTGGTTTTGATAGCGTGTTTCCATGGTGGCAACTGTTGTTTTGACTGAGACTGCACAGACGATTGTAACATTTGATTATACTCTAGTTGCATGGAATTGTATTGTTTCAACTTCATTTTTATTTTTGATTTTGTATTGTGTACATCTAAATTAGAAGACGACATGATTAGTATTGTATCTTCCAGTATGTCAAGTTATTAATATATATCGATATATTTATTACAGATATATATTAAACGTTGGTCGTTTTGCCAGATTATTATTGTGAAGTATAGGAAATAATGCAAAGAATCACCATTACTAATATTGACCATGATATCACATGCAAATAACTTGATTTCGAATCCAACATGGAATATTCGTTTTTGGCTTCGGCTGTGACAATACTATATTGTGGGTTCTTTTTGTTGCTTAGAAGAGCATATGTAGGTATATCAGAAAAATAGGACATTTCCATACCGATTGAGAGTAATTACGAGTTATGAATTACGATAATGCTGTTTTCGTTCTACTATATAAACTCTTTCTAAAATAAATCATGAATACTACCAAAATACCATAAACCCAGACAGAACGAATATGAAACACAATTGCGAATAAGAAGAAGACAATCATAAACATATATTCGTTTTTTCTGGATAATCCTAACCCCAGAAATAGTTGCATTCCCAATACATACATAATAAAAAAGAGAATTATGTTTATGAAACTCTCCCGGTAGCTTTGTAACTCTTCGTTGTAACTTTCTTCTGCGGTGTCTATTTTTGAGGTGATTTTCTCGAGCTTAGATTCAAGTTCTTCATTTTCCATTTTTAATTCACGATTTTGATCATCTATTTTATTGGATTTCAAATAACTGATTTCACTTTTATTAATGATATTATTCTCCAGTATGTATGCGTCGGATCCTAATTTCTGAATGTTATTGTAGATCGAATCGATCGCAGTTCTACTATTGGTTTGGAGATATTTCATGTATTTTTCTACAAAACCATCGGTAATCAAATTGAAACTAGTTTGTATACTCTCTACTTCACTCAATAATTTATCTGTCATTTTAGATTTTGTAGGTGATAGTTGATAGTTGATAGTTGATAATTGATTTATGATTAATTGATATCTATTAATATAGGATGACAAAAAAAGTGGATTAAGAATAGATGAGGTGATAAAGGATAAAGTAATTTATGCGGAAGACTTATTTTTACTTATTTATTTGGTACATATCCTATAGTAATCTGAAACGATGGACGTACTACTTGATCGTACTATTTTGCATACTTCAGATGGTCTCATACCAATAGCTTTGGCTACGGCATCGAAACGTGATATTGACGGGAATTGGGCATGGTCTGAAATATTGTATTTGACCATGACCTCGTTTAGCTCTTCTGTAGTCAATATAGTATGAGTAGGTACAGCTGTATGTTTCAAAATATTATACTGTAATGTCGCTAAAGAAAATGCTACAATAAATTTTCCCTTTTCATAGCAATTATTTACTGTTTTATTTAATGTTTCTGGAAGTTCAGATGTAGAGATAACGACAAGCATGTCTTTTTCGTTCAGTACTTCATCGTCATCGTATAAATCGCAAATTGTGTTGTTCAATGCTTTCGTACTATCCATAAAGCACACGTATGCTTTTGTGTCTTTTCTACTATTTTTATTTAATAGCATATCAAGCTGGGAATTATTTATTAAAGCACTTACTTCATTAATACTGAAATTTTCATATTCACTCACGTCAAATCCTTGGGTTTTGAGCAATTGTAGTATGTTATTACGTGCGTTATATTTGAGTAATACATCACGACTATCTTGTGCTTTGGACGACATTGTATTTATTAATAAATTAATAAATTAATAAACTGAATTGTAAAATTCGGTGTATGATATATAATATAATACAATATAACTCTATGTTCTATTATATTGTATCAATTTTTATTCTGGCGGGGGCATCGTATGTAGGTAGTGGGGTTATCTATTATATTCTCTGTTCTATTCATTTTTACTGTTAAATTAAATTCTTATTTGTTTCGTGTTGGAATTACTAGAATTATTATCGTCCTCCGATTTTTTATCATCTCTTAATTTATCAGATGTATCGTTATTATTGGTTCTATAGTCATCGCTCTTGGGTTCTTCTGATGAATCAATTAAGAGTTCTATTCCGTCGTTACGTTTACTGACTCTTGGTTGAATTGATATTTCGTCGTTCATTGAAGAAATGGAATCCGATCTATTGGAATCATTATTAAGAGCCGCTATTTTCTGTTTCGTATCCAATATATCCAGTTCTAATTGCAATTCCTTTTCTTTTTCTGCTAAATTTGTACTATATATGTCCTGTTTTTGATTACCCGGTTTCATTAATATAACATTTGAATCCACCTTGATTACATTTGGTATTGCAGAAGAATCAGACGAATCATCATAAGGAGGCGGAGGAGGGGGTATTTCTGCACTATCGCTTCCTCGACCCACCAGCCCGGGCTCAGCACCAGCACGTGCGGAAACAAGTCTTCCGCCACGTCCACCACCGACTCCGCGTCCATATTCGGGTGCAGAATCTGCAAAGTGGCGCGCACGACGTATAGTGCTAGGGCTCCCTCCCTCGATGCTACTCGAGTCTGGTGCATAAGGAGGACTATCAGGAATGCTACTCAAGTCTGGTGCATAAGGAGGACTATCAGGAATGCTACTCAAGTCTGGTGCATAAGGAGGACTATCAGGAATGCTATCTATACCTTCTTCGTTTTCTCCATTATTTAGCACGTCATTGATAACATTTTCTTCTTGTTCCAAGAAATCTTCATTGATAACGTTCTCCTTATTTGCGGTGTCTTCTGCAATAGCCTCTTCATCTGCAGCGTCTTCTGCAATAGCCTGTTTATTTTGTTCCACAGGGTTCCGAATTATTTCATCTTTTCCAGAAAAATCAAAATTCTCCAATTTATTTTTTGAAAATGATACATTTGTTAATTGATCAATATTGTCTTCCGTAATTATTTTCATTTGTACATTCATCGTGTGTAATTCTTGCATAAGTAATTTGAATGCATATGGTACTTTGATAATACTGAATGATTTTCCATAAATACGTCCTTTTTTGATTCTTTTCATGTCAACTCCCGAACTATCTGCGGAAACGTACTTAGAATTAACATTTGGTTTCGGAGGATCGACAAATTCTATGGGTCCATCACATAAAGGACTGATGTATATGTTTTTCACATGGTTGTAAATTGCAATACTACCTGTATTATTACATATAGCCATGTAGTACTCGTCACCACGAGATAACATGGACTCTTGAAGAAACATTGACGCACCGTATCCAATCATTCCATCACGTTCCATTTCTCCTATTCTCAATCCACCATCATTGGCTCGACCTTTGGTTGTTTGTCTCGTCAAATTCGTTCTTTCGCCTTTTGCTCGAAAATTTATTTTGTCTTTTACCATGTGTTTTAATCTCATGTAATAAGTTGGACCAATGTATATATCTGCTTCAAGCTGTTTACCAGACATTCCATTGTACAATATTTCAGATCCATGGGAGTGATATCCATATTTCGGTAAGATGTTACCAAAATCGCTATAAGGCGAGGAATCTTTATTTATAAAGGCGGTACAATCCCCATACCCTCCGGATTGAAGACATGCTTTTCCCATAACACTTTCAATCATTTGACCAATTGTCATTCTTGATGGTAACGCATGTGGATTAATTATAAGATCTGGTTTAATTCCGTCAGAGGTAAATGGCATGTCTTCTTCGGGAATAATTTGACCAATTGTTCCTTTTTGACCACATCTGCTACAAAACTTATCACCAATCGCAGGTACACGTTCTTCACGAATCGACACTTTTGCTATTCTGGAACCCTTTGTGGCATTTGTGATATATGTTTTGTCAACATATCCGAGTTGTCCTTTCTTTGGTTTTACAAAGCTAACGTGTTTATTATCTTCATCCCCAGAAATCCATGATTCGGTCCCAATCAACGGTGTTTTATCATTGACTTTTGTATTAACCTCGACCACACCATATTTACCTAATTTATCATTACCACCTTGGCTGAATGTTATATTTGTACCATTTTCGAGTTTTTGTTGTTTGGGATATGGTGAATCGTTATCATCATCATCGTCATCATTTCCATCTCCATTACCCACATCATTACCATTTTCACTCTCTTCGTCATTATTTTCATTACTACCATATGTTTCATCTAGTTGAGAAGAGGTGATGGTGTCAGTAGTTTCCTTGCTTTCGTACATTGATAGATAGGTGGTACGGAACAATCCGCGTTTTACTGCGCCTTCATTGAATAATATTGAATCTTCCACATTATATCCACCGTATACCATGATTGCCACTATTGCATTTTCACCATACGGGTGTTCTTCATTATTCATGAGTCGTGTGTATCTACTTTTTATCAAAGGAACTTGTCCATAATTCAGAAGTACTGCCATTTTGTCCATTCTTGAAAAATAATTCGTATTATAAAGTGAAACGGCTTGTTGTGACTGTCCACAAGAAAATAAATTTCGCGGCAACTGGTTGTTTTCGGGAAAAATTATTTGATTACCCATATATCCTAGCATTAGTGATGGGTGAATTTCAAGATGAGTGTATTTCTTTTTGGTCTCCATTTGTTCCTTATAGTTCGCTATCATTGCCGTCTCTTCTTCCGTTGTGTCTATATATGCAATAGACCCAATACTTTTTTCACTAATTTCTTCCGTCGTAGTTACTGTTTTCAGTCCACCATTTTCGTTTGGTGCACTATTTCCAGTACCATATAACATGTCGTTCCATGTAAAATTATTACTTTCGATATCTGATAGACGAGTTGTATACCCAACTTTGTTTCCTTGGACAGTAAATACGGGTCGTGTTAGTCTTCCAGCGTCAGTAAATATGATAATCTGGTTTTTTTGAATGTTCCAACTTATACTGACATAAGGAGAAAACGTACCAGATAATCTCATTTTACGAAGGATACCCATAATAACGTTCGGATGCTTCGTTTCGGATTCTTCAGAATTATTACTAAAAATACCAATCCATGACCCATTCAAAAATACTTTTGTATTATTCTTTACAATTGCCGGTCGTAATTTTTTTAAAGGTATCATCTGTAATAACTTGATTAATATTTCGTCAATGAACATTTTATTGTTTTCTTTTGTAAAAGATTCTGTAATATGAGCACCTAACGCCAAATATTTATGTAATCCTATTTTTGATCCATCAGGAGTGTCAAGTGGATCGATCAGACCGTACTGCGAATTATGAAGTAAATGTGGTTTCACTATTTTTGTAGAATCGTCCATAGGAGTAACAACTTTTCGCATGTGCGACATGAAACTATTATATGATAATCGTTTGACATCTTGAATTACTCCTTTCTTACCTTCTCGTGTATAATTTGTGGCACCCCATCGTCCTTTAAACGCCTTTTTAATGCCGGTGTTCATATCATTATACGATGGGAAGTATTTGTTTTTGTTGCTAATGATGTCTTTCAGGATATCTTCAATTGTATTTTTTTCTGTTTGTCTCAGAAATTTGTCAAGATCAGCCTTTACTTTCAAACTGTATACCTTGAAATATTCCGTAAATAGTCCATACAGAAGAGTACCGGATGTTTTCACTCTCTTGAATTTGTAACTATCACGGTCGGTTTCATTTTGAATTCCACTAGATACAGCGAGCAAATTGTATACCATATATCCAAGAAACATTGCCTTCTCTATGTAATTATTACCTCCTATGTTTGGTAGAAAGTATTCATTTAAACATTCAATTACGTTAAAATCTTTACGATTTTTAACAAATTGACTCATATACTCTATTGCGTCACATTGGGTTAACACGTAATTATATTTCACATTTTCGTTATTTTTATTATCTTTTTTGCACGATCTACATTTTGCTTGTGGTGTCTTCTCTCTAGGATGAGTCTTACATATTACAGTAGTGTCTTGAATAGAAGGACGAAATAATTCAATCATGTCACTGTTCGTTTCCAGGTCTAGTAGACACATTTCAATAATGTCCTTGTCAGATACAATACCAAGGGCTCGAAAAAGTATGAACAGGGGAATGGGTCTATGCAAATTAGGGACATCTACGACAATGTTGTTGTTAGTAAACTTGGCATCTGGAGCAACAATTCTAACAGATAGTCTTCTTGGAAGCATCGCCGTATCTTCTCCTGCGGTTCTTATGTCTGCAAGATACGAATATGGACTTAACTTGGTTTTGTCCTTGTACACACGTAACATATTGTTGCCAAATTCTTCTTGGCTTACTATCGTTTTCTCTTTTCCATTGATGATAAAATAGCCTCCGTAGTCATTTCTGCATTCTCCCATATTATATCTTTCTAACTTCGACATGCCTGATAAGATGCACTTATTTGATTGCACCATAATAGGTATGGAACATAACGGAATTTCGAATGATCGTTCTATACCCTCATTATTTTGATTATTACCTGCATCGGCTTCTTTTGAGGGACCTTCCAATTTTATCGTCACATTCATTTTAACATCCATTTCGTAGGTTTTATTCATTAATCTACATTCATTTGGGTATAGATATCTGTCCGTGTTATCAACATTGTCTTTGGAGACAACAGCATCGGTTGAATGTATTATTGGTCGTCTATATTGAATCCCTTTCGATACAATATCATTAACAGTATAGTCTTCACCAAAAGTCACCGTCATTTTCGGGTTGCTCTTGTTACCAGTTTCCTGACCTTTCATTTGAGGGGATATTTCGAACCTATTAAATGGACTGTTATCTATGATATTCTTTATTCCTCTGTCAACAAACGCATTGTAAGAATCTGTATGATGCTGGACGAGAACTTGGGGATTGTCTTCAAAATATTTTTGAATCACGTTCCAGGTGACATTGTTGAAACTATTGGAACACTTATCGATGTCAATAGTGTTCGTTGTGGATTGAGACATATGTTAAATAGACAGTTTACAAATTATCAACACTTGATATAAATTGATAGTAGTAATATTATATGACAATCCTTATATAATATTATAACAATATTCTAAGATACAATGTTATTCATATGTTTTTATTTTTTCTATTGGTTTATAAAATTTTCGTCAAAAGGTTCATACCCTTCAATACGATAAGAAGAAGTAATCCAGCAAACCAAGCAACAACCGGGAAAAACACTAAACCATAGGATAACATCTCATACCCATTTTTGCATAAAGAATCCAAAATGACTGCCACAAACAAAATGTAGACAACCTTCATGATATAAATTATCATTTTGTGTGTCTCGCTCATTTCGCATGAATAATCACCTAAAGCCATTTCATTAGGTTTCTTTGCGTTTCCAAGGATCAATGCTATTAAGGATAGTACGCTTAGGGCTAGATATATTTTTGCAGGGGTACAGAACTTTCCAAACTTCATTTTATATATATTATATAGAGAGAGAGAGTGATTGGAGATTATTTAAATTTCTTTTATAATGTAACCCAATAAAAGAAATTTTTTTATTGTACAAAAAATTGATGTTACATTTTTTGAATGGAACCATTCTAGTATAACGCAAATATACATATAGATACATGTGAAGTAAGAAACTTTCTTGAAATGACGTGTGAGACAGTATGCTGTTTAATTATATTTCCCACATTCATCTTATCAACAATGGCGAGAGCAATATTCGGGAATCATAGAACCTCACCATCATAAGGGGAATAAATATAAATATAAATATATACTATTGTACTGTGATACGTGATATTATTATGTTCTTTGCAGAAGACATGTTTACCCATATTTCCTACATTATTCTTAATTATTTCATGTACTGCTGTTGAGTAGGATAAGGGTTTGCAGAACTAGGAGTAGGTTGTCCTGAGAAATTATTACCTAAGGTTACTAAATTATACTGAATTCCTCGAATCGCATTTGTAAAACCCCACCCTCCACCTAGTTGTTTACGCGAACGTTTTCTCCTCGTCATTCTTTGTTTGGAACGTTTTGTTTTGTATACACGACGACGTGTTAACTTGGATTGCGTCTTGCTTTGCCCTTTTGTTTTATTTCCTTTATTCTTCTTATGGCTGCGTGTCTTTCTATAATCGTACATATTGGAAAATCTTATTCGTAACAAGTATAGGTATTCTATACATTTACATAGTAAAAAAAGATAAAATATGATATCGGATACAAATTTTATCTTTTTAATATTTTATTGTAGTATACATTTATATTTACTCTATATTTACATGAGTTAGCATATGACGACGACAACACATCTTAGTCAAACATAATTCATCCATAACCTTGCCTTCTATTGTCTTTTCAACATTAGTAATATCTAAATAAGATACTGTATTTGTCGAATTTATATTGCATCCAATCTCACCTTTTTGAATTTTGCGTTCTCTAACTTGTGTCATATACCATTCATGCTTATCAGCTAGTACTTTTCCACATGTAAAACATTTTACAGGAATTATCATTTTATGTAAGTAAGCAAAATGAACAATTTATTCGTAATATATATATTATGAGTATTTCTTTATATTATACAATGTAGAGAAATACCGGACAGAATAATCAATTTTATATTAGTCACATTTGTCACCGTAGCATTTACGATTATAGTAATAGTAATCAATATTCTTTTTGGTTCCATCGTCATTACGTCCAAATGTAGGTCCGTCAGCTCCACCTGCCATGCACTTTTCGGACCCATCGATAGAAGCATACACACAACACGAGGAAAACTTACATGATTGTTCCGAAAAACTATTACAATGTGTCTCTAATTCATGCGATTTACCTTTCATCTCTTCGCAAAAATGATCGGCGGGTTCTTCCAACACATCGCCTTTATTTTTTGTTTTATTATCAAATGCTTCTAATTCCACTGTTTTGTTTTTTCCGCTAGTATGGATCTTTGGATTCAAATCAATATTTTTCATAGAAAAAAATACCATTGTTCCTAACATGACTACGACTACTAAAAGAATCGCCGGAATATTTGTCATATTTAATATCTCCGAACAAGTATTTTGAATGGAATGAATGTGTAGACTAGATATCAGATATCACAAGCACAAATGTCTCTGTTATTCTTATTCTTATAAATATTGCATATTATATTTTTTATGAATCGTAACATCAATTATCAAGGATTACTTGTTATAACAACCGCCTTTTTTATTCTTTTCGTTTTAGTTACTATTTTCTGCTTTTTCATATCTATTTTATCAGTACCAGGACTATGCATCTTTTTATGGCAATCTTCACAAATAGTAACCAGATTAGCAGGATGATTTTTATGATACTTTCCATCCTTCACTAGCCCTTCCGTATTTGCCTCTACTTGATGAATTAGATGATGAACCTCGGTTCCTTTTTGTTTATTACATATTTCACAAACAGATACTATCTTCCTTGCGTTGTATTTCGATACGCTCGCATCCAATACGGTATTTATTTTATTATGATTATTTACTTTTTTATTGTCGTATTTTTCTCGTATGTCAAATGCTCTTTGTAAAAATTTATTTGGTAAATTTAGTGATTTACATACCTCCAGACCGTACATACTATCTCCGGATCCTTCCTTTAATTTACGGTCATATATCAATATATCACGTGACGGATCATATCGTACCGTTAAGTGTTTCATACTTAATCTCGTCATTTCAGTGACTTCATCGTAATCCACGATTTCATGTAGATGTGTTGCGAATATAGCACTCACATTATTCTCATGTAATTCTTGTATTCCAGAAACAAATATACTTAATGCTGATTCATGCTCTGTACCCGAACACAACTCATCACCCAATACCATACTCCGACTATTCGTTTGTGACAATATTACTCGTAATTCAGACATTTCAACCGCAAAGGTAGACAATCCTTTGAACAAATTATCATTCCCAATAATTCTGGTAAATAATTTCGTATATGGCAAGTATACCATTTTACTACAAGGTACAAACAATCCTGATTGCGCCATGATAAGAGAAATACCTATGGCACGAATTATACTCGTTTTTCCCACAGCATTCGTACCATATAATAAAATAAGATCGTTCATAATACGTTCCTTCTTATTTATTCCTAACCCAATATCATTCGTCACATAAAGTTCTTCACCATTCAAATGTTCAATTAACGGATGTCTTATCTCCTCAAAAGAAACATATGATTTTGTTTTCTCATTTACCGGAGCATCATCTATTTGAGGACGATGATATCCATATTTTGAAGCAATGTACGCTCCGTTTTGCATAACGTCAATATTCGCGACAAACGCCGAGACCAGATTTATGTTATCTCGGACTTGTTTTGTTTTATAAGAATTCAAATATCTGGAGTATTCACAAATAATCAAATTCTTCAAATCACCTTTTTTATCCACGATATCATGACATACTTTATTAAGCAATACATTTCCAATATTATACGTAGATGAACTTGACGACGCCGACGCAGATGTTAACGTTATTTCCTTAGGAAGTTTTATAGTCATGCCGTCACTTCTACGGATATTAATCTCATTGTTTTCTTTCGGAAAATTATTGATTGCCTCTTCCAGCAGTTTACCACGACGTTTTGTACATTGCAACATAATACCTCCTTTCTCGGTTTCATGAAATTTAACGTAGCAAGGTATTTCCACAGGTGCACTACTGGCGGATTTTCGCGTGGAAGATTTGGACTTTTTCTCCTTCGTGTGCAATAGCTCGTTATAAAACTTTTGTATTGCATAGAAGTTATCCCAACTCTCTTTCAAAATGGTCACTGTGCTATCTATATCTTTGTTAACTCCTTCTTTAAATACATTCTTTTCTCCATCCATAGAATTTAATAGTTTGCAGTCATTTAATATTAATGTATCATCTATAAATTGATACAAACTATCGCAGATGGAATATATATTCGTCAGTTGATAAATTTCTGTGTCCACCAATCTTTTATTTTGAGAGATAGAATGAATTGTACATGCCAAATACGTATCTAGATAATTTTGAAGATTAACAGATTTGTCCAAATTCATAAGGAAGCTCACAACCTCTTTTATTTCCAGAAGGTTCTGAGATAACATGTAAAACATGGACGGTACCACTTTACCTAATTGTATTTGTCTATGAAATCTGTCTATATCCATCACGTTCTTGATGATTTCTCTCACCATCTTATATATCATCTCTTTTTCCATTTTATCTTCATCCTTGTAAGGTTCCTTCATAAAATCAATCATATCATATCTATCTACAATTTCCTTTGCATCTGTAATCGGATTTAATATGTTATACTTAAAAAGGCGCCTACCCATGGAAGTTACACAATTATTAAGAAAGGTACTTACACATGATAATTTCCCAGTGTAATTACCATCTTCCACAATATTCAATTGCTTTAAAGAATGATTGGCGAGTACCATTCTACTGTTGTTATTTTCAAAGATAGGTTCCCTTATACTTGTGATTATATCTGGAGAATGACTGCTTAAAAATGATAGTAATAAGACATAACATTGTATTCCAAATGAATATTGTAGTGTAGTAGCGTCATTCATAATGGAATCGCTAATGACACTACCAAAACATTCTTCGATTACTTCTTTCTGATATATCTGTTTTTCTGCGTTTTCAACTCTGTCATCTTCTCCCTCTTTCTTACGATGTATTTTTCTCCCCTGTAGGTTTATATAGCTTTCTACAGAATTTAGATCATCGTCTGATAGATTAGAAACTAACACCACCTCTGAAGGATTATGACTCGATATGTATCTCTCTAATTCATCATACGAAGTATGACAACGTATCATTTTTTTATTTGTGGTCAATTCCTCTTCTATAACAGCTTCGAAAATGTAACTTGTCCCAGATATGACATCAAAAGTAGATACACCGATAATTAACATCTTTCCATTGTTATGTATCCAAATACACATCGAATTATTTGAGGAAGAACTAATAGATCCACCGCTGTCGTCCTCCGGCTTTAAGTATGATCCAGGGCTATATACTGCCAGTAAACTTCTTGTTGTATTTGGTTCATTTTTATCTTGTTTATAGACTACTGCGGTGAATTTAGCGTTTAATATTTTATTAAGATATGTATCCAACATATAATCGCGGAATCCTAGCAATAGCGTATCATCTGTTTTATAAGCTAAGTTCAAATTAGCACATTGTTTATATAATAGTACATTCTCATCCGTCACTTCTTTTGTTTCTTTATTTACTTTCGTATATACCTCATAAAAAGCACCTACATGATATAGAAGTATGGTTTTGTCCCCATATTCTTGGGTGTATTTGTGATATAAAGTAAAGTACTCATTTAACATTGACATGTTTAGATATAAATACATTGTTAATATATTTATATGGTTTAAGGTAACATATGTATATTAATATTAGAGAAATGTCACAAAATATATGTAGTCGTCACCTTATAGAATATAAGGAAAACTACATTGTATCCCCATGCAGAGCAAAATGTAAAAAGTGCAAAAAGAAAAAGGTTCATGGATACAGTAATCCAGATCACGTCTCCAATCCATTTGGCTATTTATTTTTGTTTCCTGAAATTTGTGATAATTGTGCGAACACTTACAAACAATGTATTTGGTGTGTGACAAAGTGATAAAATAAAAAGATGAAACTAATTATTCATGCTACAATAAATAAAAGTATATATTATTTCAGTATTATATATATATATATATATATAAATCATCTGAAGGACTGGGGCATAGGGAGATGTCGTTATTTGATTCAGCAAATATTACCATTAGTGAAGATTATACCCTTGATGATCATTATACGTTAAGTACGTCAGACTATTTTTTTGAGTTTACTGCAAGTAACGTGACATTTGATGGAAACGGTAAAACAATTACGTTGGATAATATTGAAGAATTTGAAGGTTTATTTTACAATGAAGATTTTTCATATACAACTATAAAAAATTTGACAATTGAGGTGAATTATGAAAGTATGCTTTCTCAAGATAGAAGTAAGAAAACAGTAAAAGTAGGAGAATCATTTATGTGTAAACAATCCTATGGAAAAAATGCTTCCGAAACTAGAATCGAAAATTGTAACGTCAGTAATGGCTATATTAATAACATAAGTTGTGGAGGAATGATCGGACAAAACGGCAAAGTAAAAATGGTTGATTGCACGTTTGAAGGAAACCTTGAAAGTTATTTACATAAAAAAGAGGGTATAAATAGTAAAGAATTACTATCAACCGGTTCAGGAGGGATTGCAGGAAAATTACTAAAAAACAGTGTTATCCAACGATGCAAATTTATAGGTGATTTAATTGGGACTAAGCAAGGAGGTGGTATTCTTGCGGGGTATGCCGAAAATTGCACTCTGGAAGATTGTATATTTGAAGGTAGTATTATAAAATCTGAAACACTTGATCATAATGATAACATAGAAAAGTCCATTATAACGAATGGTATAAATTTCGCCATTAATAATTTAACTGATGGTACATATAATAATATTGCAGTAGAAACAGTCGCAGGAGAAGGATCCGGGTTGAAAGTTGACATTACTGTATATTTGAATGACATTACGTCTGTTACGATGAGTGCAGTAGATTATGGGTACAAAATTGGAGATGAATTAAAAATTCCAGCTGGTACATTAGGATTAGGATCAATAGAGTTGGAATTTACTCTGCTCGCTGCATCTTTTAGTGGTGGTAATTCATTTTCCGGATTATATTCATCTGGAATTTGTGGAAGTTTTTGTAAGAACATGACTATAAATCGGTGTACTTTCAAAGGAAATTTGTTAGGAGATAAAGGATCCGGGATATTGGGATACAATAGTAATAATAGTATTGTCGGTATTTGCACGTTTCATGGAACATTGTTAGTATATGACAACATCACATATAACAATGGAGCTATTATCACAGATAGTTCAGGTATAATAGGATCAACTGGAAAATATAATGAAGCAATTGATTGTACATGTAACGTATCCATCTTAGGAGGTTTTCCAGGTACTAGTAATACACGTGCAGGTGGCATTATAGGAATTTCGAATGACTACGCGAGAGCTATTGGATGTTCAACTAATGCGACTATATTAACAGGGAAATGTGGTGGAATATTTGCCCCTGCGATCGAGGCGGTATATGCAGAAAATTGTCATTTCGTAGGAGAAAGTATTGGAAGAGATATCGGAGATAAAGCTGGAGGAATAGCAGGAGAAGGAATTAGACAAACTAGTGAAACGATTGAAGGTGAAATTGTTTATACTAGAAATATCATAAAAAATTGTTCATCTAGATGCAATAATATTATTGGATATAGTGGTGGAATTGTTGGAGGTACTTCACGTGATTGCGATATATCCAATTGTAGTGTTGAAGTATTAGACGTAAATGATCATTCTGATGGTGGAATGATCTCAAAAGAAGGAAATTATGGTGGAGGAATCACTGGTACTGCATTCACAAATTCGGTAATAGACTCTTGCTACGTAAAATGCAACAAATTGTATGGAACAAGATGCGGAGGAATTATTGGAGGAAGTGGTTCACATAATAACGTTGTCAAAAATTCTTATGTAATAACACAAAACGGTATTGACGAGCATAGTCAACAATCTGGAGGTATTATTGGTGGATACAGTAATAACAATACAGTAGAAAATTGCTACTTCGTTGGAGATATTAACGCACGATACAGTGGGGGGATATTAGGAAGAAGTTCAGTATATAATCTAGATAGTGAAGATAATATAAAAAATGTATATATTGTGGGTAACATAGGTGAAAATAGTACAGGTTCATATGGAACAATTAATAACGAAGGATTTATAGCTACATCAGGTTCATCAGGACATACTCTTGAAAATTGTAAGAGAACTTCCACGTGGAGTGACACCTCTATTTGGGGAGGTGTATCTCAGTCTACAGATATATTGAAACATATTGAAATTATTGCTGATGATTCTCCCCCAGATAACGAGACTGTATTTGTTAGTGGCGAGCATGACGCAACAAATACTCCTTATACATTATCATGGGAGCTATTTTTGTCATTTTCTGATAGTGATACAGTAAAAAATATATTTTCAAATAATTTGTCTACAACAGACTATACTTTCAGCAGTGTCACTACAGATCCTAACGACTTTGATATTGAATTCGAAATTACTATTACTCTCTCCAACGTTACTCTTTCCGATATTTCTGATGATCAACAGAATAATTTAATTGATGCATTGAAAACTGCTTACGCGACATTTTATCAAAGGGACACTTCTCGAGTTGTAGTTACATTGACAGACGGTTCTGTTATCGCTACTGTTTTAATATACAAATACAATGTACCAGAAGAAATACCATATTCTGTAACATCTGGTATGAATCTTGTAGGATTTTCTCATGATGCAAAAGTCAAAGGAAATATAGTGAATAATGTGGATAATATTGATCGTATATACGTATGTAATGGGTTAACATATACTGAACTCATTCGTGATGCAGAGTTTTATTATAATTTTGCAGCACATAACGGTTATTTAGTCATGATGAAAGACACAGAAAACATTAGTATCAAATATTATGGTGAGACATTTTCGTCTGATACTATTAATTTGACTGAAGGATGGAATTATATTGGATCATCGGTAGATAGTGGAATGAGTTCAGACGACACGTTATATTTTTATAAATACAATGATACGAAACGTTCTTACGAAGTAATTGACAATTCGAGCTTACCAAAAGATAAAGGTTACATAGTTCATTCAACAGAGACCAAAGAGGTCTCGATAATGTAATCTAAACGATAATGTATATTTTTCTATATTTATTTAATAATAAATATAGTAACAAAAGAAATCATTTTCTGTATATATTATATAATATATACGTATGTAAAATAAAATGTCATGCATTACTTATTCTGGTAATAGGAATGAAGAACTCGATGCAAGCACTATATCTAATATAGGAAACGCAAAGAAGGTCATTATTATTGGCTACAATACAATAAAATCTGAAACGTTTCAAGGGAATTGTTACGTAGAGACAATAAATTTACCGTCAACACTAACGAGTATTGGTTATGGTGCGTTTAAAGATTGTAAAAATCTGAAACGAATTACTATACCTTCCTCAGTTCAACACATCGACCGACATGTATTTCATAACTGTACATCACTTACCTCCGTAATTTTTGAAATTGGGAGTCATTTACAGAGTATAGGCGACGGCGATACAGATGATATATATTTAGGATCGGGACTGTCCACGTTTTCTGCCCCCCCATCGGTATTAAATCTTTTTCGTATTGAAGAGGTAGAGACCGCGCAGACTATTTCTGGAAAATCGGGTGTGAAGGTAACTGCTACGGGGGATGCATTATTTCCTAATGGTAATATTGACATTACTGCTGACATAAAGTTGTACAAGGATTACACATTATCATCAAGTAATTACTATTTTGAAATTAAATCGAATAATGTAACGTTTGATGGAAACGGAAAAACCATTACTTTGGATAATATTGAAGAATTTGAAGGGCTAATTAAAAACAGTACATTTTCATATGTCACCATTAAGAATTTGACTATTCTTGTGAAATGTGATACTATGTTATCTCAAGATAGGAGTAAAAGAACAGTAAAGCAAGGAAACTCATTTTTATGTAAACAATATTTTGCATTTTCAGCACAAGGTACAACAGAAAATAAAATAGAGAACTGTAAGATAAAAAATGGGTATATTAATAACAAAAATTGTGGAGGAATACTTGGTCAATACACCAAAATAAGCAAGGTAATTGACTGTGAGTATGAAGGAAATATAGAAACGTATTTGCATAAAAAGGAAGGCAAAAACAGTACAGAAATGGATAGTCAAGGTTCTGCAGGGATAGCAGCCAATTATTTGAGGAACGAGTGTGTCTTCAAACGATGCAAATTTGTAGGTGATTTAATTGGAACTAAGCAAGGAGGTGGTATCATTGCTGGGCATACAGAAAAATGTATAATGGAAGATTGTGTATTTGAAGGAAGCATTAAAAGATCTAACGCAATTGATCATAATAATAAAATAGAAAAGTCCATTATAACAGATAGTATAAATGTCGCCACTTATAATTTAACTGATGGTGCATATAATAATATTGCAGTAGAAACAAAGACAGGAGAAGGATACGGGTTGAAAGTCAATGTTATTGTTGTAAACAAACATATTACTTCTGTTACGATGAGTGCGATAGAGTATGGGTACAATATCGGAGATGAATTAAAAATTCCGGCTAAAACACTCGGATCAGGGTCATTAGATGTAGTATTTACATTGCTCAGTGCCTCTTTATGTAAGAGCTCTACCTATACCGGAGACATGTCCGGAGGAATTTGTGGAACGTATTGTGATAACATGATTATAAAACGGTGTACTTTCATAGGAAACTTGTTAGGAGACAAAGGCTCCGGAATTTTAGGACACCATTGTAATAATAATACTGTTAGTAAATGCACATTTCTGGGCACATTACTAGAAGATGACAAATTCAGATTTTCCAATGGAGCTATTATCACAGATAGTTCAGGTATAATTGGATCATGGGGTAAACACAATGAAGCAATTGATTGTACATGTAACGTATCCATCATAGGAGATTTTCCTGGAATTATTAGTAATTCTCAAGCAAGTGGTATTATAGGGCTGACGAATGATTACGCGAGAGCTATTGGATGTTCAACAAACGCAGATGTATTGACTGGTAAAAGCGGCGGAATATATGCGTCTAATAATAAAGGCATATATGCTGAAAATTGTCATTTTGTAGGAGAACTTATTGGTCTCGATACATCAGATAAAGCTGGAGGAATAGCAGGAGAAGGAATAAGAAAAAATAGTGAAACAATTGATGATAAACTTGTTTTCACTAGAAATATTTTAAAAAATTGTTCATCTAGATGCAAGAATATTAATGGAAATGGTGGTGGAATTGTTGGAGGTACATCACGTGAATGCGATATATCCAATTGTAGTGTTGAAGTTATAGATCTTGATGATAATATTAATGGTGGATTGATCTCAAAAAAAGGAGCTTATGGTGGAGGAATTGCAGGATATTCATTTAAAGATTCGGTAATAGACTCTTGCTACGTAAAGTGTAATAAATTGTATGGAACAAGATGCGGAGGAATTATTGGAGGATCTAACTCACATAATAATGTGGTCAAAAATTCTTATGTAATAACACAAAACGGTATTGACGAGCATAGTCAACAATCTGGAGGTATTATTGGAGGGTATAGTAATAACAATATAGTCGAAAATTGCTATTTTATTGGAGATATTCATGCAAAGTATAGCGGTGGAATACTTGGAAATAAATCATTGTACGATATAGATACTGAAGCTAATATAAAAAATGTGTATGTTGTTGGTACACTAGGACATAATAGTAGAGATTCATATGGAACTAATGGAACAAATGGAACTATTAATAATGACGGATTCATAGCTGAATCATCCTCTTCAGGACATATAGTTGAAAAGGGAAAATTAGAGAAAACATGGACAAATTCGTCATCAACCAATATATTGAAAAATATAGACATTATTACCGACGGATCTTCTCCAGATTCCGATACTATATTTATTCGTGGTGAGCCCAATACAAATGATATACCTTATAGATTATCTTGGGAACAAACTTTATCGTTTTCAGATAGCGATACGGTAAAAAATATATTTGCAGGATTTATTTCTACAGAAGACTACACTTACGAAAGTGTAACGTCTGAACCAAAGGATGTTAACATAGATTACAAAGTTAGCATTACATTGTCCAACATTTCTCTTTCCGATATTTCTTCTGATCAACAGAGTAATTTAATAAAAGCATTAAAAAATGCATATGCATCATTTTATCAAAGACGAGAATCTAAAATCATTGTTACATTGACAGAAGGAACTGTTATGGCTACTATTTATGTAAACAATTCTTTGATACCGTTATCGTTACTTAATTCGCATGAAAGCACAGCAAATGAATACAGTGAATTTGAATATATAACACATAGCGAAAAGGGGACTGATGAAGGTGAACATTTAGGAGGTATAGCAATAAATTCGCAAGGGCACACGTTTATGTGTGGATATAGCGATGGCGATTTTATTAGTCATAACATTCTAGACAAGCAAATAGATCTAATTTTTGTATATAAATTTAGACCAGATTTAAATAAAGATTGGTTTAACCAAATTTACTCCATGAGAACGGCGACCACCGCTAACCATGACCGTGCTCTGGATATAGCTGTAGATTCAAATGATGATGCGATTATTTGTGGTTATACCTATGGTGAATTCGATGGTTCAGTGGAGCAATATACTGGGGACGTCATTCACCCTTGGGGTACATTTGATCAGAAGAATCCTAATGGTATAAAAAATATGATAGTAGCCAAATTTGATGGTACACATGGATCTGTTTTATGGATAAAACAAATAACTGAATATAGTGAGGCATACAGTGTAGCTATAGATTCGGATGATAATATATTTGTTTCTGGATTGATATCGCCTGATGGTAATAGTAATAAACCCGCGATTATTAAATTTGATACAACAAATGGAACTGAATTGACGAGAACATATATTTCACCTTTCGTTGTACCTCAGAGTATAGCAATAGACACGAATGATAATGTGATTGTTGCTTGTTGGGAATCTAGTTATGTAGAGTGGACGCCTACCACAACGTATGATGATTATCAAGGAAGAGGTGACGCATATATAGTAAAATTTAATAACAGTTTAGTGGAATTATGGAGAGAACACTTTGGTACCAGCAGTTCAGATGAACCCAAGGATATAGCCACAGATTCATTTGATAATTTTTACATTACTGGTATGAAGGGATATTATAATGGGTTTATAACAAAATTTAATAGTAGTGGACAACAGCAATGGTATAAAACTATCCTTGAAAGCTCTAGCCAAAAAATGGGTTGGGGACAATGTGTAACAGTAGATTCATATAATCAGGTGTATATAAGTGGAAAAACGAAGTTAGATATAGGCGGTGGTCCCAGACCGGATTTACATGATTCGAATGATTCTGGGGGATTCGACGCATTTTTGTACAAATTTGATAGTGATGGTAATGAATTATTAAGAAGACAATTAGGTAGCAGCGGTGATGACAATGAAGTGAGAGTAGCAACGTGGGTCGATGGTCAGGTCCGTATTTCTTTTGATTGTGAGGGACGTATTGTATCATCAGCTAAAGCGGGATCAAATGTTTATATAATAAGTGCATATGATCCTCCACCCCCTACTGTAACGAATATAGTGGTTGTAAGTGGTATTAACTTTATAGGTATATCGGTGTCAGGGTCTCTTGAAGGCAATAATATAGAATTTGTATATGGATATAATAATGCTAGTGGTCAATTTGAAACAATAACCATAAATGATGGCAAATATTCATTAGAACAACACGACGAAGGGTATTGGGTGAAAACGTCTTCTGCTACTGCATTAACATTTACTTATAAAGGTGATATACCAACTGATTCCTCAATTAGTATACTTCCAGGATGGAATAGTATAGGTACTTCGTTGGATTACATAGCCTTATCTTCATCCGTATCATCCGGTACTGAAATGTATAAATACGATACACCATCTAAAACATTCATGCCAATCTCACCTGGTACAAAATTATCCCAAAACACAGGTTATTATGTATATTCGAACGATAGTCAAGAGAGTTTTATGACTGAACCAGAGTATCAATATGTATTTATTGAAGCATATACCCAAACTTTACATTTAAGTGAAATTGAGATTTTTGATACAGGTGATAATAAAATTTCAGAAAATGGAAATTGGAATATCCATGCTAGTACAGGTGAAATGACTGCAGAAGCAATACCCGTTCTTGAAATTGTATCGACTGAAATATTGTATAATACACAAAATGGAAAAGATCAAAATGGAAATGTAAATACTCGATGGTATATGGATAGAGGAGATATAGAAGACCCTACTTGGACATTGAATTGGGATATACCCGAAACTTATAAACATAGAATAACAGTATTGGATATACATAATGGAAATGAGGAATTTAAGTTTAAGAAAGCTCAATATGACCATGGTATTGCCTGTATAAAATTACGAGTATATTATGATAATAATGGTACTGAAAATTCGGTTGATTTTGATGCAGGAGAAGTATTCACTAGTGGCGATTGGGCATGGACAGAACCATACGTTAAAAATTTCTACGATTTTTTTCCAACCACAAAAACAGCAAATGCTACTATAAATGGAACTAATGTTACTTTTACTATGTTAAAAGGTAAAATAACAATTAGTTATCCTATAACAATAAATAGTTTTAGAGTAAATGCTTCAGGAGATGGTGCGGCTTGTAACATAAACGCTTATAAGTCTTACTCGGACACTGGTAATCCCTACGGTAATTTTTTAAGTGTTATAGCAACTAGTGGTTATAAAGTAACTGGAGCCTATACTCCACCTGGAACCATTATTCCTGATCTTCCTCCTGGTCCGGCTCCGGCTCCGGCTCCCGCTCCGGCTCCCGATCCAATTCCTTTCGGTGAAACGGAGGAGGGGAATGCTCCGGCTACAGCATTATTAAAAATAGAAACTACAATAGCAGGCGATGATAATGCCGATGGAGGTCAAATAGATGTAGAGTTGTACAGAAATGATAATACAAAAATAGGTAATACTGTAGTTCTTCAAAATTCTTTTTTAAAAAGTACAACATATATTAATACTTTTTATTTGCCCTATAGCTCTAGCTATACAGATATAAAGGTAAAATTAGTTGGAGTATCTCCTAATGGTGTTCTTATTAGCGAGATGAAAATTACATATGGTAATAATGTGTATACATTTAAAACTAATGTAAGAACTGGAACTAATGGCATTGCACCTAATAATACGGTAGGATGGATCGATTACGATGATCCCAAAAATTCTAGTTCAAGAACTTATACAGGTATTAGTCTCGTCGATCCCATTGTAAATTTAGCAGAACCCGAGCCTGAACCAGGGAAACATGCTTTTTATTTTTCGGAATGTCGTAATACTCATACTCATTCTTCTAAAATAAGTAATATGCTAAATGGAGTAAAACCAACTGACGACTCGGCAAGTGAATACAGTATTGTTGGAAATAATAATCCAGACGAGAATGGTGGAGGGGGAGACAATAATGGAGACCCTCGTTCTTATCAAAGAAATTGTTTTCAGAATGGAATTGAAACTGGTACTGATACACCTTATTGTGTATTGAAATTCAATGAACCGAGAAAAATAGGTAAAATTGTTATTCATTCTCGAAGAATGCCTGATTATAATAGTGATGTGAGGTCATATACCAGTAAGCATAATATTTATTTAGCGAATGCTTCTGATATTAGTGTTGCTACTAGACCATCTAATTGGAGTCATTATATGTATACAACTCCTTCAATACCTTGGATTAGTGGAACCAATTACAAATCGATTATGCATTATAATTCTGGTGTTAGTTGGGGCACTACTTCGAGTGGTACTACGACCAATAATCAAATGGATAAAACATATGATATATCCACTATTCTTCGTTCTCAAACTCCGAACCCTAATACAAATTTATTAAATAATGTTACATCAAATTTATTAAATAATGTTACATTCGAAGATATTACCTTGTTCGAAGACACAAGTAATAATTTTTACCAAAATGGTAATATTTCCAATCTAACTTCATCATCCTATGCCGGGATAACGAGTCCCAATGGAGCTGTGCTTAGTCAAGAAACTCTTAAAATTGTTACTATTGGTAATAACGTAACCAGCATAGGAAACGCAGCTTTCCAAAACTGTTGGAATTTTATTGACATACAATTCTACGCTGGCAGTAAACTTCAAATAATTGGTGAGTTTGCATTTGAAGGTGCAGGTTTTAGTAGCATTACGATACCATCGACCGTGCAGAACATAGGACAATTTGCATTCGTTGGTTGTATGCCCATGACCACTGTGATCTTTGAGAGTTGGAGCCAACTTACTTCGAATGGAATTGGAAACAATGTCTTTGTTTCTTCAGGTCTTACATCCTTCTCAGCACCTCAATCTGTATTGAGTGCTTTTGATATAACCGCTGGTTATGGTAAAACTGTTGGAGGTAAAACGGGAGTTACAGTGACCCAAATTGCTGATACTGGTACTAATCCTAATCCGAATCCTAATCCTAATCCTAATCCTGATCTGACAACTACACAAATAAATGTTAATGACGGTATGAACTTAATAGGTATGTCTGTATCAGGAGTCCTAGAAAATAGTAATTCTAATATAGAAAGTGTGTATCGATATGATAATAATAATGATCAATATGTCTCATTAACATCTGCTTCTTATGGATATGACATTGATAAAGATGTAGGATATTGGGTGAAAACGTCTTATGCAAATGCATTAACATTTGCATACCTAGTTAGTGATGTGCCTACTACAACGTCAATAGATATTCTTTCAGGATGGAATATAATAGGTAATTCGTTGGATTCCGCAACGTTATCTTCATCCGTATCATCCGGTACTGAAATGTATAAATACGATACATCATCTAAAACGTTCATGCCAGTCTCATCAGGTATTATATTATCCCAAAACACAGGATATTATGTATATTCGAACAGTGAACAAAGTGATGTTATTATCCAACCAACAGTAATAAATGGTACAGGAGTACTAAATGCTAATACAGTACAGGAAAACATAGGGGATGGGTCTAGTACCACAAATCTCATCATAAGTAGTGGATTCACCTCGATTGGTGATGAAGCCTTTTTTCAATCAGGTCTGAGTGGGAGCATTACTCTACCAGCATCACTAACGAGCATAGGATTCCGTGCTTTCTATTACTGCTCCAGCTTGACCTCAGTAAGCTTTGAACCAAATAGTCAGCTGGAGATCATAGGAGAATGGGCTTTCTTTCAATGCTCCAGCTTGACCTCTGTGAACTTTAATGAACTCAATCAAGTAACGACGATTGGTGATTATGCCTTTGGTAATTCAGGACTGAGTGGAAGCATTACTCTACCAGCATCACTGACGAGCATAGCATTCCAGGCTTTCTATCAATGCTCCAGCTTGACCTCTGTGAACTTTAATGAACTCAATCAACTTGAGTCGATTGGTGTTGGTGCCTTTCTGTATTCAGGTCTAAGTGGGAGCATTACTCTTCCAGCAGCCATAGAAAGCATAGGAAACCATGCTTTCTATGGCTGCTCCAGCTTGACCTCAGTAAGCTTTGAACCAAACAGTCAGCTGGTGATCATAGGAGAATCTGCTTTTGATGGCTGCTTCGACTTGACCTCTGTGAACTTTAATGTACTCGTTCTACTAACGACGATAGGTGATGGTGCCTTTCAGTCTTCAGGTCTGAATGGGAGCATTACTCTACCAGCATCCCTGACGAGCATAGGAAACCATGCTTTCTATGGCTGCTCCAGCTTGACCTCTGTAAGCTTTGAGAGTGGTAGTCAACTCATGTCGATTGCTGATCCTCCCTTTATCTCTTCAGGTATTACAACGTTCACCGCTCCTCAATCTGTATTGGATGTTTTTGGTGTAACAGTTGGTGAAGGTCGGACGGTAGGTGGTAAAGATGGGGTCACGGTACACCTCACATCATAACCAGATTTTATTCTAGAATGGACAAAACAATTGGGGGGGGGGGGACAACAGATTCGAATAATAATGTGTATATTACTGGTTACACCCAAGGTGATTTAGATGGGACAAATCAAAATAACGGGAACCAGGACGTATTTTATAGTGAAATA
>Ga0213868_10000434_pt1 | contig 39156 bp, 35 predicted proteins | sample PICome_9_FD_160087 | JGI IMG/M metagenome (GOLD analysis project Ga0213868, IMG submission 160087) | Coastal seawater microbial communities near Pivers Island, North Carolina, United States - PICO127 | ecosystem: Environmental > Aquatic > Marine > Coastal | place: USA: North Carolina...
ATTCCCCTTTTTTATTGTTTTTACTACCCTTCCTTCATTGTAAAATTCTATCGCTTCAGGACTTTGGTTACAATAAGGGAACGTTTTACATTTTTCTTTAACTCTAACTTTTTGGTATCCTAAGTTATTTAAAACATCATTAGGTTGTTTTTTCTTAACTGGTGCTTTACCTTTCTTACCCGCAGTACCCATAAACTTACTTGGTGCGAAACCTGGTGTGTCATAAACACCACCAACACCACCTACAGTTGTTGCCTCATCTAATTCTTCTTCTTCGTAATTGTCTTTTTTTCTTTTATTGATAGTTAAAGACGCTTCATCACCATAATTTATAGTCCCACCATTCCATAAAATATCTTTTAATGGTTCAACTATACCACCTTCTTTATAATGTTTACCTAACGCTTTTTTCAATAAATTATTCCAATTATCACGAATAAAGTCTACATCTACAGAATAACCAAACCTTCTCAAAAATTTCATAAAGTATAAAATTAACTCTGGACCTAACTCAGCTAAATATTGTGGAATCTCTTTGGTTTTAACACCAGCTAACCTAGAAGAGATGAAAATACCTAATAAAGTGTCAATAATATCATTACCCGTAGTTATTTCTTCTTCTAATACTTCCTTATCTTCATTAAATGAGTATAGTTTACCTATTGGTAATCCAGTTTGTCTTTTACCTACTATACCATTCTTAGTTGTAGGGATATCAGATTTTTTAAATACCCTTCTAACTGTACCACCACCCATAGGTCCAACAAATGCACCTGATGATGCCGCACCTGTAGCTTCTTCAATCTCATCTTCTGAATCTAAATCAATATACAAATCTTCAAAGTCAGGTTTCTCATCCCTCACTCTTCTTATTTGTTCAAACTCTCTAGGTGATTCTCTTCTTCTATATTCTTTTTTGAAGTCATCTCTTCTTCTTTTGGATAATCTATTAGTATCTAAATCTTCATCTACATTTTCTTTATAAGACAATTCTACACCATCAACTTTAACCTCACCACCATTATGTAATTTATCCATATCTGATTTAGAAATCCTAACTGTTTTTTTATTGTCACCCAACTTATCTTCAATTGCAATAATACCATAGTCAGGATCGGTGTAGTAGTCCGCATATTCTGAAATATGATCCATTGCAATTTCTTTAGCTACTTTTTTAGAATCTGTATGTTCCATCTCAACCCTAATACCTATATTAATTTCTTTTTTAATGTCTTTAACATCTACATTATGTTTTTCCGCCAAATCTTTTTCTGTCATACCATCAGATTCACCACCTTTAAGTTCTTCTTCTTCATTAAAAACAATATTTAGTTTTCTTAATTCAGGATTTTTCTGAGCTTCTTTATGGAACTCATCACCGATAGGACTTCTATCTTCATCCACTTTTTTTGGTACATCGTATGGAGAAACATTTTTACATTTTATTTTCATCAACCCAATTAAGTTTTCTAACTTATCCAAATCCTTTTCTGGTAATTCGTGTAACTTATTAAGTTGGTTATACATTTTAATACCAACCTTAAGTTGATCCCAATTATCACAAGACATTATTACACTTCTAGTCTTCTGATAGTCACCTGTCATTTTTTCTCTACCCATTATTTTATACCTGTTAACCACATTTGTCTTCTCATCCATAACTCCCTATAGAGTTTAACAAGAACGTCTTTATTTATTTCTACTATGTCTTTTTTGAACTTACTACTCTTTAATTCCTTTTCAATAATCTTTAAAACTTTTTTTTCTAAATCACCACCAAAAGACTTTTTAATCTCTTTGCGTACCATAACACCGATTTTATTTTCATCAGTTTTAGTTAATTCTTCTTTAATGATTTGTTTAAGGCGTAAGTCCTTCATAAAATATCTTTATTAATAAATATTAAGAATTTTATAAAAATTTACAATAAGATAATTAATGTTACTATGGGTAATACAATGGAACCAATAAACCCTAATCTTTTTAGATTTATTTGTTTTTTAATCTCTTTTTTTTGTTCCTTTATTGTTTTATCTTTAAGGGATATTTCTTCATCTTTATTTCCATCTATATCCTCTAAATTTTTTATGATGTTTTCACTATTTTGATTCTGTAACTTTAGTTTTTCTATGATATTATCCTTTAAAATAATTTTTTCTTTGTTTAAACTATCTCTTTCTACATAAATATTTAATAAACTATCACTAACCTCACACTCCAATAAATCTGTAAGTAACATCTTCGCCTCTTCTAAAGGCATAACAATTAAAGTATCACCTTTATCATTAATCAATGACTCAATGTTTCCGTTTAAGGTAGTCTGACAAACCGCTGGTAACGCCATCAACATCCAGACTATTAACGTGTTTATATATTTCACCTTTATTACGTTTTAGTTTATTTATTTCTTTTTCGTTATCAATTAATTTACTATTAACTGTTTCAACATCCACCTCTAATAATGATATCTGATTTTCTAATAAATTATTTGCAGTAGATATACTATCGTTAATTTCTATTAGTATTTTGTTTTTTTGGTTAAGGATATTAATTTCTTCTTCATACATACTAATATCATTAGAGGGTCGTAAAATTATCATAGTGATAATTACTACCCCTAAAACAACTATAAAAATATCCTTTATATCTATATCAAATTTTACCATACTTTATAACTCACCTTCACCACCAAATGGTTCTTCAATGTTTTCTTCAGTCTCTAAAGGTTCAGGTCCTTCTTCAGCATTTTCTTCGTCAACAACTTCATTTTTATATTCTTCAGCAATTTTAGTTGCCCATTCATTTGACCAAGTATCATAATATGCAACTAATTTTTGTATTTGTTCTAATGTTGATTGATTCAATTGTAATAAATCTCCACTAATATATACCCCATCAGTATCATCTAAAGAATAAAACCACTCTAAATTATTAGAAGTAAACTTACCACTAAACTCTACATTCTGAGCTTTAGGATATAATTTAAATCTATTAAACTCTACTCTAGGTGTAACGGTGTCCCTAAACTTTTTTTCTTCTTCTACTAAAGACGCAGAATCTTCTTCTCCTAGATCGATATCATCTTTTACTTCAGTTTGCTCTTTAAGTAAACTTTTATTTTTTGTTTTCTCAATGTCAATTGTCTCTCTAATTAAACCTAACATTCTCTTTGTCTCATCGTGTTGACCCATAGTTCTATTTTTTTTCTTCTAATAATTGTTTAAACTTCTTAAAATCCCAACTAGGATTTAAATCCGTACTTTCTTTAAAGTAGTTACTCCTATATACAACACCTTCAAAGTATTCAATACCATCAATAAAGGTATTATGTCCTACACACTTTTTAGGTATGTTATGTATTTCACACAAGTGATTAACCAATTTAAGTGTTGATTCTATTTGTTTATTGGTGTATGAATCCCAATAAGCAAACCCTCTCCACCTTTTTTCGTAAACACTCTTCTTCCTTTTATAAATATTCCCAACCCAATTAAAGTACGAATTTTCAATCAAATCTTTTTCCAACCAACCTTGATTCTCTAACAATATGACAATAACTTTCTTATCTACTGATTTACTACCTAAAAAATCTGAGTATTTTGAGGAGTCGTAATGTTTGTTTATCTCCCCATTTCTAAAAATAGTAAAAGGTGTTGTCTTTTTATATTCACCACCCATTCTAAGTTTCCAACCTTCTATGTGTTTATCCTTATTAGAAAATGTGTTAGCTAAAACTATTTGTCTTTTTTCAAACTCAGTATCATAGTAATTTTTTTTATCTAACAAATATTTTGTTTCGTTAATTACCATAACTAATCGATTCTTTTAATATTAGTTTTAGGTGGTTTAGGTGGTTGATTAACAATTCTATCTTTAACTTCGTTAGGTGTTAGTTTTTCCATTTCACCTCTAGTCTCTTTATACTTTTTTAATGCATTTTCCAATACCTCATTAGGTGGTAAATCATCAATCTCTTCATCTTCCTTAGAATCGGTAAATGGAGAAGTCGGGGCTTTAACCCTCTCGGCTTTACTCTCCTCCTCCACTACTTTAGAATCTTCTTCAGATATTTCTGAAGTATCATCTTCCACTTCCTTAGATTCTTTACTTAATAAAATTTCTCTCTCCACTACCATTTCTTCCATTTTACGATTGCGAGCTTCGTAATAATCTTTTTTAATTTCTTCTTTAGTTGGTTCTGTAGTTTCTTCTGGTTTCTCATACTTAACAAAGAAATGTAACGATGTTAATGATATGATAGGTAGTAATCCACCTTCTAAGAAAGCTAACCACCTTTTCATACCAACTAAATCAGTTGTTTCAGTCCCCATTAGTTCCCACACAGGACCCGTAAGTTCTATCCAAGATTTAAACAATTCTCCTGTTTCATCTATTTCTTTAAATGAATAAAATATGTTGCCTACCATTTGGATAAATGTAACTATCCCAAACATAAACCATATACCCCCTTTGATTTTATTTGTTGCAGCAACTAATGCAGTAATAGCAGCAACTTCAATCGCTATAGATAGATATATCGCCCAATTAATAGGGTTAGCCATATCGTACCATGAAACAACATGCGATATAGATATCGCAGCAACCAATAAAATTGGTAATAAAAACATTGACCTGTTAGGGTTATCTTTTATCCAATTCCAAACTTTTTTCATAACTGAAATCCTAAGTTAAGTACCATAAATCTAAATTTACTACATCCTTCTGTAGTACAAGGACATATCTTTAATTCAAATACTGTTAATTTACCTAAACGTATAGTAACACTATATTTATTTTTCTTATTCCCACTTTTCCAAGAGTTTATCCAATCAATCATAATTATTTTTTTTGTAATTCTTTAATGTTATTTTTAACTATTGAATGTAATTCCATTAGTTGTGAACCTCTATCTTTACTAGAAATCCATTCATCATATTCAAGGTGTATATTAATTTTATCTACCCTAATAATTTCAGGTATACTATCTAATTTTTTACTTAAACTATCTATCTGTGTTTTCTGAGTTATACCCAACTTATCTAATTTCTTAATTTCTGTAGATTTTGAACAAGACTTAAAAAAGAAAATTAACAATAGTCCACTTAAAATATAAACTTTGTATTTTTTAACTAATTCAATAAATTTTTTCATAATATATATTTTTATATAAATATAATGATTTTTACTATTATAGTCAATAGAATAAAAAAAGGGTAGTTTTACCTACCCCTCTTTACTCATCATTTATTTACTTTTTAAATGTCGAAAATACCACCTAAATTATTCCTTACTTTCCTTATAGCAGATTCTTTAATTTGTCTAACTCTTTCTTTAGTTAACCCAACTTCTTCACCTATCATTTCTAAAGTCATTGGTTCACCATCAATACCAAAATAGTGATTTATAATTTTAATTTCTCTATCACTTAAGTTATGCATTGCCCTTTTCATTTCTCTCCTTTTGAGTTCTTCTTCCTCATCTTCTATAACATCAGGACTTTTAAACATATTATCTTGTATGATATTAACTAACTCATCATTATCATCGTTGATGAACTCATTTAGTGATGTACAATTAGGTATTTGTATTTGTTCTACTTCATGTTCAGAAGGTAATCTGTGATTTTCTTTTTCAAAAGAATCTATTTCTTTTTTAATTTTAGATAATTTATTGATTACATTTCCTGGTAACCTTACAGTTCTAGAATTTTCATTAAGACATTGTAATATAGCTTGTCTAATCCACCATATTGCGTATGATATAAACCTAAAACCTTTAGTGTGATCGAATTTATGGGCTGCCACAGTTAATCCATAATTACCCTCATTAATTAAATCTGCCACCGCAACACCTTGATTTTGGTAATCTTTAGCAACTTTAATCACAAACCTTAGATTAGCTTTAACTAACTCATCTAATGCTTTAGAATCACCTTCTTTAATTCTTTTAGCTAATTCTACCTCTTTATCGGGTGTAATTATATCACCGTTTTTACGCACATCTCTCATGTAAGCAGACAGAGAGTCTTCTTCTAAGTTTAAATACTTATTCACCATATATTATTTATTTTTATTGATTTTGTCCCTTAACTTCGCTGCTTGTTCATAGTCTTCATTGTTTAAAGCCTCTTCCAGCAATTCTTCATCACTCTTTAACGTAACATCTTTAATATAGTTGTCTGTAAACCCTGAAATATTTTCAGAGTTAAATAAAACACCATTTCTAATATTCTTCAATGCTTCTTCCATTAAATGGTACGATGTCTTATTACTATCAATTTCACCCCCAAATAAAGCATCTTGAAATTCTTTATTTTCAATACTAGCAGAATAAAACCCTGCAGTCATTTCAAAAATGATGTATGACCTATTAGTCATCTTTAACAATTCTTCTATTTCTGGTAATGTAAAAGCGGTTTGGAAGGTAGCAATAATCAGACCTTCTCCACTAACAAAATTAACACTTGTTTCAGATATTATAGTTAAGTCTTCTTTTAGTTCTTCAGTAGAACCTAAACCTACTATACAAAATTTTCTTAAAAAGTTTGGTTTATCCATAGTTTTTTATATAAATATTAACAATTATCGTACAATTACGACATATATGACAAAGTTACATATTTTTATTTAATCTGCAAAGAAGAAACGTCATTATTTTTCTCAATTGTGATAATTTTGTCTGCCCAATCTTGAACAATTAGGTTATGACTTATTAGAAAAATAGTCTCATACATTTTTTTAATCTTATCAAAAAATATCTTAACCTGATCTAAATTAACATTTGCAACTTTACCTAATACCTCATCAAATACAATAATGTTTGGTTTCGGTAATGTAGATATCCTACCTAACACACTTCTTAATGCTAATGAAGCTAATGTAGTTTCTAAACCTGATCCTGTTTTAAGTTTTTTAATTACATCATTTTTGATTATAATAAAATCTACTTCGTTTTTATCATTAACCTCCAACTGAACATCAAAATCACATACTTCATCTAATAATCTATCTAATTCATGATTTATTATAGGTATTACTGAAGTTAACACTAACTTAGATACCCCATTTTTACCTATCATTCTACCATACACCTCAAATATCTTTAAAACCTCTTCTTCTTTTTTAATTTGTTCGATAAGACTACTATTCTCAGTTATTTTTTCTTCCTTATTTTTATTATCATTATTAATATCCTGTATTTCAGTTTTAATATTATCTTTCTCCACTTCCAATGTTTCGATTAGTTGGTTGTATCCTAATATCTTACTTTCTAACTTTCTGTTCTCATCAATAAAGGAAGAATTTCTTTCATAGTCTTTAAGTAAAGATGTTTTCTCTCTATAATCTACTCTCATCCTACTAATTTCAATTTCAGTCTTATCTTTACTCAAACCTAACTTATCATATAAGTCTGAATTCTTTTTTTCTTCAGATATTTTATTAAGTCTGTTAGTTATTTTTTCAATATTTTTATTAACCTTATTAAGTTCTTTTTGTTTTTCTTTTAACAATTTTTCGTTGTCTTTTATTTCAGAACTATGATCCACCTCATCTAACGCTCTCTTACAAGAAGGACAAATTTCACCTTCCTTTAGATTTTTAATTAGTTTTTCTATAGAACTAAATTCACTATCTTTACTATTTTTATCTAACAATAAACTTTTTTCTTCTGTCCTATACTCTTCATGTAAATCTTCATCATATGAAAACTTAGGTAACTTTTTAATTTCTTTTAGTATACCATCTAACTCTTCTTTTAAGTTTACACCTTTTTTAGTTAATTCGTCTATTTCTTTTTTTAATGTAATAGGATTAACTTTTTTAATCTCATCATCAATACTATATCTCTTACCTAATAAATCTTCTTTTTTGTCTTTAGCTTCTTTTATTTTATCTAAAACGCCTTTTAATGATTTATCATTTTCTTTATTGGTTATTCTATTTTCACTTATTGTATTCTTAAAATCTTCAATCTCTAACTCTAATTCTTTTGTATTATAAACATTAGATTTCATTTTACTTTTAAAATCTGACATTAAGGACTTATTAATGTCTTCTTTCTTTTCTATAACTTCTAAACCAATAAACTTAGTTAGTAATCTCCCTCTTTGTGTTGGTTTAGTCTCCATCAGATCTTCTAAGTTCTTAGCGGTAGATACAATAGTTAACATAAAATCATCATAAGAACCAATGGTATCAGAAATTAATTTATCGGTTTCTCTCCTTTGTTCACCTTCTAAGTTTTCTTCAGTACCGTCCGAAAGTATTCTATAAAAATCTAACTTTGCAGATACTTTATAATCACCACTCTTAGATTGTTTCCTAGTCAACTTTCTTTCTATAACATATTCATCACCATCAATTTCAATATGTCCTCCCACAATTACTTCATTACCATCCCTAAACGTATTAAATATTTCCACATTTGTTTCCGTTTTAGTTGTCTTACCAAAAAATAAAAATAATAAAGAATCTATTGTGAAAATTGTTTTACCACCTTGATTCGCTGGTAATGAATTAACAACAGTCAACCCATTTAAATTTTTATATTCGATTTCGTTGTCATCACCAAAAGATAAAAAATTATTAACCCAAAGTTTTTTAATACCCCATCTCCTATATCTAATATCTTCTTCTTCCTGATTAATTAATACCTCATTAATTTTATCATCTAATCTACAAAGTCTATCATAATCAATTGTGACTTCATTTAGTTTTAACCATTCTCTAAATAACCCTCTCTGATATGCAGTATCCATTATATTATCAATAATACCATCACTTAAATCAATAACTTTACCCGCATTATTTTTTAGTATAGGAATAAAATTAATTTTTATAGATGTTTTAGGTACACCATATTTATCAGAGAAATATGTTTTAACCCTACTAACACTCTCAATAGTTCTATTTTCAGGATAATCTTGCCAATCAACTCTTATCTGAGCCTTAGTTGGGACATCAATCAACTTATTTTTATTATCTATAACTTTTTCCATCATTTTCTATTTAATAAATTAGATCCGAACCAACCACCTTTTTTTTCGTCACCATATATATCATTATTACTTTTCTTTTTAAGTTCTTCTATTTCTTTTTTTAGTTTTTCTATCTCTTCTTCGTCTTTAACTTTTACTATCTTTTCTACAGTAACTTCTTTTTCTATAACTTTGGGGGGTTTTGATTCTAACAGAGAAACTTTTTCTTTTAAATCTTTATTCTCTTTCTCCACCCTTACTATTTTTTGCGATAGTTCATTTACCTGTTCATCATCAGTTATATATACTTCTTTCTCCACAATTTTCTCTACTGGAACCTCTATAGTTTTTTCAACAATCTTTTCCACAGGTACCTCAACAATCTTTTCAACAATCTTCTCAACTTCTGTAACTTCACCCGTACCTATTGGTGTTGCACCAAACTTTTCAACAGTATACCCCTGTTGAACCATTTTAATAATAAATTCATCGATGTTTGGGATGTCGTTCATTCTACAATACTCCCAAATCTCATCCTTTAATTTTTTAGGGATTTCCATTAACCATTAGTTAGATACTCTCTTTGGTTTTCAATATCCTCCAATGAGTTTATTTTAAATACGTAGTAACCATATTCAGTATCAATATTATGTTCTGTATAATCTAAATGTTCTACATCCCATATTAGATATCCATGATCACTAACTCTTTCTCCAAAATCTTGTTGTATGAAACTACCACAATAAGTAATATTTACACCTTTCCTAACAAAATTTTGTCTATGATGTATATCCCCCATAATAACCGCATCACAACCATCAAATTGTTCTAACTCAGCTTGTTCCTCAAATTCGAAACCTACGGAAGTTATTGCACCATTAACAGGTGCGTGAAATAACCCAATATATTTTTTGTCTTTACCATATTTCTTTCTAGCTTCAACAATATTAGGTTTTTCATTTTCTTCAAAAATAGAATAAACACACCAAACAATGTTATCATCTAAATAACATTTACTATCCTTAAAATAAGATACCTTATCACTATAAGTTCTTTTTTCTATTACTGGTGTGAGTGAATCTATTCTATCTTTATTGTTTTCCAATAAATCGTGATTACCTGCAATTACAATTACGGGACAAATCTTAGTACAATCATCTAAGAAATTACTAACTAATACAGACAACTCATTAGATATTGTTATTTTCTGATGAACGATGTCACCTGCAATAACTATTCTAACTTCATTGTAGTTGAGATTGTTTTCCTCTACATAGTTAGTTACTTCTTCTATAAATTTATTACAGACTATTTCTGACTCATCTAATCTCTTATATGTTCTGAAATGTAAGTCCGCAATGTGAAATAACTTTTTTACCATATTATAAATATAATGATTATTTTATAAAAAGACAATTCTATTGTGTTAACTCTTTTCTTTCATTTAATAACATTTCAAACATGTTATCAACATAATCACTATAGTCTTCACAATTAATTACTTTGTAATTTGGGTTTTCTTCATTAAACCAAACCAAATGACAACTACCTAGTTTTAGATTAGTGTTTCTTTCTATAATCTTTTTATAGATTGATAATTGAAGTGAGTACGTGTTAAACTCGCAATCGTCTAACATCCACAAAGAATCCTTCATCTTGTTACCAAAATTATTTTTCATATTTAACTTAGTATTTGTTTTCCAATCCCATATTTGTAAACACTGATGTCTTTCATTCCAAAATAATTGATCTACCATTCCACACAACATTAAATCACTATCACCTACAACCAATTCAGATTTTACAGGTATAAGTTTACCCTTCCCAACAGTATCCTCATAAAAATTATGAAAATGTTCTTTCATTATTGCATACGTTTCTGAAATTTCCTCAAACTTTAAACCTTCGGGACTTACGTTTGGTTCAGGTTTTATTTTATTGTTAAGGTAATTTTCTATATAATCGTGTAAAGTAGAACCTTCGTAAGTTGCATGATGGTTTTTATATAACCATTTTTTATTTACATCTTCTTCAGTAATACATTCATTCGGTGGTTTTGGTTTAGAATAATCGGGTCTACCATATTTATCATCTTCCATAGGGTAAAAGTTTTGTTTATGTGCATATCTGTCTGCCATACTTTTAGCCTCATATATGTGACCTTGTTTCTCCGCCCATTTATCTGGTTTTAAAATACCATCTTCAAAATCATTAACAAACCTATGTATAAATCCTGTACAACTTATTGTCTGTACACCATCTATATAGTATTTGTGTGGTTCATCATAATATTTAATATGATTAAATTTAGATAACTCTTTAATTATATCCATTTTTAGACTATTTATTATTAAGTATAATAATTTTTTTTTAAAAAGACAAATTATGAGCATATTATATAATGAAAAATATATCCAAAAAGTTTGTGGAGTAGTTTACAGGCAATTAATAAAAAAAGAAAATATAGATATATACAAAATGGCAGATGATTTGAAAACTTACGAAAATATATTTGGTTTCTTAAAAAAATCTTTTGGTCATGATTATGGTGGTACAGATTTTCTTTATGCCTGTGCATATGTAAACATCCAAAAATGGGGTGATAAGATTTTATCAATAGATGTAGAACAAATAATTATACCACCCAAACAAAGATTTAAAGCACACTCAACTCATTACGAACAATGTAGGATTGATGAGTACTATACTAATGACACATATATGGATATTATGTTAGAATATGATGTACGTAATTTTGGTATAGATCCAGAGGATGTAGAACGGGACACAAATGATACTTGGGACTGGACTATTGACGTGAGGCGCGCTAAAGATGTTAATTGGTAATGAAAAATTTAATTAGAAAAATATTAAAAGAAGATTTAGAATATTGGAGAGTATCTGATGCTTCACCTAATAGTGATGAATATGAAATGGGTATTGTAGAGGATGTTCCTATTTACAAAGATCATAATTTAGGTAAAAAAATGTATGAAAGATTAAGAAAAGCTTTCCCTATGACACCCGAATATGTTCTTAAAGATTTTTTCTACAATAATGTCGTTAATGAATTTGAAACTATAGAAAAAGAACACTATGGTGATCCATTATTATTGACAAGAGGTTATTGGGGTGAATATTTAAAAGGTCCTTGGAAATTAGAAATTTTAAAAGTAACCCCAGAAGACTTCGATGATAGAACAATAAATGCTTTCTTAGAAAGAGATTTTGGTAATGTGAACACTTATCAGGTTCCTGATGATGAGGAAAGGGTAAAAACACAAAGGGAAGTCGCTAAGGGTGATGGTACTAACGAACCTGTTATCGTAGAAAAAAAACCCAATGGTAAATATGAACTTATTGAGGGTTGGCATCGTACAATGTCTATTTTACTGTTGGGTAACAATGGTGAAGATTTAAAGAATTGGGATAAAGTTACTATTAAAGCTTTTGTTAGAGACTTGTCTAAACTACCTAAATAACTCTCCCGTATATTCTTCCACTTTCCATTTAGGTTTTGAATCTCCATACATTTTATAAATGTGACTATTCTCCATCCATCCTCTATTATGATCAGATTGTATCTTATCTTTATATTTAACCGCCTCACTTCTCTTATCAAAAATAAGTGGTTTAATTCTACCTCTCTCTTCAATGTTTAATTTATATGGTATATGACTTTCCCATATATCACCTAACCCATTTGTGTCTTCATTAATTAAATCAAAAGAATCCCACTTTCGATTTCTTTCTACGACAATGTACTTTTTCATATTAATAGTTATTTAAAAATTATAGTATAAATAATACTGTGTGAACCACCATTAAAATGTACAGGATCCATTAATGATCTCATTTTTTTTAATAATCTATACCTTTTTATTAATTTAAATTTACTGGTTGTGTGATATTCCTCTATTATGTTTTGTAATTTCATAATGTAAATATATGAAAAATATTTTAATCTACCAAATGTTTTTTAAAGTTTTCCAAATAACTTTCTATATTCTTCTTCCCAACAGGATTAGCAGAATGTACTAAGTAAGATGGTATAGTTAAATCATTCTCTAAACAATACCCACATAACCATTTACAAGCATCGTATCCAGTTTTCTCTTCTAAATTTTCGTAGTCAATATCACCTTCTTGATTTTCTGGTAGATATGCATCATACGACAGATCATGATCGAAAGATATATGAGTTGGTAATCCAAATTTATTAATTGCGTCAATAAACTGATAATAATCTCTAACTATAACCCAATCTTTGTCATTCTCATAAAGTGGATTAACTGTCAATCTAAATACATCATAAGGATTTCTAATATCGTCTAAAAATAATTTCATAAAACAAATATAGATTAAAATTTTAACTATAACAAACTTTCTTTGATTTTTTTTGCGGTAGATAAAACATTTACCACACCTTTTTTACCTAACTTTTGATTAACATCTGATATGTCATACCCTTTTGGAAGTTTTATAATAAACACTCTACCAAATAATTTAGTAGAATTTAATTTCTTATATAACTTAATTGCGTCAGTATATGCGTCAGAATCTAAAAGTATTATTACTTTACATTCAGCTTTACTTACTAATTTAGTGAATAAGTCATCACTAATTACCTTACCCAACATAGGTATACTGTTAGGTACTACTATATGGTCGAATACTCCTTCCACAATAAAAATGTTTGAGTCCCAATTAACTTTACCCTCGTTGAATATTATTTCAGTTTTAGGTATTTCAGGATTCTTATATTTCAATTTAGTGTACTTTTCATAACTTCTACCCAAATAATAATTAACATCATTATGAATATCATAGGAAGGAAATACCACTCTATTTGAATAATCACCTTTTTCACAATAACCAATATTATACTTTTCTATAGTATCCATATCAATATTTCTTTTAGTTAAGTATTCTAACGCCTTCTTATATTCTAAACTATTACATTCTTCAGATAAAGGTATAAATTCTTTTGGTAATCCTTTTATCTCTTTCTTTTCTTTCTTTTTAAGTTCTATGTTTGGGTTTACTAACCTATATTTTTTTAAATCACTTTTACTACCGTAATTCCTAATTAACTTATAAATCGTACCTTGTGTTTCATGTGTTTCTGAACAAGCCCAACATTTATATACATGGTACCCATAGTTGACTTCTAAGTTACCTTTACCATCTCCCTTATCCAAACCCTTTATTTCGTGAGAACAAACGGGACAATCAAAAGAAATCTGTCCTTTGTTTTCATAATGGTTTTTGGGTTCACCTAAAATACCTTCTAATATTTCAACTATCAATTCTGACATTATTCATCATCTTTATTTTGGTTTAATTTAATAATAACTACAGGGTGTCCATTTAATCCTTCATGATTTTCAACCTCTTTCGCAAACTTTTTATTGTTTGTTTCTAAGGATATGATACCATTATCTCCATTGTATACATCCATATGTTCTTTAGCGGAAAAAGAGTTAGTATACTCTATCCCATTAAATGAACCATAATGATGAGTGCCTACTCTGTAGATATAACCATCATTATACTTCTCTATTTCTTCAAGAAGATCATTTGTCTTTTTTCTTGTTTCTTCTAGTTGTTTTATTAATTCTTCCATCTATATTAATGATTTATTAATACAAATATACAAAAGTTTTCCAAATAAACAAATTTTTAGTTAAAAAAAAATACCGACCCTTTCAGATCGATATTTAAAATTTAACTAATATATAAGTTTATGTCCACTTATCTTCTTTTCTCATCTGTCCTAAAACACATGCATATGCATCAGTCATATCGAAGTTCTCTTTAGTTAGTCTTTGGTGTTTATCGTAAACCCAAACAATCTGTGGTTCTCTCTCATTAACCTTTTCCCAAATAATTTGTTTCTTATCAATATCGAATGGGTGTCCACCAAATAAAACTGGTTGTTTTCTTTCTATTTCTTTTTCAGTATAAGGTTCACCTTTTTTATTTATTTTACGAATTTCCATTAATTCTGGAAATGCAAACTTTCTAGCGTCATAAGATGAAATAAATTCAGGTACTAAGTTTAATACTTCGTAAACTGATCTACATATCATCCCATTAAATCTCAATAGTGTTGCCACAGTATTAACATTATTAGAACGAACTAATGGTTCCTCAATTATAACTCTATCTATTTCAATATCACTATATTTTTCTAAAAATTCGTTTTGGAATATCTGAGCTTTTCTAATTAATAACTCAATATTGTCTTTAGGTTTTGGTTTAACCTTTGGTGTGATGTGTGTTAACATTTGTAACTTACCACTATCTCCTGTGTCTTCAAATAACGATATACCTATCGTTTTAGTTGAGACATCTAATCCCAATATCCTACTCATAAAAAACTTTTTACCTCTCTATTATATGACTATCTGTACATCAAATACAACAAAGTCATTCTTCTTTTTAACTATATGTCTATCTGTTTTACCTATCGCTAAAACATTTCCTGCAGTGTCTGTAATTGCTACCTCACTAATCCTAACATCATCACTAACTGTAAGTGTTTCGTTTTGTGAATTATAAAACTCTCCTCTAGCTGCGATACATACAATGTTTTGAACTAAGTCCTTTTGTATACTATCTACAACACAATTATAACTTCCACCTGTATAATAGTAAAGTCCTAATCCATTATTTGTTGTAGTAGTTTCTACATCACCACTAAAATTAACTGCAATGTTATTTACAATTGTTTCATCAGTAATTGCAAAAATACCTTTATCTAAATAGAATACACCCGCTATCTTATCTGCATTTATACCTGTAGTTGTCACTGTTTGGACATTTATAAGCTCTTTCCCATTTATACTAAAAGGTTTAAATGAGTCGTATCCTGTGGACCAACTTTTAGTTGTGTCATTATTTGGTTTTTGTATGTCATCAGAGACTAAATAAGAAACATTTATAGACCTTTTAAAAATAGTTTGGGGGTAAGTACTCCTATCAACATAATCAGAATCTAAAGAACTATTACTAATTGTTGTATTAGGATAAGTACTATATAAAGTATATGTTGTAATACCTGTACCTGTACCACCACTCGTAAATCCAGTGTAAACAGGTAAAGTTAATTTAATACTTTTACCATCTATGATTTCACCATACTTACTATTATCTACCACACCCATAAGTACCTTAGTCACACCTAAACCACTAAACGGTGTATCTGACCACCCACCGTTTTGTGAAGTCGTACCTGTAAATGTGTTTATAGAACTATCAGTAATTGGTAACGATAAAGATTTAAAGTAATTTGTGTTTTCACTGTTTGATAAAGTTTTGTTTATTTGTAAAAATGTAAGACTATCACCACTAACAGTTTCTTCACCAACTATTGTTGTAGTTGTATTAATAACTGATGAATTTCTTTCCACTCTTTTTGAAACTATAGGTGCAACAGTAACAAAAAGTCTACTACTTACACCGACATTGTTATATATGTTGTCGTTAGTACTACCATTCACACCTAAATCACCACTATTTGTGGGAATTCTACCAGTAGTTAAATCTTCACTAGTGTTATAATTGGCGTCTGAATCACCTAACACAAAGTTTGAAAATATAGTGTTTGTATTAGTTAAAAGTTTTCTTCTACCAACATCTGTTAGTCTAGCCCTAATTGTAACCGTTGTTGCGCTATCTATTAATCCCATTTTTTATTTTTTAAAAGTCTATTGTTAATTCTATAGATGCCGTTGTACCATCTGACAACCTAATAGGTCTAGACAATTTACCAACTAACACTAAATTATTATTATTATCTAAAATACCAATCTCACTAACATATCTATCTAAACCTAAATCAAATGTCGTATTACTACTTGAAAAGATTGTTGCCCCATCTATCGTTATATTAAATAACGATTTGTAAATTGTTGCTGCAATATGTGTTCTTAAATTACCATAAAATAATCTTTCATCTCCAAAAGTCATTTTCCCATAATAACTAGCACTAGACATATCCAAAGATTGTCCTAAATTAAATTGGGTACCTCCAGTATATAAAGAACCAGTCAATATAAATCCTGTAGTGTTAGAATTTTGGTTTTCAAATAGTAAAGGATTGATTGTCTCACCACTATTACCCGTAATATTAGTAGACGTAAAATCTATTACCTTCCATTCTGATGGTGTAGGTCTATTTTGTGTGTTTCTATTGATAACTTGAGCTAACACTTTAAATGAATCTGAAAAGTATCCGTAACCATCATAATTAGAGTCTTCTCTTTTTCTCATATAAGGTAAATGATCAATATTATCTAACCTAAATTGTATGTCTTTATCTGAACTAGTTTTGTTATCTAAAACAGTGTACCTTTGACAAGGTAATATAGGTGTAGTAACATTAGTAGTACCAGTAGTACCTGTACCAACATTATCTAACCAATATGTCATAAACAAAGTTTCCCCTGCCTTTAATACTCCCGTACAGTTACCATTAACTGGTGTTACTAACTCTGCAGCTAAATCGGGTAAAGTAAAGTTTCTATTCGACTTATAAGACATAGCAGCAACTAACTCTTCGTTATCTATTACTACAATTTTTAATTGTGGAAAAACCCTACCAACAACTAAAGGCATCGTAGGTGAAGTTGACATACCACTAAATTCTATTAAATCATAATACTCCACATCATTATTTGTAGACAATGTTTTCTTAATGGTATCTGAAGTAAATCTCATACCTAATGTCGTACCACTCGCAGTGCCAACATCATTTCTTCTATGCCACATAACAGGAATATCTAAACTTAATAATTTACCAGTTTCTTGATCCACATAAAATTGTTCACCATAAAAATTAGATATACAACTATTAGAGTAATGTAAAATACTTATACTCTTTTTGTATGGGTCGATATAACTTATTGGTGTGTCAGTACCACACACTGAAGTTGCGTCATTAGTATTACACGTTAAATTTTCATTATAACTAAGATATTGTTTAGATCCTGCAAATTGTTCAGAACCAAACAAATTATGTTCATGGTAATTTACTGGTGAGTCTTTATATAAACCAGCCGGGTTCTCAGTCCATACATTATTCATATTCCAAACTGGAATATTTTCGTTACAAATATCACAACTACTATCAAAAGATAGTGTACCTGAGTTCCAATACGCAGTTAAAGAACTCGCACCATAATAATCATCGGTAGGGTTATCACCACCAGGTAAAACATAATATGTGATAATAGTACCCGAATATGGGTTGAGTGTTGGTAACACCCTATCTACTTTAATTGTAGAACCACTGATAGATGTAATATTATAAGTCGTATTTAAGGTTGCAGCAGTCATTGTATTACCCGTTAAATTACCTAATGTTGGGTTACTAAATTTAAATATAATATAATCATTAACGTCACTATTAGTTAATGTGATTCCCGATAAAACTCCTTGAGTATATGTTGTAAAATCAGTAGCACCGTCAAAATTAACTAAGTCTATCGTCCCTGTTTCTTTAATAAAGTCAGTACCAGTTTGTGGTATTAAACCTGTATCGACTGTAGAACCCGAAAAGAATCCTCTGTCATCTGCTTCATTAGTAACAATACCTTTTATTAATTGTATATTACTTTGTTGATTTAGTGGAAAAATGAATTCATTACTTTGATTTAAAAGAAAAGATGAAAAGAAAGGATTATCGTCTTTAGGTCTTAAAACCTTAGAAAAAATATTTTTTACTATATTTCCATCCGCTTCTTCGAACCAAAATTCTCCTGTTGACGCACCTATATTCGGTACAAATTCACTCCATCCTTTAACATAATTATAGTCGACTTCTGAATCGCCAATCATATAATTAGTAAAGGTTAATTGTCCTTTTGCTAATTGCTCTCTACCAATATCAGTTAACTTAACTCTTACTAAGGTAGTATCTTGTTTATTTATGTAACTCATTTCCTCTTTTATTTATTAATAAATATATCAAATATTATTATTTTAATATGAACCACCACTATTAACTAGTATTTCTATATTATTCACATCACTATAACTTACACTATAAATAGTCTCACCAATTATAGGTATATAAAATTTTTCATTTTTTACTCTATATATAAATTTATCACCAGCTTTCGCATTTGTCAATACTACATTTTTACTATATGTTCTTTGTGAAACTATGTAATCTACTTCAAAACTATATAATATATTTTCGAAATTTTTATCTGTATCATCTACAAATTCTATAGTAAATTTACCATTATTATCCATAGGTGGTGTATCAATAGACCAACTTATTGTAGGACTATTTGTCCTTACCCCACCCGTTACATTTGCTTTGGGTTGGTAGAATGCCTCTATTATATCACTATTATTTAAAACTAAACTATCGAATATAATCCTTCTGTTATTGGTTTGAGAAGGGTAATATTCAATACCGTTAGTTAAGATAGAACCATTAATACTTAAAACTACGTCACTTATTGGTACACTAAGTAAATAAAATTCGTATTTATTTTCCGTTATATTATAAAAAACTCTATCAGTACTACTTTGTGTTCCAGTATCACCACTTTTTATAGTATTATTAATTATATATAAATCTGGTAAGATATCGTTAGAACCACCATCTCTTACATATGCATAAGTTAAAATTTGCCTATCTAAAGGTGCGAAATTTAATCTAATAAATCTAGTGGAACCACTTGTATACGCACTATATTCAATGTTTTTAGCTAAAACTGATCCATTATAACTAACTATTGGTTCAGATAATCCCTGTATATAATAGTCAGTCCTTCCACTTTCTGTGAACTGTGTTGATACTACCAATGTATTAATACCTGTAGGTGCAGGTGATTCAGAATTATTAAAAATAGGTTTACTAGCATCATATAAACTTATAAAATACCAATCAGTTTCTGGCACATATAAACCATATAATTCACCTCTTTTATATGTTGTGATGTTATCTTTTCTAACTTTTTCTTGTTTAGCGAAAAGTGTATTTACGTCATATTGCCAATAAGATTTAACTAAAAACTCACCCTCACCTATATCTGCAGATTGTATTGCAATAGTATTTTTATTATCACCAGTTAAACTTTCATAAGGTATAGTAAAATTAGATACCGATGAATTACTAAATTGCCCTATTGTTTGATTATATTTATATATTTCACCATAACAAGATAATTTTTTAGGTATTACTACACCATTAACATTATTAACTAACACATCAAAAGAATATCCACCCCTTTCTAACGGTATTAAATATACACTTCTATCACAAGATATTGTTTTATCTGTAATTGAATTTGGTAACCCCCAATATGAAGACGTACCAGTTATGGTACTACTCGTCAATGTTATTCCGTTTTCTTCAAAATTACATTGAACCCCTAACCCATTAGGTCTATGTATAATATGTAAATTAGTATTATCATAATCTGCCAAATAAATTCTTTCATCTGGTGCCATTTGTAATGCACCAAAACTAGACCCACTAATATTTGCAACTTCAATAACATTGTCCAATATTTCTGTAGAAGAAGTGTATGTTAAATCAAACTGATAAACTTTTTCACCCGCACCTTCACTAACATAAAACTTAGAAGAATCCGATGAAAATTCTAAACCATAAGGTCCAACATCAAACGTCATTCCAGTAATAGTTAAGAAATTACTTAACGTTCCCGCAGATGACTCAAAATCAAATATATCTATAATATCTTCATCATATAGTACAGATATTAGTTTACTACAATCAGGAGAAGTTTTCATATACCCTCTTGCAGTGTTGTGTGTACTACCTATACTAGTTATGGTTGGACCAGTTAAACCTGAAGAAGATAATCTATATGAATAAAAATTTGTATCACCACTTGTATGTGTTACAACCCAATAAGACTCTCCATCACTATGACTACACGCAGTAACTTTTTCAGTTAGTGGTGAATTAATAAGTTTAATATTTTTTGTTTCAACTTCCCCATCACCATCTTGTAATTCCATATTTACTATAGAATACTCAAAACCATTAGGACTTCCGTTGTAATCTGTTGTAAACAAATAATACTTATCGGATTGCGGTTTAGGAGTAATAACAACTGATTGTGTTGAAGTTCCTGAACTAGATAACCCTGTACCATTAACCATAATTGTGTTTCCGCTAGTATAAACTGTTTCTCCATTTGTATAAAATAATAGTTGTCCTTCTCTGTTAGATATTGATGCGACACCTTCTTGTGATTCCATTGCCCCACTTAATATAACTGGAGTACCCCCACTTTGTATAGGGTTAAATGATATACCTGAATTGTTACCGAAGAACCAATTGTAATTCATTCTATCATAAGTCTCACCTGTGTATGTTACTGGACCACATAAAGTATCTGCCGTAGTTGCAGGTATTTTTCTTGTACCTCTAATTGTTACTTGTGGAAAATCAAAACTATCGAAGTCTGAACGTTCTATATGGTTATATTTCGCCCTATTACTTACGGGTTCCCAACCATAGTTATTACTTTCATTTCTACTAGATAATAATTGATATTTTTTACCATTATCTATATAAAGTATTTGATTGTTTTCGGTTATCTCTATTGTAGAATTTGTATCACTTACATTCCCATTTAAATTAATTGGTATAGTTTTTTCTGTTAACCTATTTCTAAATATAGACTGACCATATTTTTCTGGTTTAGATAATAAGAATATCGTATCTATTTGTGATAAATTAGTAGGTAAAAATAATGCAGTATCAGTTTTTAAGAATGTAGATAAAGAAGATGACTGATAATTCATATCAGTACCCACATTCAAATTAATAGGAGTTTCTATTTCACTAATTACGTCTCCTACTACTGAAACTGGATTTACTATTTTACCACTTATTTTTGTCATAATCTAATATTAAGTTATAATACCACCTCTATTACCTAGTATAACCCAACCAGCGAAATTATCATATATTAAATCTAAAGATTGTCCTTGACCACCATCACCACCACATAACCAATCAACCCAACCCGCAGATGATACTGGTGTTATAGTAACTCTATCAGTACCTTGTCGAACATAGATGGTTAGTCTTTGTCCATCAACACCGTCATCTAAATTAAAAGTACTATCACCACCAGTCGCATCTACTTTCATAATAGAAGCATTTTCAGTACTAGCAGATGTTGTACTTACTGCAACGAACCCTGTTTTTTTAAAAGAACCACCCCCCTCAAAGTTACCATTAACATTTAGATTATTTTCTAGTTGTCCATCTCCTTTTGAGATAAATCCGTTTTTGATTACAAATTCATTTGCCATAATTTATTTCCCTTTCCATAAATTGTTATTTATAAATAAATATCACAAATTTAGTTTAAGGAGTATCTAATACTCTATTATCTTCACCCATATTATTACTTTCTAAATTTAAATTACCCATTTTGTCTTGTAATGTCCATTGACTACCATTCCATATACCTAATTCACCCATTCTCCACCAGTTTGTGGGTTTGGTTGAAAATTTATCTAAATCACCTGGTTTACCATTATTTTGGTTGTATATTTCTAAGGGACTAACATTACCAATAAAAACTGCTAACTCATTTAACGTATAATCCGCCCAAGTTGTGGTGGTATTCCAACCTATAGTTAACACACTAGAAGAAGTCCCAAAATTAGACGCACCAAAATAATTTGATGTATCACCTTCTACACCATTAATCCAAACTTGATGCATTGAATATCTATTTCCTGTAGTACCATCATGTCTAATACAAACATGTGCCCAATTACCCACTGATAAAGTTCCCGTACTTCTAGTAAAACTAGTACTATTTGGATAGGAAGTGTCTATTATACCAGTATTTCTTATGTACGCAAAAAATGCACCTGTACCCGTTGTTAATCTAAATAGTGGTTCTGATACCAATGTGGTCGGTTTAACCCAAAAAGATATTGTCCATTGCGTTTCATTATCCAATGTATTAAAAGTACTTACGGTTTGTAAATACTCATTAGTGCCATCAAATTCAATCGAATATGGGTCACCAAATCTTGGTCCTCCTACTACACTCATATTATCTCCCTCCTTCTTCTTCAGGTTCTTCTGGTGTCCATTCAGATGTTCCCAAAATTGTTAATATTTCATTATAATGATAAGGACCTTCTTTAGTTGTTAAAGAATCAACACTTGTGGGGGTATCGTCTCCCTCCCATTTTACAAATGTTTTTGTTTCATCAACGGATTTTCTAACCGTATCTTGTGAAGTTTCCAATACTTCATTAAAATTCACTGAACCCAATTCGGATACATTGAATATCATAAAATTTCTGTGATTAAATGTGTGTGACATAATTTATTTTTTTAACATTCCCCTAAATTTGTTGTTATTGAAGATTTGACACAAATAGTATTGCCAGGACAAAGTTCGTTAATTGCGAATACTAACGTTTCATTTATATATATGGTTCCATAAGTTGCACAACTTATATTTACAGTTATTGGGATTTTACCAGACGCATATGTTTGACTTATATTTAACCCATCTGAATCCTGCCACTCAATAAGGTAGGTTGTTGCGGGTAATACAGGTATATCTATTCTATAACTAAAAAATTGTGTTTTTGGTCCTACAGTTCCGCTCATAATTCAAATCTACTTTTTAATGCTTCGTAATTTCTTAATATCTCACTTTGAGATAATGTTCTATCATACATCATACAAGGACCTAAACTACCATCTAAAAAGGTACCAAAAGAAGAAGCCGCACCCTTACCGATATTTATTTGTCCCGCATTCATAGTTCCAGGATTCATTTGTGAACCATTTAAAAATGTAGACGTATCTTGATTAACTAATTCTCCATTAACATAACAACTTAAATTATTAGTGACTAATTCTCCCACATCTGTAATAGTAATTAAATTCCATTCTTTTGGTTCGTTACTCACTCTATCTGTAGTAAAGGTTCCCCTATCGATTGAATCCCCTATCGTCATCCCATAGTTATTTCCTATACCAAAACCCCATCTCATCTGACTAGACGTACCACTCCTCCAAAATAGATATGCATCATCTGCAGGTGTAGAACCACCTATAGTATCACCAGACAATTTAACTATGACTAGTTCATTAGTAGGGGGGGTACCAAACCCAAGAGTAGTTTCCGCAACCGCTTTTGTTATAGTACCACCACTACCTATAGTAACTTCAAAAGAAGGTAAATTTAAAGATGTTTGTCCTGTAGTTGTACCACTCCAGTTTTCACCAATAACACCTGTATAAACACCTGGAGTATAAGAAGTTGTTGCAGTTAAAGCTGGTACTTTTAAAAAATAATCATTACCACCACCAAAAAACATAACACCCCCACCACCTGTTGTCCCTGATTTAACCCAAGCTGAGAATGTAAAAGTTTTTGGTTTATATCTATAAAATGGCATTTGTTCTTGAATTGACTCCGCAGAAGAATATGGGAATAGAATAAAATCATCCGTACCATCAAAAGTTATGTATTTATAATCGTTAGAAACTTCTGGTTCGTTTGTGAAAGTACCCTCAAAACCATAAGAACTACTTGTTAAATCAACAATAGTACCACCACTTAAACCTTCAGACCTATTTCTAGATTTAAAATTTAATGGGTCAGTATAAAATACTAAACCATCTGTTATTATTTTTGGTGAATAATTAAAACTCATAATTTATATACTTCTAACAATTGTTTTTACTTCCCATCCAGTAGTTGTGGCAGATACTTGCAATAACGCATTAGTACTATCTGCAGACATACTGAATGTTATACCTGTTGTCGAATTTAGTGAAGGTATCTCATTTGTAGTAACCTCAGTGAAGTTTACAGTATTCCCACTAAATATAGACATGATATTACCCGCCCTTGCACCACCAGTATTTGTAACCGTATAATCAAAGAACGCACCCGTATATGCACTCATTGGTAAAGAATACACAGTAGACAATCCAGTACCTGGATTTAATTTAACTGTGGTGTTAAGTGATGGTGATTGATAATTACCCATCAATACTGTATCATCATCAAATACTTCTATTATTGGTAATCCTGAAATATCATTAACCGCAAATAAAGAACCTGTTAAGTCATCTGTAATACTAAATAACTCACCACTAGAACCTTCTACTTTAAATATTGGTTCGGTATCACCAGAACCAACTACTGTTAATACGTTTTGCCCACTTCCAGATAATTTTGTTTGTCCGACAACATCTAATGTGACTGTAGTTGCAGTAGTCCCAATACCAACGTTCCCACCATTTTCAACTAAATAGATATTATTTAATCCCGAAGGTTCAATGTGTAATGGTGAACAACCATATAGGTTTGTAACAAATAAATCTGTTATACAACTTCCTGATGTGTTTCCTGTAAATGTAGGTAAGTTTAAGTAAGTTGTCGCACTTATTGTATTCGCAGTTAACCCATTTGTAAAAATTGTCGGACCATTTACAGTACCACCAGTAAAAGTTCCACCACCACCACCAATAACATCACTTATTTGTTGTATAGTTGCTTTATATGACGATCCCGCACTACTCTGAGAAGTATCTCCTGTTATTACAATATGGACTAAATCTGTAAGTGTAACACCACTTGTTAATTGTCTGTCGGTTAATCTTTGTTTTGGCATCTTATTTCTTTTTTATTATAAATATTTAATATTATTTAATTCTCACAATTATGTATTAATTCTTGATTGTAATAGAATCCAGATATCTGAGTTGGTGGTAGTGTTTTTGTAAACTCTGGTGTATCGAAATCTGAATCTCCCCATATTAATACATTACCTTCATATTCATTACTATCATAAATTTGTGTAATAAATATTGTATTATAGTTACTAATTAATTTATTTGATTTTCTTATACATTTATTGTATTTGTCTCTGAGTCCCGCAATAAAGTTTCTTTGTGTTTCATATGCAGTAGTACCTTGTGTAAACCCTGATAAATTATTTTGTGCGTTTATTAAGTTTTGTGTTATACCACTACAACTCATAAAGTTCATAGTATAATTTTCTTGTTGTTCTAAATATTCATTTTCTAATGTTTCTAAATCATTATTTAAAACGATGAGTTGTTGGTTTAGTGTTTCCGATTCACTATTTAATATGTCTATTTGATTTTGTTGATTATCAATCAACGTTTGTAAATTTGGTGTACTTAAATCTTGTAAATTTAATGAACAAAGTATCTTATTTTGTTTTTCTATTTCTTTTTTAAGTAACGCAATTTCAACTTCTTTTTGTCTTATATCTAACTTTTTATTTGTAATCTGAGGACTACTAGGGTAAATAGGTTTTTGTTCAACTGAAGTATAAGTAGTTTCAGAACCAATACTAAAGTCTGTTTGTGCACTTAATGTACAACCTGTAGTTACTTCAATGAAGTTAGTACTATATCTCTTATAGTTAAACTTATTATTATCAAATATAGTATTTCTATAAATTTTACCTGAATTATCACACCCTTCCCATATGGTAGTTGCAGGTACAACTTGTTCAATTAAATCTAACCAATAGTCACCTATCTTATCCATAAAACCAAACATAGTATTATATGTGAACTTACCAGATAAGTCTTCACCACAATTATTAGCATTTAAGTAAAGTTCGTAAAATAATCTTAGTAAAGGGTAATCACTAATTGTTTGTCTACTTTTAACATCTATTAAATTAGTTTGTACTAACTGATCAAATACCGCCTTAATATTTATTTCTGATGGTTGTATATCTAAGTAATCTAATGGATTGATACAAACACCATAAGTATCTCCAGTTGCAAACCCATCTACGCAAGTTTTTTCTGTACCACAATACTCACAATCCCCTTTACAACCATTACATTCTGTTATTGGTTGCCAATAACATCCACAGTTTTCTTCAGACCAAACATAGTTTTTACCTAAACCTAAACCACCTACACCTTTACTATTTAATAAGTTATTTAATGATTTACAACAATCTTCATCTATTTCAGATTTTTGATTAAATGTTTGTGCAGTTACACCTGTCCCTGACAATACCTCACTTAGTACACCACCACTATAAGGTGTTGATCCTGTATATAAATAATTTTCAAATAATGAAATAGTACCGTCATAATTTTCTGTAATAACACCGAATAGATTATCTAAACTACTATTATCATTTATAACAATAGTATCGGTACCACAATTATTATTTTGTATATAGAAATTATCTAAACTACCACCCTTTTCTAATAATTGATAGTATGTCGCCCCTAATGATGCGTTATAGTCAGATGTTAATGCGTAATACTTATTCTTTAAACTTAATACTGTTTGTTCTAATGAATCAGTATAAGTAGAACAACTAAATGTTAAACCTGTTGTTACTACATCATCAAAACTAAGTGTGTATCCTGTACTTAATACTTCACCACTAAATACTACTGAATGTTCTGTAGACTGACCTTCAAATATATAAGTGTCACAGTCTTGAAATAAGAAATCATCAGAATCTTCATACGCTTTTGAATCTTCATCACATTTTGTTGGGCAATTATCACAATCAATATTTTTCCAATAATTAAATACATCACACTCTATAGCTTTAGCAGGATCAATACTAAATGAAGAGTTTTTAACATTTAAAATTAAATCTGAGTGATTTACATTATAATCGGTATACCTATATTCTAAATCTAACCAAAGTCTTTCTTGTTCTTGCCCTAACCTTACAACTTCATAATTATTTGTAGAACCAGTATTACATTCTCCATTAGGGTATACATTTTCCGTTACAACACCGTCATCATAATATACCCATGATTTTTTATTATCTATAACACAACTTAATTGTGGAATCATACAATCATTTATAGATAAAAGTCTTTGTGTTTTACAATCAGAAACATTCACTTGTATATTATCAACTAATAAACAAAGTGAACATTCATAGTTTTCAATTTCTATAGAGAAGAAAAACTCTTTGTTCGGGTATAGTCTTCTTAAATCGTCACAAACACATTCAGGAATGGTAAAATTAAAAGTCTGCCAGTTTGGTTCGAACATATCTGCATTATAAGTTATGTTTTGCGTTGATAATTGATTAAATATCCCATCTTCTATTGTCGCTATCTCTTCTTCTGTACCTTCTAAAATAATTCCTGTGTAACCAGTAGTAGGGTTCCATGTCCATATAGGATTAACACTTTCAGTATATGGTAAATAAGTTAAATTAGAATCTATCTCAGTGTTTGAGTCAATAGTACTATTATTAACAAACAATTTAAAGTTAACTTTTAAATCGTCTAAGTAGTTTGCGTAATATGAATTATTAATTTCCTCATATTCTTGATATGTTTCTTGTAAACTATTACCCCAACTATCATAACAATTTTGTGTTATCGTCTGAACTTCTTGATAAATAATGTCTGTTTCACCTAATAATTCTGTTAATTTTTCTATGTTAGTATTTGAACAACAATTAACTAATGTTTGGTTTACGGTGCCCTCAACACTAGGATTTGTCATCACACACTCCCCATTTACAAAATCTACATCGAAGTTGGTTAGTAAAATATTCCTATCACAACATTCTGAAGGTACTGTTTGCCCATTAAATAATATTATTCCACTACCATCTGGTTGTGCAATTATTTCATCCCAAACACAACCTTGTTCATTTGTATTATTTGATCCACCACCTGAAGACGTAGAAGTTCCTGGTTCGTCTTTATCGGGTTCTGCTTCAGGTAATGGGTTGGTATTACTACCAACACCACCAGAAGGTGGAAGAAGAATATCTACTGGTGCTTCTTGATTTGGTATCCCACTGTTTTCGTTACCACCGCTAGATGATCCCGTATTTGGGTTACTACTACTTCTAGTAGCACTACAACAATCATTTTGGTAAATAGGTGAACCATTTTGTTGACCTTGAAAAATCCATTGTCCTGAATTAAGTGGGTTAAAGTTGTCACATATTTGTGTTGCATTTGGGTCTTGAGCTTGTGTAGATGGTCCTATTAGAGTATAAAAATATTCTCCTGTTGGACTACTACTATCGAATACCGGCCCATAAGTTGTACCACCATTAATAACACAACCTTTTACAATTGGCTCACCACCACCACCACCTTTTATTCCTGTAGTACCAACTGCCGCCATAATAACACCAGTAGTTTCAGGATCTAAATAACCTTTTAGTGTATAATAAATACCTAAAAGTCCAACACCCCATCCTAATAATGTATTCCCTAAATTATTTTTTTCGTTTTTAGTATTTCTAACTATGGTGTTTTGTTTTTCTAAGTTTTCAGTTAGTAATGCCCTACTTTCATCTATTTTAGTATTTAATGAATTAATTTGTGTTATATTTTTACTATATATAACATTAAGATTAATTTTTTGTGTGGATGTCAATAAAATATTGCCACTTTCATCTGTAATTGATTCAGGTGTAACGTTTAATAATTCTGAAGTCCTATTAATTGTGTTCTGAATATCATTTTGTTCTAATAAAGATTTTTGTTTAGACTCATCAAATGAAATACTATTATTAATATCATTAGTTAATCTATTTATTGTTTGGTTTAATTCAAAAATCTCTTTCTCTAATTCATTTATTAGTGTTATATTATTTTCAAATTTTGCAGTTGTTAACTGAGATTCTAATATGTTCTTTTCTCTACAACTTACCAATAATTGTGAATATGTAACTTCTTCATTTTGGTTTTCAAGCGTTTTAGACTTAGTACAAGAATTATATTCATTTTGCTTAGTACCATCATTAGAAGAAGGGTTACCATAAACTATAGTATTACAATACGATTTATAATCAAAGTTTCTTAATTCTGTTAATTTATTTTCGTACACATTACAATCTAATGGATTATTTACATTAGTTAATGATTTTTCAATTACTGCGTTATCAGAATTTTTTAAATCTATTTCACTTTGTAAACTATTTATCTCTAAAATTAATTTTTCATTACTTTCAGTTAATACCTTTAATTGTGTTTCTTCTTGTGTAGTTAACGCATTTTGTTTTTTAACAACTTCGACACCCTCAAAGAATTCCTCTGACTTTTTAATTGTACTATCTATTGGACCAGGATTGGGTGAAATACATTGTACATTATATTCTGATATCAAATTACTAATACCATTTTTTAAAGATTCTAAATCTGTTAAAATATTTGTCCACAAACCACACTCAACAGGAACCTCTAAGTTACAAATAGATTGTGTATTAATATAGTTACCATAATTAATATTACAATTCGAACTATTTAATGTTAAACTAAAACAACTACCAATATTAGATTCTACTTCACTTTTTATTCTTTTATATTCTTGAATATAAAATAACATATCTGTGTAAACTATATTAAGGTTTGATAGGTTATCTAATATTTCTGTAGAAGGATCATCAGATTTTAAATTAGTATATATATCATTTATTTGATTTACCCATATTTGATTAGATGTTGCCCATTGTGATACTGATACCACATTACCACCTATCGCACTACAACATTCTACGTTTGGTTCGTTTACATCTATACCTGACCATGTATTATCGTTACTTAATAAAGGTGATGGGTTAAACCTATTTATTAATTCTTGTGAATCTTCACTATTGTTTGTGAATGAAATAAAATTTCTACAATTAATATTATTTACACTATTTTCATAAAATATAGCTGGAAAACAAGAAACATTATCTGCACATTCTATAAGATTAGAAGCCTCATATTTTAACATATAATCAAATGAAAAATCTATAGAACAACTACAATCTTCTATAACTTCACCAGTAGTTTCATCAACTGGAAACTCTGGTAACTTAAATCCTTGCCAATTTTCACTACCAAACATTACTGAAATATTGTTAAAGTTCTGACAAATTACTAATTCGGGATCAACTAACGCAATAAAATAATTATTAGGTGTCGATTGATTACTGGGGACATAAGGTACAACTTGTCCATTGTCATTTAAAACAAAAGTACCAAAACTATATTGTGGGTATAACTCCGCAATTTGTTGGTAAAGTAATGCTAAAATACCCGTACTATTCCAATCCACTATTAAATTACTGTTATATTCACTTAATGGTTTAAAACTAATTCTACCATATACATCTATGGAAGATACTTCCCAATTTTCAGGAAAATTTAATTCAGAATTTAAAAAATCTGAATTAGGTCCTGGTACGACAACTGCAGTGTCGTCAGAATTACTAAAACCTTTTACTATTACAGACTCTTCAAAACAATCTTTAAATACATTTGTTGTATAATATAAAGATACATTACCAACGGGGTTTTGTAATTCATAATAACTATCATTTACACTAGTATCTATTATGGGTATAGTATATGTTTCTATAAAAGAACTATTAGTAAGATTACTTTGAAATACTAATGAACTAACATTATTATTATTTTGTAAACAAGCAACATATGAATTTTTATTTTCATCAGTTAAAATTGTATAATCGTACCCATGATATGCACAACATTCAGGACTACTTACTACCGAAGTTTGTTCACAAGATACTTTAGAAAATAAACTTTCAAAAGATGGTCCTGAGTCATACCCTAAAGGTGTTGTATTTTCACCAGTTAGTAGATAAGTATTTATGTATTGTTGTGGTGTTATACCATAAATGGATTGGAAATTTTCTAATGTGATATTTAAATTAAATGAACTATTTTCTGTATCATATATAAATTGGTAACAACTGTAATCATTATCGATAGATGAATTAACTTGTATTACATTATTAGGTAATGTATTATTAACCATTAAAAATGGTATGATTCCATTATCTAAAGGATCTTGAGGTATACCAATACAAGGTCCTGTATCTTTATCACCCGTATAACAAAACTCAGCATCCCTACCATACTCATTTATATAACTTATATGTTTTCCACCGAACTTACTACAACACACATCAAATTCGTCTACACTTACTTTAACACCATCATTATTAGTAAAATAAAAAAATGGTGTACACACTACTGAGTTTGTTTTTTCACAATTAAATTTAACAGTTTCCTCTTCGATATCATTTAAACAAATTTCTAAAGTATTGTTTGTATCACAATTTTCTGTTTCAATCTCAGTTAAACAATTTTTTAAAGATACTTCATAGTTGTTTTTAATTACTTGCCACTCTGGCGAATAAATTAAATACTTATCTTTTTTTATTTTTTCTAAAAATTCATTATATTGTGACTCCGCTTCACCATAAGCTTGTTGTAAAGTAGTCTTACCATCATTTTGTAATGGTGTCTCTATTATTGAATAATTAATATCCACACAACTTCCGATAGGTTGATATTTATTAGTATTTGGGTTAAATGTTAATTGTGAAGTATAAAATTCTGTAGTTCCTGTTGGTATACCATTAAAAATACCATAGTTATAATTAATGAAAAAATTCTCTTGTATTGTATTCGCAGTTAAAACTACAGTTGGTTCGTTATCGAAGTTTGGTATGTAACATCTACTAAAATATTGTAGATATTCACTACCACCATCATAAGGTCCAATATGTGGGTTATTCCCATTTAAAACTGTTGGGGAACTATCTCCATAAGTATCTCTATACCACCCACCTGCTTTTTGAAAGTACATATCAGTTGTCCCATTTTCTACAATTTCACCTGTTTCAGGGTCAATAAAATTACTTACCACTAAATTACCATCAATAGGGGGTAAAGGAAAACCATTTTTATCGTAAGGAATATTAGTTAAATCAACTTCACCTGTATAAATGTATAATAGTTTTTTTATCTCTTCTATGTCTAATGGTTTATCTACTATTACAATATATTCATTAAAATTAACTAATGATTCTGGTGCACCTATAAATCTAAATAAAAATTCTATTGCCTTCCTACTACCTTTACTTTTCCATAACCAAGCAATATTAAGAATTAATCTCCTATATAATTCAAAATCTATTTGGTCCTGTGTTAAATTTGTTGACGTTCCACTAAATTCACCACCACCATTACTAGGTAAATATAATTTATTTAATGATGAATCACTAATAAAATTAATAGGATCTAACCCTAACATATAAGATAAGTCTTTAACTAAAGCATCGGGTATATTATTCTTTTTATTATATGTAACAACATTAGCGAACTTTATCCCATTAATAAATTTCTTTATAAAATCAAATTCAACCCCATAAATTCTTAGTAAATTAGTTACCTTTTCACCATTTAATGTTAAATCGTCACCTTCACCTCTAGGTATAGTATCAAAACTACTAATTACTTCAGTAGTATACTTTCTTAAAATTAAATCTGTTTTAGTTTTGTCTAAATTTTCTGCAAATTCATTTAATTTATCTAAGTATGAAATGTAAAAACTATCGAAGAAATTTAAATTATAACCATCTTCTAATATTGGAAAATCATATAGTTCTTTACTGTTTAATATAACTCCAGCGTCTGTAAATTTAGTACCTATAATTTCTGATCGATATTTAGGGTATATTTCTCTATTTAATAAATTAGTTTGTAACTCATTAAGCCCACTAAAAAACTTCTCAATTTCTATTTCATTAGGTTTAATAAAATATGGTATTGATGCATCTACACCATTAGATAAAAAAGATAATTGTGGTATATATATTCCAGTTAATTCAGGAAAGGGGTTTCCATCAACAATTAAAGATAAGTCTGAATTTGTTTTATACGTTGTAGGTGTTATGTTTTTAATATTTTTAACAATACCATTATGTTCTATAACATATGAACCATATTTTAGTGTGAAGTTTCTTAATTTATTTTTATTACTTTCTGTTGGTTCATATTGTGAATCTAAAGTATATGTTATATTATAAGGATTTATAAAGAAATTACTATTTACTATAAATGTAGATTCGTCTTTTGATATGTCATATACGTAATTTGTTATGTTATTTCCTGTAACACTTCCTACTTTATTATCTACATATATCGCTGCAGGCCAGTTATCTTCTATTTCTATTAAAGATGCTCTTAATAATTCTTTAGTTGACCCATACCAAATATAACTAAGTGGGTTAGTTATGTCGATATTTAATTTTGCTCTAACATTTTTTTGTATCTCTAATTCAGTATTACCACTAGATGATATGTCATTTAAAGTGTAAAATTTAGATTTTGTCCCTTGTGTAAATAAAACATTTGGTTTAGGGTCTAGGTTAACTGTGATAGAAAAGTTACCATTAGTAAATAATGTCGTCCCACCCTCACTTGTAAGCTGAAACCCTACTAAATCAGGACTAAAGTTTCTATATTCAATATTATCATTGAAAAATATCTTCTTCGCGTAACCCGAAACCTTTATTCTATTATTATCCGCCATTTACGTTTATATATTAGTTATGTCATCAAAATCTTTAGTTGGGTCAATAGTAAACTTCTGTTCTCTAACCTCAAATAATGGTTTACCAGTAAACTGATCTTTAATCTCATATAAGTTATATTGTCTGTATATTTGATTACCAAAATTGTATATAGTATAAATACCATCTTCTAAAGATTTTGTTTGGTTTGAGAATAATGCGTAAGCTAAAGTTTCGTCATCGAACTCAACCATCTCAATTTCTAACATAATTGGATCAAAAAACGTATTTGTTATAATAACATTTTGTTGTGGGTTACCAATAAAAGGTGTTGCATTTGGTTTTATTGATGGTGCAGATGAGGGGGAAACCGTACAGAATACACTAGTTGAGTTGTCGTTAAAGGTATATGCTACCGAAGCATTAGAATTACCTTGATTTTGTGTTATTGGTAATGCCCTATTATTAGATGTAATAACTCTAAATAAATTTTGTATTTTGTCTTGTCCAGTATTACTCTCTTCTTTTAAGTATTCTACCCTATAACCCACTAAATTACCATTTTCAAAACTGTTTTGAGAATCTAAAGGTATCTGATTTATATCAAATACTATACCTTTAACATCCTGATTATCTATTAAAACACTACAATCTTGTATAGTTGTCCTTATTTGTTTAGGTCTAATAATTATACTATAAAAACCTTTTGTTCCGAATATTGAAGTGGGTAATTTTAACGTATATAACCCACCAAATATTTCTGTAGCGTTATTTGGATCACTTGCAGGTACTAAAACTTGTGTGGGGTTTAAAGGTATTAATTCAACACTACTTAGTGACTCCCTATTCGGTGTGTAACTGTAATATATTTCAACGTCATCAATTGATACGTCTGCCGGTCTTATTGTTCCATAATTTCCTGTTGCCATAACTTTTTATTTTAAATTCTTATAAATCCACCCCTATTTGTGTCAATATCATTAGTTGTTTTTATTTCTGATAATATCGCGTGTCTTTCAAATATATCCGCAACACCTCTATTAATAAATACTACACTATCAACTTCTGGTTTAAAAACAACACCTAAATATTCTTCTTTTTTTATTGCAGCACTTAAAGATGTATTTGATTCGTTCCAACCACTATTATTAACACTAAAAATTGTTGTTTTACTACTTTTAATAAAACCATATTCATCTATTCTTTTAGTAAACTTATTTTTAAATGTAATATACTCTACACCTGTATTAGTAATATCATTTGTGGTGGCACCTATTTTATATTTTATTTTTTCTGAATCTTCACTTAAAACACCATTAAAATTTTCTTTAGAATTGTCTGAAGTGTTTAAATTTGTCACATATATATCTTGTCCATTACTATCTTTTCTATACGATTTAACTTGTTGCAATAAAGAGTCATCTGTATAACCTGATAATGAATTAGGTTGTGAATAGTAAAAATTAACAGGTGCACCCGCTAATCTACCATATTCGAATGAGTTAAAACCTTGCGGTTTTTCCGTCAATGTTTCTGTTTTAGGTATATATGGTTTATCCGTAAACAAACCCATATCATCAAATTTTTGTGTTAAAAATAAATCAACATTAATAGTGTTAAGTATTTTTTGTCCAAATGGGTTCAATATAAAATTACCTTCATTATCTATTTTATAGTTAGGAATCTTACCATAATAATAGTTAGGACTTTCTATGTCAATAACAGTTTTTCCCTCAGAATTAGTAGTTAATACACTTTTAGGTATACTACGAATTGTGAAGTTTTCTAAATTTATTTTTTTTCTAATATATTTCATATCAAATATAAATATTCTAAGGTGTAATTTGCCAAAATGTTAGTGTTGGTATATCACCAGAACTAGGATTAAGATTTACACCTGGTGGTACTAATGATTGTAAGGTATTAGGTACAAATCTATACTTATAAACACCATTATCATTTTTTAATATTATTTTTAAATAAAGTATACCATTTTCACCCTCAATATTTGTTAATGAAATATTATTAGGGTTAGATAACCTATGAGGTGCTAATTCATACACCCTACCATTTAATGCATTATTATACTGCATTACCCCATAAAGTTCATACTCTTGATTTGGTGCATTATCTACTAAATCTTTAAACCAATATATGTGAAACCCTTCATGAACTTCATTTGGTTGTGTTACTGGATCACCTAAAATAAACGATATCGGACATTCTTCTATAGGTAGTATAAACCCAAACTCATTTTCTTGTTCAACACCTATTTGTGTGAAAATATCTGCAAACGAAAGTAGTTCATTTTGTCCACTATTTGGGTTGTCAAATAAAGAGAATCTAATGAAACTATTAACAAACCTATTTGTTCTACAAAAAATATCATCAAAAATAAACCCAATGTCTTTATATACTCCAGGCTCTGCACTACTCCCCCTATGTTGGGGAGACCCATTAGCAATAGTTTCAGGTGTATAAAAATTTAAGTTTATTTTAAACCTATCTATAATATCCCATTGATTTGTTTCAGGATTTATTCTAGATGGTTTAAAAATTACTTTTCTATAATCTACTATTGGGTTTATAGAATTTTCTACTTCGTCTTTAACAAATTTATCTTCTATTAGTTCCGCATTATCCACAGGAAAAAAATTAGTTTTTAACGCTATATCTATTGTAGTACCACTACCTAAACTATCGAGTAATATTTTTCTTTTATCAACAAACATCGTCCAAAGTATTTTCTTTTAATAATGATAAATCCACACAACCACCAGCCACATCTCTTTTACCTAATTCGTATTCACCCACATAATCTGCTAAAGTTATTTCAATATTTAAATTTGCAATACCATTATAGTTTAATACATCTAATGTATTACCACCACTATCTAAAGTAAAAATTGTTTTATTCCATTGACCATTCCACTGATAATACCCAACACCATCACCATTAGAAATATCGTTATATGTATTATATATTAAAAGTCCATTTTCAGGTGTAGTAGAAAAAGATGAAGTATCTGTATTATTAAAAAGTGATATGGTAGGTATTAATAATTTATACGATAGATATGTTGGGTCACTTAATAAATTTAAAAATTTATTTTGTTCAACATTACCTATATCTGAAGCCCCCAATGTTATATCTTCAGATATTAATACAAATTGACAAGGTGGATCTTGTCTCTGAAAATAAAATGTTTTATCTAAATATATGTAATGCGCACCACTTTCAAAAGGATAATCAACACCACCTCCAGAACTATCAATAAACCCTATATCTAATAAGTCTCTCCACTTATAAACGTTGGGTGATATTTCTGTTGCATAATCTGGTATCTGAAAAGATTTTCTAAGTTCTGTAACTTCTGATAATGTTGTAATATTAAATTTATCTATTATAGATTGTAAGTTAACAACTGGATTTATATAATTTGCAAACTCTCTTATTTGTATCGTATTAAAAGGGTTGTAAATATAACCTTCTTTTTTATTCTCATATTCAGGTTTAATAGCATTTAAATATTCTCTATATATAGTATTGACTCTATGATAAATCGCTTCTAATGAACGCTCAAATAACTCATTTTCGTTATATTCGACAATATCACCATCAAATGTCTCATCTGATTCATCTATTGTTTCATAATATGTTGATGGTACATAGTTTGTATCTCCATAGGAACGTATATTGTAATTAACATTAACATCATTCTCTAAATCATAACCCGCTGATATTGTAGTCCAAAATCTGGTACTACCATCCGAATTAGTTGTAATAGTACTACTTAAAGATGCCTCATTTAATACACTGTTCCAATACTGAGTATTAATAGAGGTTGGATCACTATCTCTATCATTTTTAATTATAGATAAATACAATTGACTTAAAGGTCTTCCTAAATTATCTACTAAACCTTTTACATCTATATCTTTCTTAAAGTTAAACGCCGCAACATCATCATTAAAATATGATACCCCATAAGCTGCTGGGTATAAATCATAATCTTTATAATCTACAGTCAAAGATTTATATCTTCTAACATAATATTGTGATGGTTTATCCTTAACTACCCTTTTAATAGTAGAACCACCAATAGTGAAGTTAATGTCTGCAGGGTTAACATCAATAACAAAAGTTCTTAATTTTTTATTGTTTGTAACATTACCTAACTTAAAAACTTTATAATTTTTAGTGGTTAAATTTAGTGTGTTTGGTGATGTCAAATCTATAAAATTAATCAGTTGTATTCTATCACCTTCAGATAAACCATGATTCATCGCAGTTCTAAATCCTGTATATAGTCTACCATTTAATTCTATTGAAAATTTTTCTATTATAGGTACACCATTTTTTAGTTGTAAACCTTTTACTATTTCAACATTATCTACACTTTCAAATGGATATGTAATTTTTAATAAATAATTCTGTTTACCATCACTATCTAACATCCTAAGTCTATCATATCCAGGATCGAATGGGGAGAAGTCACACAAAGCACTTTTATTGTCGTTAAACTGTAAAGCGTCTTCATCTGGTTCATCATTATAATAACCAACCCAACCATCTTTTTCAAAAATTCCCGAACTTAGAATTGTTTTAGCTTGTATATTATTCTCATTGTCTTCATATATTTTTACGTTTTCATTAAACAATGGGTTACTAATAACTGGTTTAACTACACCATAAAACCTATACGTTGAAGAACCTTTTCTTTCTTTTAAAAATTGTTCGTATTGATCAACAGTTGTATCTATATCATTTAAAGGTAATGGTTTATTAGTATTTTCCAAACCTAATTGTACTTGTGTTGTTA
>Ga0213868_10000435_pt1 | contig 39121 bp, 36 predicted proteins | sample PICome_9_FD_160087 | JGI IMG/M metagenome (GOLD analysis project Ga0213868, IMG submission 160087) | Coastal seawater microbial communities near Pivers Island, North Carolina, United States - PICO127 | ecosystem: Environmental > Aquatic > Marine > Coastal | place: USA: North Carolina...
AAACACCTATATCAATATCTCCAAAAGAAAATCTTGCGGATATGATAAATATTAAAAGAAAATTTGGTAAAAAAATAGTATGGTTGGTTCAGAAAGACGGAGGCGTAACCTTGGATAAGTTTTTTAAAGAAAATAACAACGACGTTCTGATGAAGAAGAACTACTATATAATAATTAGATCTTTAATAGAAGAAATGAGGAGTTCAGGAGTCTTGCATATGGATCTCCATGTTCATAATATTCTGGTAAAAAATAACCAAGTATACTTTATAGATTTTGGTTGGTGTCTACATAGATCTTTTGAAATGTGTTCTGATGAACGCTTTTATTATGAAAACAAATTAGAAGAAAATTTTGATTTAAAACATTTCAGAGAATCTTTAGTGGTAATGGGTATAGAAAACGAAATACCGTCTTGTTTAATGTGATTAAAATTTCTTAAAGAAATTTTAGTAAAAATGACAGCGATAGGTATTGATCTCGGAACAACTTACAGTGCTGTAGGTGTCTTCCAGAATGGAAAAGTGGAAATTATTGCAAACGATCAGGGTAATAGAACAACGCCTTCTTGGGTTGCTTTCACAGAAGAAGAGAGACTTATTGGGGAAGCAGCAAAAAATCAAAGTTCCATGAACCCTATAAACACTATTTTTGATGCTAAACGACTTATTGGTAGAAAATTTAACGAGCCATCTGTTCAAAGCGATTTGAAACATTTGACTTATGATGTAAAATCTGGAACAGGTGGAAAATGCGACATTATTGCTAATTATAAAGGAGAAAAGAAGACTTTTAGTCCAGAACAAATTTCTTCTATGGTTTTAACAAAGATGAAAGAAACAGCAGAAGCCTATCTAGGAGAAACTGTTAAAGATGCTGTCGTAACAGTTCCTGCTTATTTCAACGATGCTCAACGCCAAGCAACGAAAGACGCTGGTTCTATAGCGGGTCTTAATGTTTTAAGAATAATCAACGAACCGACCGCTGCTTCTCTTGCTTATGGTATAGGAAATGATAATAAAAAGGATTCTAACATTCTCATTTTTGACTGCGGTGGAGGTACGCATGATGTATCTGTTCTCAATATCGATGATGGTGTGTTTGAAGTGAAAGCTACAGCTGGTAATAGTCATTTAGGTGGAGAAGATTTCGACAATCTTCTTTTACAGCATTTTATGCAAGATTTTAAGAAAAAGAACAAGAAAGATATTAGTACAAATAAAAGAGCATTGCGGAGATTAAAAACTGCCTGTGAAAGTGCGAAAAGAACTTTGAGCAGTAGCGCGTCTGCAACTATAGAGATAGATTCACTTTACGAAGGAATTGATTTCTATACAACTATTACAAGAGCGAAGTTTGAAATGCTATGCGATGGCCTTTTTAGGGATGCGCTAAAACCTGTAGAAGATGTCTTAAGAGATTCAAAATTAGATAAAGGGAGTATCGATGAAGTTATTTTAGTAGGAGGGTCTACGCGTATTCCAAAAATTCAAACAATGTTAAGTTCTTTTTTCAACGGAAAGGAACTTAACAAATCAATTAATCCGGACGAAGCTGTGGCATATGGAGCTGCGGTTCAAGCGGCTATCTTATCAGGAGTGGACGATAAAGCAACTAACGAAATGCTCTTAATGGATGTTACTCCTTTAAGCTTGGGTCTCGAGACTGCTGGAGGAATCATGACAAATCTAATTGGAAGGAATACAACAATACCTACTTCAAAAAGCCAAACTTTTAGTACATATGTAGATAACCAACCAGCGGTAGATATTCAGGTTTACGAGGGAGAACGAAAATTTACAAAAGATAATAATTCTCTCGGTAGATTTCAATTATCTGATCTTCCTCCTAAACCCAGGGGTCAACCTCAAATTGAAGTCACCTTTGATATCAATAGTGATGGTATATTGAGTGTTTCAGCTGTAGAAAAGAGTTCCGGAAAGAGTGAAAATATTCAAATAAAGAACGAAAGCGGCAAATTGAGTAAAGAAGAAATTGAGAAAATGTTAGAAGAAGCAGAGCGTTTTAAAGAAGATGATGAGAAAGCGAAACAATTAGTTGATAAAAGAAACGAGGTGGAAAGTATGATATTTTCGCTTGGTGACAGAATACCATCAGAGGTTAAAGATAATGTAAATCTAGAAAGTATGAGCTACGAAGAACTTTGTGTTTTAGAAGAAAAAATCAAATCTATCCCTCCGCCAGAAGAAAGTTCTGAGAAAGACGATACCCAGGAACATGTGTCCTCTACTGTAGAGGAAGTCGATTAATTTATTAACATTCGTTAATAAATTACCTTTTTAAGAATCCTAGATCAGAACTTTTGGTATTTTTTTGTATTTTTATTTTTGGTTTTAGAAGTCCTTTAACTTCGTATTTAGGTTCGTGTCCTATATATCTCGCACATTGTAATAGAGTTATACCAACAAGCAAAATTGATAGAAATAAATACCATATATTTGGGGCGACAACTGTTCCTATATTTTCAGTATTTTTAGTTATATTTGAGGTTCCATTAGGGGCCTCCTTATTACATGCAACTTGTTTAAGATTTCCTTTTTGGTCTTGAACAAAACATTCGGCTCCCGGGCAATGTTGATTAAATGTAACTGGGTCTGCCATGGAAACACCGTTTGGGGCAGTTGTCTTGTTAAGTAAATCTTCTACAGAACTGTCTATTACACAAATACAGGGTCCAGAAGCCGCGCCTGTCGAACAAGGACAATTCTGTGATAGATTAATAGAACCATTTGAATCTGCTGTCTGAAGATCAAATTTTGACATTATACATAATGTGGCGTTACATTTTACATTTGTCCCTGGTGCATCCGAACCTGGCGCATATACTGCTTTTATTGCGTCGAAATATATACAAAGCGGATCGCAAGATACATTGTAACTAGAAGACTCCGGAAATAGTTTCTTTGCACTGATGGTTAATGGATCTTCTGGAGCAAAACAACCACACCATTTTTTTATAGGGACATATTTAGATATTGTACTTCTTGAAAAATTAGAACACATTAATTGTATAGTATCATTTCCTATACCATATACACCTTCTTGGCTATTTATAAAGAAACTATGTAATTGTCCTGTCATTTCTGTATAATATATACTAGAATTGTCCACTAATCTAGGTTTAGTTCCTATAGGGGCGTTGTTTTTTAAATAAGAAGTTGGTATAGGAGTAGCGAAATGTCTTATTAAAACAAATTTCATAATATAATTAAGTTGGGTAAGTAACGTTGACAAATTAGATGTAGATTTTGTCTTTACTATTTGAATTATGGCATTTAGAGAAAAAGAATTATAATTGGGAGTAGATAAAGACAACCAACTGTTATACCAATTTTCTTGTAATATCATTACCCCACCGCTTACTCCTGATATATTTTCTAATAAAACCCCTAATTGAGAAACAGTTCTAGAATCTTCTGTATCTGATGCAGAGAAACCATTTACTAAATCAGAAATATTTTTTATAGAACTTGTCACGTCGTTTGTTACATCTATTTCGTCTATATTTAAGCTGGTAAACCAATCCCATTTAATGTCATTCATAGGGTTTGTAATTCTAGACATTTTTATATTAATAAAATTCTATAGATATTTTATATAATGATACATTTTGGTTACTTGTTAAGTATTGTAACTGTAGCCATTTAGTATCGCTTGGAGCATGAAATTCTATATAAATAGGATAATACGCTATTAGCGACTGAGAAGAAGATTTTCCAATATCAACACCTTTATCTGTCACAACTTTAAAATTTATGGCTCCGGTAGTCGAAAATACAATATTAAATCTTCCGGTATTAGTATACCCAGAATAAGAGTCCAGAAAGACTTTTCCAACGTTTAAATTATAAGAAGATGTATTTGAGTTAAGAACAAGTAGTTCTTTATATTGGTTTGATGCTTGCAAAGAATTACTTGAATTATTTTGCATATAAAGAACATACTCTTTATCATACTTGGGTAAATAAACTAGATAGAAAACTGTTACAATAATAATAAGTATTACTGACAAAACTGTGTATAATCTGTTCACTATTATCATTTTAAAATGAATATTAATTATAAAAATAGAAATGAAAAATGGAGCTCAAAGCTCACTCTTACGATATTACTCTCAAAGACGACGCTGTTGATAGAAATGGAGAAACACATCTTGAAATACAATTATGGTGTTTCGATAAAGATTCACAACCATGTCTCGTCAGAATCAGAGACTTTCCAGTTTTATGTAAGATGGAACTACCAGTATCTACAGATAAATATGGGAACATGATAAACTGGGAAGAAGATAATTCTGCCGATTTGTTAACAGAAATAAAGAATTATATGAATAATAAAGATATAGAACCATTTAGTCATAGTTCTTATCAAAAATTTACAAGACTGTATTATTATTCCGGCGGTAGAAAGTTTCCTTACATTGTTCTTGCTTTCAATACTATCAAAGATATGAGACAAGCTTCCAGGCGTTTAAAAACATTCTATTCGAGGAGTTTCGGAAAACTGAGCTTGATTTTTAGAGAAATGGAGATAAGTCCATATAACAAAATGTTCTCATTAAAGAATCTGGGTCCTACTGAACGATTCTTGGTTAAAGTTAACGAAGTATTACCAGACGAAGAAGAAAGGATTACAAAACCTGGTCCGTCTTGGAGACCTTTCAGAGAATATGAAGCAGATTGGAGAACAATGACAAAGTTACCAGAAGACATGTGGTTTACTTATCCTATTATATTCTCCTGGGATATCGAGTGTTATTCACATAATCCTAAAAAGTTTCCTTCCAAACATAATTCTAAAGATCGCATATTCTCAATATCTATCACCACTCAAGTTCATATGAAAGAAAATACGCGAAAGGATATAATTATTATCATCGGACCATCAGATCCAATTGATAACGTTGTTACTTATAACGTTGAAGATGAAGACGAACTTATTAGAAAATTCTTCTATATAGTAAAAGACGAAGATCCAGATGTGTTCATAGGTTATAATATCTTCGGTTTTGATTATGACTATCTTGATGCTCGTATATTGACATCTGGACAAGAATGGGATAATATTGGAAGATTATTGGAACAGAAGTGCGAAATTAAGGATATCAAGTGGCACTCTGGAGCTTACGGACATAATAATATCAATTATATAGATGCAGCAGGTCGTATTTCTGTTGATATGTACCCTTATATCAAAAGAGATTATAAACTACCGTTATATAATCTGAATACTGTTGGTCATTACTTTCTTGGAGAGAATAAGACAGATTTGAAGTATGATGAGATGTTTGAAATTCACAAGGAGATGACTGAATCTATGAAAGTCTTGAGAGAAACAACAGGAAAAGATAATTGTATAGAGGCTATGAATGTTTTGAAAGATTATAATTTAAAAGAACACGAAGAATACAATCTTAAGAAAGCTATAGAAGGAAATACACTAATTGTAAAATATAATGTTCAAGATTCCGTTCTTGTATTAAAACTTTTTGAGAAGTTAAATGTATGGATTTCTTTGATAGAACTCAGTTCTATTGTGAGAGTTACCCCTATGGAGTTCTTCACAAGAGGTCAGCAGGTTCGTTGTATTGCTCAACTCTACCATGCCAGTTCTCATAGAAATATTGTACTTACACGGAGAGACACTGATTTCATTTTTTTCAATGGAGGTTATGTAGCTGATCCTCGTGCTGGTTTTTGGGAATTGGTAATATGCTTTGACTTTAATTCTCTGTATCCTTCTATCATGATCGCCTATAACATCTGTTTTACTACCTTGATGAGAAACATCGACGATGTAAAGAAAGACGACTATCATCATTTCAGTATCGATCAAGAAGAACCACTTGAAGTAAAACCCCCTAGTAACGATAATTTTGATTACGGTGACTATTTTGATGATGATGAAGGAGAAATCAAGGGCGACAAATCTCAAAAAGTAGATAAACACTATGATTTTGGGTTTGTCAAGAAGGATGTTCAAAAGGGTCTTCTTCCAGAAATTCTAGAAAATCTTCTTAGTAATCGTAAGGATGCAAAAAAAGAAATGAAGAAGGCTACGAAAATGATGGAAGTTTTTGATGATAATCTACTCATACCTTATCGCGAAAATACTGATATCAAGATTGAAGATTTGAATGATAAAGGAAGAGAATTGATGAAAAGTTATTTTAATGTAGAAACCGGAAACGTCAAAGAATATTCAGAAAGAATAAATCAAGAGTTTTTTAGTTATAAAGTTAAGGAAACTATGTATAATAGTAGACAGCTTGGTTTAAAAGTATCTGCAAACTCTATCTATGGTTTCTTAGGAGCTCAGGTAACAGGTAAATTTTCTCTCATCGAGGGAAGTATGTGTGTAACGTCTCGTGGACGAGAGCTCATTATACAAGCTAGTAAGTTCTTCGAAGACAAATATGACGCTATAACAGTTTATGGAGATACTGATTCTACTATGGTATATGTTCCTTCTTTGGGCAACGACCCGTCTAAAGTTTGGGAGATGGCTGAAAAGATGGAAGACCATATCAATGGTAAGGATGGTCAGGGAGAAGGAATTTTTCCTCCTCCTCTTTATTTAGAGTTTGAGAAAGCAATGCGATCATTATTTATGAAGAAAAAGAAGTATGCTTATATGACTTATGATCGTAAAGGGAATATTATTAAAGAAAAAGGTTCGGACAAGTATGAATTGAATGTAAAAGGAATTATCTTAGCTCGTAGAGATAATTGTCAATGGTTAAGAGATACATATGAAAAATGTATTAGATCTATATTTGACGAAAAGTCTATTTACGAGGTTTATGATATAATCAACAAAGCAATTGTCGATTGCGTTGAACTGAAATATCACGATGATAATCAAGAGAATATGAAAGAAATTACAAACCAATTATCTATCATTCGTGCTATGGGTTCTAATTACAAGAGTAAAAGTTACTTTCTTAGTATTTTCTCCGATTTGATGAAATCTATTGGCAAACCTATTGCTCCAAGTGAGAGATTTAAATTTGTTGTTGTAAACGACCACCAAGGACGCGACAAGATTGGATATCGTATGAGAACCGATGTTATGTTTACAGAACAATGGAATAAAGAAAACATGATATACGGAGAAAAACTACCTGAAGATTACGAACTGAAAACAGATCAATATCCTCCGGAAGAGATTGATTCTTCATACTACATCATGAATGTACTAAAAGAACCAATTGATCAACTCTTTGAGTTTGGTTTTGCGAGGGTTCTAGAAAAATATAAAGAAGTGCGTTATCAACCTTGTAACAAGAAACGTCGATGTAAACCTGTTGGGATTTCAACGCCAGTAAAAATGGTAGAAATGCTTATATTAGACAGAGACAAATCTCCAAAAGAAATAGTAGATACACTAAAAATGTTACCGGGCTGGTTTAGAAGCATTGAAGTATAAATTTGAATTTATTTACATAAAGATATGTAAATAAAATGAACCGGAAAGTAAATTGTAAAAGAAAAAAGGGAAAAGACAAGGCGAAAGAAAACTATAAACTAAATGGTAAGTATACTTCAAAAAGTATACGTAAGAAAGAAGAATTGCAAAAAAGGAAAAGCGACTAACAACAAAAACATTTTTTGTCTTTACAACAGCAAATTCTTGCAATACAGCATGAAACGAGAGAAAAAATACCAAGACCCGTATAGATTGCTATAGTCTGTGCGAGTTCAACATCTTGTTGTGAGACGAAGCACTCTTCTGTTATATTAGTCATTTATATTGTATTAATAATAAATTTTTAAATTATTCATAAACATCAGTTGTATACTTATTTAGGATATTATCTAATCCTTTCGCTAAATCCCCTCTTTTTGGAAAATTTTTAACATCTTGTTTTATGTTTTCTATATTAGGTTTATAGATGTCATAATTGTGAGTAAAATTCAACATTGGCTGAGAACCTTGAATAGTTTCTTCTTGTAATCTCATCATTGCTCCTTTCATTCTATTCTGAGTATTCTTACTAAAGGTACTAAAGTTTTCGATATTGTGTCTATAAAAATCGTTGAGAGATTTTCTATAATGGGGATCTGTATGTTCTTCTCTATTATTATCTATAAGTTCGTTAAGAACTTCCTCTCTTTTGTCATCATCACCATGAGTAAGAAAATTTCTTAAATCACTTCCTTTTGTCATCCCGTTCAGCATTCTTTTTAATACAAGAATAATTTATATATAAATTACTCCAGACTCCTATCATCGTTATAGTAGTTGTCACTGTCTGTATTCTTTGTAAAGTCATCATTTTTATATTTGAGATATAAATTTTCTATTAAAAATTTGTGGTATATACATTTATAAGAATTGTTTTTACAGTTACATATATAGCTATCTTGGCTGAAAAAATATTTAGTAACAACAGGTTTGATATTGTTATTCATATAGTCATTTAAAGGTATATATATTATCTCTATCTCTTCATTTGGAATAACTAAATTTTTGAATTCTGGAAGAGTAAGATAATCAAAATGACAATTAGATTCATTGTAAACAACTCCTTTGTTCTTGTTATAAGGCAAAGTTAGACATTCAGAAGAGATAGTCTTATATTTATATAATGTTTTGTATTGCCTACTCAATAAATATTTTTTGTTCGATTTAAAAATTATCATATGAGTAGTGTCTTCTGGTATCATAATTTTTTTCTTCTGTTCTAAACTAGAATACCCAAAACACAAATTAATTAATTTGGAGATCATTTTTATAATTTAAATTATAAAAATTATTCAACTATATTATATATCTTATTTATTTTAAACTCCTAAGTTAGTGTACCCTGAAAAAAATATACATATCTATTGTTTCTTCTAAACTTTCTCTGTGTTCGCAAAATATTAAACTCTCGTAAGTTTACATATGAAGAAAAAATCTGTCTTTTTACATCCAAGATTGTTTTTTCAGATAACCTCTGACACCAACCTTTTCTGAAGATTCGTCTACCATAACCTGTTTGGCTACATTAAATTCCGAATCAAAAATGTCAGCAGTTATAATTACCTCCAAAACAACTGATTTAGGTGTTGTGGAAACTAATTTTACTTTAATATCTTTTAATCCATCATATCCAGCCTGTCCAAACCATTTACTTACAGAAAGTTCCTCTTGATATCTCTTTCTGATAACTTCTGCTTTTTCAGAAGTAGCTGCATAAATCTTAAATTTCCTCTGTTTTCCTTTAGCTTTTGGTGTTGCTTTTGGTGTTGCTTTTGGTGTTGCTTTTGGTGTTGCTTTTGGTGTTGCTTTTCTTGATGCTTTTGGTGTTGCTTTTCTTGATGCTTTTGGTGATGCTTTTGGTGTCGCTTTTCTTGATGCTTTTGGTGTCGCTTTTTTGTTAGAGGATGCAAGAATTTTTCTTCCTAAAACTCCCTCTTTTTTTACACATCGCCCGGTAGCCGGATTTCTAACTTTTCCTTGAGGACAACTAGAAGACATTTTATATAGAAATTATTTTTTAAAATCTTTTATAAACAAGTCAGCACTCTTAAAAGCAGTTTCTAAAACGGTAAGTTCAAATAAGTTATGAGGACCAACAGAATATAGATTATCTATTTTTCCTTTACTAGTTAAAGGCCCTTCTCTAAAGGGATTGTAAGCAGAGTGTTCCATGTCCCAAAATTTGTTTTTCTTATCATAAACAACCCCTTTGGATACAGTAACGTTATATGGAGTAATAGACATACCAAAAACTAACGAAAGTTGTCTCAAAGATTCGTTGATAACAAGATTAATATCTTCAATATCGTTAACTTTCTTTTTTAAATGAGATGATATAGAATTTGTATCAACAATAACACAAGACCACACCTCTTTAATAAAACCGTTTTTACTAGGTTCGTTGGAGTAGTTATTAATATTTAGAACTTCGATACCCCAATCTGAAAACATTTTTGTTTTCCAGAGATTAATATTTCTAAGTTTTTCTGTAAAGTGAAGTTGGAAACCTAATCCAGAATAAGAGGATTCTATGCAGTATTGTTGAAATCTACTTTTCTCCATCCAATTTGATTGTATGTCTATGGAACATTTATTTACTAGCGTTTTCAATGGATATAGAGGGAAAGCACATATATAAACATCGGCATTGCAATTTTGTAAAGAGGTTTTTGCTTCTATTATCGTGTTATCTTTAGATTTCAAATGTAACAATTTAGAATCTTTGAAAATTTTTACATTATCTCTTTGAGATAGTTCTCTTTCCCATTTCATTATCCAAAGATCATTGTCTTTCGATTGTATTAAATTTGAACCCTGTCCTTCTTTTATTGTTTTGAAGAATATATAAGCCAACGTTTCGTTTTCATTAGTAGCAAGCGACAATCCAAGTTTTCTTAACGCCCTTTGTCCTTCTTCAGAAATACGATTATCGTCTAACCATTCCTTTAATGTTCTCTTATCGTCTTTTTTTAGAGAATACATAGAACTCACAAACTTAGATATATCAGTAAGACTTAGATTACTATAGAAATAATTTAAAAACATAGTCATCGTATATAACTTTGATCCGTAGACATAATCTGTTTTTATATCATATTTTTTAAAAATTTTTAACGCCTCTTTATAGGAGGAACTCATAACTCTAGGAGAATGTTCTGTATAGTATCCATTTTCCCAATCTACTTTCCAACACCCACCAAGTTTATTTTCTTTATCATGAAGTTCTACAGTATGGCCTTCTTTAGAGAGTTCGTCTGTCAAACGCAACCCTGTAGGACCTCCGCCGAAGATACAAATATACATTTTTATATTTGTATTATTTTAAGTATTAAAAATGAATATAATAGTAGCAGCTAGAAGAAAGTGGATAGATGCTCTTCATAATAAAAATATGTATAACATACTTGATTGTTATCACAAAAATCACACATTTAAGGGGACACTTTCAAGAAAGGTAACATATTCTAAAAATGATATCGATGGATATTTTTCTAATTTATTAGAAATGAAACCCTCTGTTACATTTATTAAAAGTGATTTAAAAAAAATAGATAACCTCTATATCGATTCTGGTACATATGTCTTTACCTTTCCGTCGAGTAAACAATTGAATGCTAATTACCAATTTGTTTACAAGATAGAAGACAATGAAGCGAAGATAGTATCACATTTTTCCTCGTCTATTTAGATTTAAACAGGTAATAAGGAGAACAACACTGGTAAGCGTAAAAATTCCTGTTCTGGGGGTAGTTTTTTGAAAATTTCTGTATCTTCGCATTTCAAAACGAAAAAATAAAATTAGTTAAATTATAAAATGTCTTTTCTTGTAATAACAAGGGGAGAAGCCAAAAATAATCCACTTATCGAGGATACAATTAAAAATCTAGCTCTACTTAATATAAATTTTAACCCAAAATCTTTCGAATATACTAGTCCTCAAGATTTTATATACTATCACATTGATGAAAACTGCAAAATTTCTTTTGCGATGAAAGTTTTATTTTGCTCTAATAATTTTAAGATAGTAGATTTATATTCTGATAACCAACTTATAATGTTATTATCGTTTGTGAATTTTAGAAGCCTAATAGTAAAAACATATAATTCTGTTATAGATAATAGAAATGAAGTTAATATCTTGTGGAATTCAGAGATATGTAATACAGAGATTCGTAATTTTGCCACATTATCAAATATAATGGGTACTTCTACTTCTACATATAACTTCACGTTGGATAATAAAGACAAGATTCATGGTAATGATATAGAGTTTCCTAAACCACCACTTTTATCAACTGTATTTAATACATGTAATTATTAATTTTGAGATATATAAAAATGACTGAGGGAAAAATTAATGTAGATTTAGATCCAAATTGCGACGAAGTAAATATATTGGAAAGAATTCAAAATCTCAAAGAAAGGGACAAAAAATCAGATAAACTACAATTTAAATATTATCCCGCCTCTTTTGTTTTTAATGAAGATAAAATTTCATATCTTCAAAATTTAGGAGGCAACAGATTAAAGCAAACCCACGCAGACTGCGTTATAAATGCATTAGACGCAGGAGGACTTATAAACGCAGACCAAGCAGGGTTGATGAGACTTGTTTTAAGGCGTTGCGAAGAAGTAAAAGATGAAAAATATCATTACGTTGGGATTGGTGATGATATAATAGAAGAGATGATAAGTTTTATAAGCGAAACTCATGGATATAATTTTTATTACAAGATTGTCAGATATTCTATAGATAATATAGTTTTCTTAGCAAAAGCCTTAGAATTTGTTGAAGTTGGTGATTTTTTGATAATATCTTATGAATTTCTGGCGGATAGAAATACTTTATCTCATGTAGTGATAATCAGAAAAGAAAAAGTAGACGATACCATTAAGTTTTTTATTTATGATCAACAGAAAGAGTATATAAAAACCCCTCTTACAGATGAGTATTTTTCCCAATGTACTAATTTTGGTATTGTAATGAGAACCAATGGTATGGATGGTAGAAGAAAACAAGGATTTTATGGTAATATTTGTGGTTATGGGCCTGAAAAATATTTAACAATAAATCAAATACAATATAAAGAAGAAAAAATAGAGGAATCAAAAATGTTCTTAGGGGATATTTTTACAGGAACAGCACAAGTCTCTATCATAGAAAAATATAAGGAAACAATTTTTAGAATGCATGAAAATTGTTTCAAGGAATCAGTTTCTGATTATATAACAGGAAAAGATTATATGGAAAAATTATTCGAAACACCCGGAAGATTTTGTTATGTTTTACATCCGAATAGAGAATTGAGAGAAAATAGATTAATGGCTTTCTGTTTCATACATAAAAAAGTAGAGGAAGGACGGGAATATTTCTATATAAGCGATGTATGCATTAATCCAGACTATAGACGGAGAAATGTCTGTGTTGCTTTGATTAAATATGTTACAAAATTCTATCAGTCTGCAGAATTCCTTGTTCTAGATGTTTTGAGGTTTAATGAAGGGGCTATAAAATGTTATGATAAACTAGGTTTTTCTTTATTGAAAGATGAACAGTTTTCGAAACTAGATGTTTCTAAATCTCAATCCGTTACAATATACAGTTATAAATTATACAAACCTACAAATAAATGTCAAGATACAGGATTCCACGAATACATAAATGAACCAAAATGGTATTTTCTAACACCTGGGGGAGAGTATTATAAAATTGGTCTTAGTTCCGATTTTATCATTACTAGTGAAATCAACTAAATTTTTAAAATAAGTTTTAAAAATTTTTATGCCATATATTTATCATAAAATTCACACGCCTTTGGGTACAAAAAGTTAAACCAGTAATCATAATCTACCTTCACGTTTTGAATGTAGATTTTCTTATCTTCAATACCATAAACGACATATAACATATTTTTTCGTCCGGTTATAACGCCGTTTCCGATAATTTGATCATAATGAGATTTCCAAATACAATCTGTGTTAGACATGTCTTTGTTATTAAGCAGAGGTTTATACATTCTTGCTGGGCACTTAATTTCTACTCCGGTATATTCGTCAACAATACCATCCAACGATGCACCAAAACGAGTATCTGATTTCCATACAGCAAATCCTGTTTCGCTTATTTCTTTATCAAATTTTGTTTCAAGATAAGTTCTCACAATTGGTTCATATTCATTACCCTTCCTCATCCGTTCTTTTGCTTCTACAGAAAACTCCTGTTTAATTTCTCCTTTCAATATTTTAGCAATCCGTTCTGGTTCGTACTTCTCGAAAGGACAATGACCCACAACCTTTCCAAGATTAGACGCTGTGATGCGACCTTTACGCATCTGTAACCAGTCATCACTTCCTTGAGCGGTATCATATAGGTAGTAATCTTGGTATTCCTTCATTTTATTTTTATATTTCTCATTAAATTTTCGATTTTTAAATTGTTTGACTTTTAGTATATCTAAAATGAGATATGATCCTATTTTTCGATATAAAGGCTGGGATAGAAGAGTATTTAAGAAAAATAAAGGATATGTCGGGAATGTCAACGACCACCATATTATACCAAAACAATTTAAGAATCACCCACTTTTGAAAAAGGTAGACTATGATATACATTCAAGGTTTAACTTGTTGATTATGCCAACCGAAAAAGGAGTCAAAAACTTAAAATTACACCCAGATACAACTTATCATTGCTCTCATCCACGATATAATAATATGGTAAAATTAGAACTTGATAAAATATATAAATCTGAATGCAGCGAATATCAACTCTGGTTATTTACATGTTGGTTAAAGAAAATCTTAACAGACTTATAATTTTACATCTATAAAATGACTGAATTTGACAGAAATGATATCATCAGAGAAAATAATTACAATTTTAACAAAGACGCTCCGGAAAGCTCATATAGTAGTCAAAAATCGTGGTGGCTTATAGGTATTTTGATAGGTTTTATTATGAATTTTATAGCATTTCTTGCTTTTTATGTTTTTCACAAAAGAGAACACTTTAAAAAGGCAATGACTTAAAAAGATGTTCGTTAAAAATATAATATCTGGTTCTATAATAATACCAGATAAGTTAAGAATATCTGTTTTTAAACCACAAGGGTTAAGAAGAATAATAGAGAGTATACCACCCGATAATTATATTTTAGGAGTTGGGTACAAGGAAGGAGACCATCAAATATGTATTAGTGGTAAGAAAAAATCTGGAGAATTGTTAGGTGATGCTATTAAAAGAGAAACACAAGAAGAACTTTCTTTATCTTTTAACACGGAACCAAAAATAGTATTAAAATATGGAAAAAACTATTTTTATAAAATTAACATTAACCAAACTATAATAACCAATAGTTCGTATAATATAAATTATGGATTAGATACTAATGAAAGAGTAGTTTGTTGTGTACATGGTTTAGAAAAGGATATCTTAAATTATTTAGAAAATGTAGAGTTGGATATTAATAATTGTGATAGAATTACTCATATATGGACAGATAAGGCAAAAAACCTTCTAAAATATATCTAATCGAATCATTGTATAAAATCTAGTTTTGAGATATTGATATATTGTTTTCCATTTATAAGAATATTGTAATATTGAGATGTTGCTATTATATAATTAGAAGACAAACGAAGACAACTGTATATAGAGTCTGGGTTGCTTGATATCAACATCAGTCTATCGTAAAATGTAAGACCTTCGTCGGAATTTGTATTACGATAATAACTTTTGTCCTTTTCGCTTAATTTAATCAAAGGTAGACTTTTGATTATCATTTTTGTCGTGTCTGACATAGAATTAATACAAAAAATAACTTGCTGTATAGACTCTCCTACACGACTTTCTATATCGTCATAATTAATAGCATAACCTTCACATGAAGTTGTAGACAGAGGATAATCTGACTCTTTGTCCCATCCCCTCATCACCATTCCTAGTTCAAGTATATTATCAAAAAGTTTATTTATCTGTTGTTTTGTTCCCTCTTCGCAATTTTTAACATAAGATATAAATTCTTTCATTTTACTATTCATCACAGTAGTAAATGTTTTAGTATCTCTGATAGTATTGAGTAAATTTAAAAATTTCTCTTCATGAGGAAAACTCTTACAAATAAGTATAATTTTCTTTAGATTCCTTTCATTTAAAATTTCTCCTTCACTTCTAAAATCTTTAAATTCTTTATGAATAATAAGAAATTTTGTTATTTCCTCCGGTGTCAATGCTATGATATCTTTTGTATTCAATACACCATAAGAAATTATATGTTTTGGATTGAGTTCGGAAAAGGGAGTTTTATAAATATAAGTTTCGTTATAGTCTATATCTGGTATTACTCCTGGATATATATTTTTAGCGAGAGTTATTTCATGAAGAAATTGTCTAGGTTCTGATATATCTTTGTGATTAACACATTCGCTGCTTAATAAACTCATAAGCATTTTTTCGCTATATAAGGAGGAAAGTCTAGACTTCCAAAATTTTGTCATATCATAGTAACCAGGGTTCATGATGTAATTTTCTCTAAATTTATCTTCTATGACAGGTTTAAAACTATCTATCTTCGACATTTCTAACATTTCTCGAGCAGGAGATGATGAATGAGATATATCTATGTTATATATTTTTGCAGAATATACGATGGCCTCTTCGTGGGTCAAAACAGATTTAGAAAGTGGTCTGTTTAAATTTCTCATTTTCTCGATACAATCTCTTGAATTATCAGAAAAAACAAAATCGGTTTTTTTACCATATTTTGATTCTTTAAGAACATTTATTAGACCAAAATTGTCAAGTTGACTTAGTTTTGCCACCAATGTATCTATCAGTATATGTCTTTTTGCAAAAGACAATCTAACATATGCTGCTAATTCGTTAAAAGTATCAGTGCTATTGGTTCTTATCCCATTTTCTATACAAAAAGAATAAAGCATACAGGCATCGTATGCTAAGGGGTTATTATTAGTTTTTGGACCATATGTGAAATTTTCTGAGATATTATTTTTATACTCAACAAGGTGATTAAATGCCTTTATAAGATTTTTTGGTTCCCATAAAGTCTCTTTCTGACTTACAAAAAGAGATATCTTAGTCATTTCTTCTTGAGAATAATTGTCTTTTATTGTTATGGATTTTACTTCTGATTGTATATATGATGTTATAATATCCCGTTGGTTTATTATATCTTCTAATGTTATTTCGTGCCCCAAACATTTCATAATCTCTTCAATAATACATAATGGCGTCGAATACTCTATATTTCCTATGATAGTGTATCTGTTTAATGAAAAGTTCATATTTTAATTTCTTTTTCTTTAAAAATGGGAGGACAGCAATCATCTATGTCATTAGCTAATTCTCAATCCGTACAAAATCAAATAAATAACGTATCTAACGAAAACTGTATAACAGCTTGTACAGCTTCTATTAGCGACATCAATATTAATATCAAAGATAGTGATATCGCAGGAAATGTTAGCGTCGGATCGGTTTGTAGTATATTAGGTTCGTCGTGTACGCTTAAAGCGTCACTCTCTTCTTCTGTTCAAAACGATCTGGCAAACAAACAAAGTGCTACTACAGTACAAGAAACCGACCCTTTAAGTATGCTTGGCAGTATATTTGGAGGACCGAGTAGCTCGACCAACGAATCTAGTAATCAGGCAGTTTCGAATAAAGTTTCCAATATAATGAATTCTACTTGTCAAAATAAAAGCTCTACATCAACATCGGGGGTTAATATTCAACTAGATGGAGATAAAGTAGGTGGTAATGTAGATTTGTCCGCCACGGGGGTCGTTTCAAATGCTAAATGTATGATTGACAATGTAGCAAGAACAACTCTGTCTAATAAACTTACTAATTCTCAGACAGCAAAAGTAATGCAGGGTTCCCCGATTTTATTTGCAATAATTGGAATTGTTATAATAATTGTTGTTGTTATGATAGGAATTGTAATATTTGGGATAGGTGGTTTGGGTGTTTATGAGGCCACCAGGAGCAAGGATCCAGCACCAAGACCTCCAGGAGCAAGACCTCCAGGAGCAAGACCTCCAGGAGCAAGACCTCCGCCATATTCTTACAGAGTAAGATAAATAATTATAAAAATCTTTTATAATTAATCATTTTTAGGAACACTTCTTATGGTGCACCCGTACCATCTTCTTGATCTTTGTTTTCCAAGTCTTTCAGGAGAAGACATAAAAGATATGAATTTAGATTTTTCTACAAGTTTTAGATTTGAATAATTTGCTTTGAACCAAGTTTTAAATTTCGGATAGAGATCTGTTGCTGTGATATATTTAGTATCGTCTACTAGACCATTTTCTCTTTTAGGTATTTCTAAAACCTCATCAATAAAAGATGTAAAAGGATCATTTCTCTCCCAATAATCATCCATATAATGTTTAATATAAGCAGGTTTATTAAGTCCTTCTTTCAAATATTTACTATAGTTTTGAACACATAACCAGTTAAGAGCACAAGCAAGGCGAGGAATATTGTCTTCAAAACGTGGGTCTATTTTATATGTTTTCCGTTCCACCTGTTCTTCAAAAGTTTCTGCAACTGGTGTTTTTTCTTCTTCTTCAGGTTTTAACCACCGACCTTCGAAAGGTATCATCATAAATCTATTCTTTGTAGCTTCGTCCATACCATTGATATCAGGAACTATGTTAAGAACAAGTATATATTTGAATGTACTTTCAATGGTCCCACCGTCTTCTCCGCAAGAACGTGCATAGAAACTATCACCTCCTGTTATCTTCTTAATTCGCGCACCTTTCCAAGATTCGTCACTATCTGGTTCTGATGTGAAAGCAACAGCAGCATCTTCCGTTTGTGCTAGTTCTGGGGAAGGTCCACTTGAACTCATCTTTTTTGCACAAAAGAACTCTTCTGGGAGATCACAATAGTAATCGCCGAGCCATTGTCTTATCATCTTCATCAAAACAGATTTAGAACCGTTTGTATCTCCAATCCATACTCTAAACAGTTTTTCTGAATTTCTTCTATAAAGCATAGAAGCAAGGTCTTTAAACATATAGTCTCTGATTTCTTTATTTGGAAAAACCTGAGTTATATATTTTATAATATCTTTTACATCCGGATGATCAAAAGAATAATTAGACATGTAAGGTACACCTATTTTCTTAGTAATGAAATCCTCTGGCTTCCCTTCTCGTTTAATTGCTTTGTCGTCTGTAAGTTCTATTACGCAATTAGAACAACCAAGTAAACTAGGGTTCTTATTTAGAACCTTGTTAACTCCCTCGTAGTAAAAGAATGTTCTGATAGATTTTAAAAGACAACCTCTAAAAGGAACATTACGAAGTCTCTGTATAAGTTTTTGAACTTTCTGGATCTCCTCTTGTAACTTTTCTACTTTGTCCTTATAATTTTTGCTACCAATTTTCATTCTAGAATTTAGTTTTTGTATCTCTCCTTGAAGTTGATAGGATAAATTATCAAAATTGGGTATAAATTCTGCTGATATAGTTTTTTCTATTTTCTGCTCTTCTATTCCTACTAAACGATTTCTTCTAAATTCATACCATTTCTTCCCCGTAAACATATATCTCGTCCAAAAACATTTATAGAATGCTTCGCCAACAACAGTATGTTCAGATTCTCTAGCGTCGTACAATGTAGGATAACACCAGTTTCTATGCCAATTGTCATATTTTTTTCTATTATCTGTCCTAAAATACCATCCTAAAGTTCTAACTGTAACTTTGTCGTTTTCGAAAGTATCATAACTATCTTCACAAAATTCTTTGTTAAATTTTTTTGATTTTTTGGATACAGCAATCCATGCATTGAGGCCTCTTTGTGAACCGTCTGTGGCGTTATAAAATGCCCTTCCAATGTCTAAGAAATATGTTTTTGTATTGAACCTTTTCAATGTAAGATATTGGATAATGTCGTTACACAAATCAAGGTCATTTTTAATTTCTTTCTCTTCTTCGGGTTCTTCGTCATCTTCTATAATCACAGAAGACGTTTCGCTAGAATAATCTTCATCTTCATCTTTTAAGGAACAATTAGTCGAGGAATAGTATAAAGATAAGAACATGGGTAGCGTATATATAGAAAATGTATAATCGTCTTCTATATCACATTCATCATTTATTATTTCAATCTCATCTATGTCACATTTTTCTTGAACAATAAAACTATGCTTGTCGTGACTATAAACATCTTTTAGAGAAAGAGTATCGCAAATACCATTGGAGCCTTCTGTGCTATGAACCGAAACAAATAATAGAGGAGGGATTTGTTTTGGATTTTCTGTAGAACCATACATAGCAACATATTCCCCCAAATCTTTTAATGCTCCATTCCATCCTCCTTCTATTTGTTCGCTGTAATTAGATGTTATAGCGTTTCTTTCTAAGTTATCAATGACTGTTGTATTTATAAAACTATTAATAACGTCTCTTTTAGTTCTGCAAAAAGGAAACTGGAAACGCAATTTAATACAAGATTTTCCCTGTTCGTACCAAACTTTGGATTTAAGGAAAACACATATAGTTTCGTAAACATCGCTAGTTATATCAAAATTACTTATGATAATATGTTGATATATTTTTATTATCTCGTTAATGAGATTATCACTATATAATTGATCTGACTGATAATCGAATTTAAGAACAAAATCTCCTATAATAGGTACATATTTCTCTGCCTTTTCAGAAATAGCCAAGATAGGGAGTTGATTCCAAGAATTAAAATCTTTCCCAAAACATGTATCACAGTAGTATTTGTAAAATCTCAATACATCTTTTGTATCGATTTCATGAGATTTTCCGTTAACAGAATCATAACAAGAGAAACCCCTTGTTATTACTTGATTCCTGAATAATTGTTGGAGGTCTGAATAAGATTCAGTCATTTTATTTGAATAATTATATTTTAAAAATCATTTTTGAAATATTTAAAATAATTATTTTTTAATGAAAATAATTAACAGATATTAAAATGGTACAGGCTTTATTCGAACAACTTTCTACTCAACTAAATTTCTTACTTTTGTCGCAACGGCAGATGATTCTGATAGCGGCTTTTTCTGTAGCTATAGAGACTTTTGCTACAAATATTAAGAAGTCTCAAATTACATTTATTTCTATTACCTTATTAGTGTATTCTTTAGCCGTTGGTATCACAGCAGCAGTAGATTTTAATAAGTATATTGAAGATGTTAAGATTGACACCACAGGAGGCCAAATAGAACAAGATGAGATTAATTTGGTGAACAGGAGTAAAAAGTGGGTATATTTTACATATACACAGGTTGTTATAATAACAATTTTGACTTTTTTCTTTGTTAAATTTAGAAATTTCCAGTAAGCAAATTATTCAAAACTGTATTTATGATATTGTTTCTATTTACATTGACATCGTCGTCGTATATTTTGGGTTTAAATATTTTGATATTTGTTATAAGTTCATCAAAATTTTCTCTCATATTACCAGTAAGATCCAAATCCAAACCACGAGAAGAAGAACTAATCAATATTTTCTTTTTATCAATTATGTATGTTCTAATGTAATTTAAAAAATTTAACGAAATTAATTCTCTGTTATACGGATTATGTTCATTTTTTTTAAGATTATCAAATTCTGGATATGTAAACACGAAATATACCCCGTTAGACATGATTATTTTTATGTCGTCTATGTTATATGATTTAACAGGATTGTAGAGTAAATTTACTACATCTGATTCTTCATATCCATTGGCGCATTTGTTGAAAAACATATTATTTTTTATTATATCTGCATTTCTTTCTTCTAAATTGTCGAAATACTTTTCTCTATCTTCTACGATATCTTTGGAAAATTTGCTGACTAATTTTTGTGATAGGCTACCCATAGAAATTGACGGAAATCCCAGAATATAAGAAGATAACATTTCCGGTATTACTGAAAAAACTATACTTAGTCCTTTAAAATCATCCTTCGCTATATTTTTTGGTATATAAACATTATCAAACATCGCCATAAGTTTCTCGTAATGTTTTACTACTTCGTAATACGGATAGTTTGTAAAAACATGTAAAGAAAATTCTGGTATATAGGATTTTATAATTTGATAGTACAGGGGTGAACATTTTAAAAATGTTAACCTTTCTATGATTTTTTCTAAGACATCGTTCATATTTGAAGCGTATTTGATGGAACTATTTGTTATAAGGTGGTCTAAATATATGTCTATATTCGATGTCTTTATAATATTATCTTTATAATTGATAGTCCATTCCGGTCTCCATTGGTCTTCGCCTGGTAGATTATATCTCGTCAAAATTCCAAAATCGACAATGTAACGCAGTTCTTTATTAAACTCTATAGAATAATACTTCAATATTTCATCTTTAATGGGATAAGAAGAGATGGAATATGCGTCTATAATATAACTAATATCGTTTAATATAAAAGATTTAATTGTAACTAAATTTTCGAAACTCACTTTTGTATAATCAGATTCAAATTTTGTATCCAAAATGTCAAAAATTCCTTTAATGAACTTAAAGTAATTTAAATCGTTAATTTCCGTATTAACCATTATATTCCAAATAATACACCATATAGATTCTAGTTTTCTGTATTTTAAACTATCCTTTATAGACTGAAGAATCTTACTTGTTAATACATTGTCGTTATAATCTATCTTATTGTCTTTAAGAAGCAATGTCATGTTACCATATGTAAATATTTCAACAAGTAATTGAGAAGACATTTTTTTTGAAGTTAAAATCATGTTTATTTTTTTAGTTTTAATGTTATTGCTGATAGCTTTAATAGTAGGTTTTATATATTTAAACAAGAAGAATTATTATGAAATTAAGCCTCGGGATTTAGATGGAGGAGACTCTCCTGATTATTTTTCTCCTGACGCAGATTATTATACTTTGAAAGATAGCTGGTTAGATCTAGAAAAAAATACTATAGCAGATGGTAAGCCTTGTTATAGTGATAATACATGTGTTAGTAAAAAATGTCTAAAAAATCCAGCCACGGGTGAAACAAGGTGTATGTCGGCAACAGCAACAGTTACAAAAGCTTCTAATGCATCTACTATTGGAACTATAGTATATTCTACTATTGGAACTATTACTATACTTCCTTCACAAGATTTTCAAAGCGGCGATAGTGTAACTATAACCATGGGAGAAAATCAACAAAGCTCTGTAGCTTCAACAATGGATACATCAACTACAATTATTTTAACTGAAGCTCAGACAAGTCTTTTGACATCTGGTTTCTATAATCCTTCTGCTACAGATATTAATGATTACGGAACACCTATTCTATATACTGCTATTTGTTCCCAGAAAAAAATTAGCGATTCTAATACAGAGTCTTATTATCCTGATTACAAAAGTCCTATATTGATAAATGAAGGCAACAAAAGTTGGGATGATAATTGTACTAATTACACATTTCAACAAACAATTTTGGAAGACAAATGTTACGATTCAGACCAACTGGCTGGAACAAAAATAGTGGAAATGTGTCAAGCTGCTCCTAATTCTAATCAGATATGTCTAAATAACAACGGAGATAGAGTTTACGCCCCAGAACTAAATTCTTTATATATTAAACCATCTCCTACTGTTAATTTATGTAACGATAACACAAGTATAAATTATATTTCGTTCAGTTTTAATAATGTTCCTCAGACTATACATACACTGACTTCTTCGGAAAAATTTAATAACAATCAAATAGCTTGTCTATCTATAGAAACGGTAGATTATTGGCCAGATTTTTCTGTAAACACCACTGGTGACAAAGATTATCCATATTATATTACTTTTAGCGGAACTTGGGGTTATAAATATTATTATCTAATAGACACTACTACACGGGACAAACAAATATTTTCTCCTCAGAGCCGAGATGTTAAATGGTGTGACTCTGAAGGGTCAGAACATCTTACCACCCCCGAGATAAATGAAATCATCAGAAGGTTGGACATTGATAATGATTACGGAATAACTTACAATATACCGGGTATTTCCATCGATGACGCTACAAGTAGTTTTTCATTAGTTGATTCTCCCTATCCTCCCATCCCATTTGGCGCAACAGTAGACATGATTGGTGATTATGATAAGATTATCAAAACAACAACTTCCTTAAAACCTTGTGCTATATTCGATAGTTCATACGTTAAGAGCTCTGGTATTACAAGTCTAGATAGTTATGTCGATAAACAAAAATTTAAAGTATCAAGATTTTCTATGGAAAAAGGAGCACTAAAGACAGACCCGTCCGGTATGGTTAGCTCTATTATATATAGAAATCTTAACCACGAGAATGGCGGTTTATATTTAGATTATTATAATTCTCCTTCTCCTTCTACAACCTATGATATAAATGTTTCTCTAACCTCTATTACAGTTCCTCTAACCGTGACTTTAACAGATTCTAGTCTTGTTCTTTCTGGGCATAACTCCAATTCATATGTCCTAACAATCGATGAAAGCTCTATAATTATAACTATAACTTCTATAGTGGATAGTTTGGTGACTTTTACAAAAAATGGTGATTTTCCTAAAAATTTTACACTAAATGCGACTGGAACAATTAATCTTTCCCCACCATCTTCTGCTGCCCTTTCAGAAGGATTAGTTCTTCGAAAGGTAAATTCTAAATATATTGATTCTTCTAAAAAATGGATACTGATGCCTCCTCAATCGCTTTCTCCTTACACTATACCTAGTGGAAAAAATAGATGGTGCAATTATTGCACAGATTTTTCATTAGATGGAGGAAAAACTTTTAATGGAAAAAAAGAAGTACAAGTCCCAATGTCCTCACAAACTATACAAATAGGAACAGAAATTATTGATCCTGCATATTCTGCTATAGAAAAACAACCAGATAATACATTGTTTGCGGCGATAGGAGATACTTTAGAAGTAGCAGCGTCTCTTAGGAATCCAGTAAGGCTTGGTTACACTATATATGAATTGGCTACACACAGCCAATTTCATTGGCAAAATACTGATCCTTCTTTTTATAAATGCGCTAATCTCTGTTCAGATGTAATTTCTAATATCCCAGAAATTAAAGCAGTAGCTATATCTAGTGGAGAATTAGGTAATGTTCCGCCTGGACATTCTAGAGGAATTACCCAAGCATTTTCTCAAGGAGATGTATTATTTGGTCATTCTGTCGGAGGAGTAACTTGTCAAAATTATTATCTATATGAAACAAATATTAATAACAACCCTACAATATCAAGCAGGAAACCAGGCGAAGTATACGAAGATGGCGGTGTAACGTTCGTAGTTCAAAGTACTTTTAACGATACGTTTTTATTCGATACAAGTTATTTTAATTCTTCTAGCGAAATGATTATAGACAAAATAAACGGTTTAGGGTCTGGGTATGGAAAAACAGTTATACCGACAAATGTTATTAATTCCCTTGAAGTAAAGTCTCAACAGTTTATAGTAAACACTTCTACTTCTTCTTGGACCCCAACAACACCAAAATGTACTAGTGCTAGTGCTCCTGTGAATTGTTTTTTATCACCGATAATTTCTTCCACTGTTTTATGCAATGGCTCTTCTACTGGTATAGTTCAAACTATAGTTAATAATTTAAATAAAAAAACAAAATGGAATTTGGATGTTACATCGACTGAAGATGATAGCGGTCCTCCAGTTAAAATACCGCTATCTATAAATTTTTCACAAAATTATTGTAATAACCCAACTACTGGTTCTGTTCCGTTTTACACAGTAAGTTCTCTTAAAATAGATACAGACATCCAAATTCCTACTAATTCTTCTCAAAATATCATAACAATACCTAACACCACCGATATCGCAAAATTTTTTCCTACTATAATAGATACCAAAATTACAACTTATGATATTATAGACACCACCGCAACGCCCCCTAATTATCTTTTTGATGTCACTGGGTCTAAATTGTCAGCAGATGTAGATTATGGTAACTTCGAAAGACAATATAAAATATACGATCTTCTTTTACCTCAAGCATCTACTACTAAATTGTCTTCTGGTCTTGCTAAATTGACACAAGGTAGTAATTCAAATATAGATGTAACAATCAAAATACCTACCACAGGTACCACAGGTACCACAGAAATACAATATACTACTAGTGATACTAACTTAACTTCTGGTCTTGCTACTTTTACACAAAATAGTAATTCAAATATAAATGTAATAATTACAACTAAAACAGGGACAACAGGCACAATATCATTAATGGAAGCAACATTTATTGCTTACGCAGAATTAACTCTAGACGAAAACGGAGCAGTTTCTAGTGATAACGAAAACAACATAACAATTATATCCGATTTTGAAAACATACCAATTGCCGGAACAAAGTACGATATTCAAGAATGGTGGACTCTTGATTTTACATATGCTGGTTACGAATTACAGTACCAATATCATAACTCGACCGCCTCCGGGTGTAGTATAATTTTCAAACAAAGTCCCAAATTATGGTCAGTAACAGAACGTGCCCCAACAACTTTGGTGAAAAACAATGATGGAAGTTTACTTTTTAGTCCAGATAAAAATAACCCTATAAGTTTGTTGAACAATAGTCTTATGAGGCACGGTGATAGTCCGCAGCAAATTATTTATACAGGTTCTTTCGAGGATGATAATATTTTTTGCTACACCTCCTATGGAAATGATTCTGACACTTGTAAAAATAACCCAAAATGTTCTTTTAATGATACATTAGGGTACTGTACAGGTAAAGATTTGATACAACATGTATCAGAACTTAGTGGAGATGTATTTGGAAAAACAGATAGTTTCGATCCAAATTTTTTTAACAATAAAGATTTAAACTCCCATTTCACTAATATAACTTTCTTAAAATCACTACAAATACAAGAGTTGAATTATCAGGCTTATATTCCTTTGTCGTCTCAAACATCCGTCGGACCCGACAACGTAAAATTTTACGCACCACCGCAGTTTCTTAATTATGACAATCAAGGTATTGAAAATTTGTCTGGTTCTGCAACAACTGTTATATTAGGAAAATTCATACCATATCAGTATTTCTACCCTACTTCTTCTTATATCCCAAATACATTATATGCAGAATTTTCGTCGTTACAAACATTGTCGTCTGACTCCAGTGAAACTGTGAATAATTTTTACATCAACGTTAATTATACTCAATTTATTCCCTATGGGAAGAAATCGTTATATGAGAATGGGTTTGAGAAACAACCAGACGTCCCTACCTTTTAAGAAACTTGCTAATCACGGACTGAAATCCATCCAGTTTGTCTTCATGAGAAGAAATTGTCTCAAGAACAATCTTTTTATTTTCAGCAAAACCAATAATCTGATAAACAGTTTTAGCCGGCTTGCTTTTATAAGCCTCTATAACCTCAATTTTATTAATTTTAGAATTAATATTTTTCGCCTTATATAATATTTGTCTATAGTTTTCTTGCCCAATCTGAGTATCAACGACAGTATCACGTTTAATTTCTTGAACCCATTTGCTAGTAATTCCTCGTTCCAAAAGATAATACATAACCTCGGCATAAACAGCTTGTTCTACGGGTTTCTTTGTCATTTTAGTAGCAGTCCATTTCTTTGGTGTCATTCCTAAATCTTTTCCTGCTTTTCTCAACAAATCGAGACCCAAAGAATTGATAATAACTGTGGTGCACCATACTGCAGATTCGTCATCTTGGATTTTCTGTACCGTTGAAGAGTCGATACCTTCTTTATTACCTAATCTTTCAAAAATTTGGAAAACAAAAGTTTTCGCTGGTTCGATGTCTCTATTAAATTCGATATCAAACATTTTTTCCATAAATTTCATACACACACGAACACCATACCCAACACCATATTTTTTAATCATAATAGTATCAATAGTACCAAAAAAAGCTTCATACAAATCTTCTCTGATTTTTTCTGATGTTTTGGGAACTTCTCCGTTAACGCGAAGCCAGTTAGTTAGACCCATTTTTGCTGACATTAAAGATTGTAAATGCGTCGACATATAGTGCTGATCTAAATTGTTAAGTTCTGACGCAGTGATGTCTGGAAATTTTTGATATAGCATAGTTTTGAATGTATAAGACAAGACTTTATCTCCAACAGATTCTAAAGTTTCGTAATTATGGTCTGGGTCATAAGTGATATGCGTAAAGCAACTTTTCCATAACTCCATGCTTTGTTTGTTGAGAATTGTGGGTATTTTATCTGTATCAAGAAAAGTAGATAAGATTTCGTGCAAATACTTAAATAGTTCTTTATCAGAATAATCTGTCTTGGAAGGTGTTTTTCGACCAATATTTCCTAAGAATTCAGTATTCAATGAACCTATTTTTTTAACTTCAGTAACTGTTCGTTCTTTAGGAGAAGGAGCAATTAAGTTAGGTTTTGGTATACTAATAGATACCTCTTTACCTTCTCTCTTCGGAAAACAAATAGAACGTGAACAAATTAGATTGTCCATGATTGCCTTTTTTTGGTAAAAAATAATAAAATTTTCAGTTTTCAATAGTAAACTTGAAACTTTTAGAAGTAAGAGGTTTTAATTTAGGAAGTCCAAGAACACCAATTAGTTCGGTTGTAAGCTTCTTTTCATGCATCTCTATTCTACGACAATCAAACCAGACATTTCTAAACTGACCCTTTATTGTTATATAAGCATTTTCATTTTCGTGTTCGCGTTTGTGAATCCTACAATAATAAGAATCTTCGCTTACCAATTCTACAAGAACATTCCCGTTGAGTTCTCTTACTTGTCTAACTGCAAAGTTATTATATTTCTTTCTCAAAAGTTTCATTGCATTTTCAACATCTTCTTCGCTAGCCGAACCTTTTGCTATAGTCTTGCATTGCTTTTTCTTATCTTTAAATGTATGTTGTATACATTCTTGTGTAAATGTAACTAAAGAAGATTTTAAGATGAAATTTTCTTTTTTAAACGGATCGTTTTTAATCTCAGAAGGGATGAAAAAGTTATCACTGAGTTTGAAATCAATAATCTTTTTATTGTTCTTACCTTCTTTCGAACTACCTACAAGTCTCATCTGTTGTACTGTGTTATAAACACGACTGTCGACAAAATCCTTCATCTGCACAGATAATACTTTGTCAGAAAAATTCTTGGAATCTTCATTATCAGAGAAACACACTCCTTCTACTATAATATGGTAGCTTAATTTGCTTGGTCTATGTGATGTGAAAACCAAGATTTTTGGTGAGTAGGTATACAGGAAATCTTTGATGTTTTCGATTAAAAGTTCGATCATAATATCAGATTTTTGTTTTGTCATCTCCTTATAATGTTCCGTATCGATATCGATATCGAAATAAGGCTTTCTGCTCTTTTTTCCAAGAATAACCTCGTAGAAACATCTTTCTTCTTCTGGAACATCTTTTTGAAAGCGTTGAAAGTGAGTATATGATTTAAACATACCAAATTGGCGAGTGTTATTGAATTGTCTACATACGATGAGATTATCGTCGTAGTTGTAAGGAAATCGCAATTGTTTCGAAATTCGGTCATTATACAAAGAATAATGCCACTCGGTCATTTTTATATATCTTTACGGATATATAAAATTCATTTTTGAATACCTAATAATATAGTTCCAGCCAGTATTAAACCTATCGCCACATAATCTTGGTTACTGAATCTTTCTTCAAAGAAAAAATATCCTACTATTGCTACAGATACCAAAGCTATTCCACTCCATAGAGCGTTGACAATTCCTATATTCTCAAAACCATAAGTTTGAGTAAGAATATATACTATACCGAGATAACATACAACCGCCACCATTATCATCCATAACTTATCTTTATTATCTGTATATTTCCTAGACAGATATTGTCCTAAGGTCTCTAAAGCTACAAGACCAAAAATAAGTCCAAACAGTTCTGATTTCATTTTAATTGATAGAAAATTTGTAATTACATTTTCTACACATATTCTTGTCTGTAGATGGTTCGTCAGCACCTCTAATTTGAATTGTCTTGGTTTCTACTTGGTTAGAGTGACACTTTGGACATTTAACGATAGAAGCAATTTTCTTCTTTTCTTTCAGTTCAACAGTCGTATCTAAAAAGAAACGCCGTCGCGCTTTCAAGAATACATTCGATTTTCTGATAATTTGACCCAGAGGGAGATGTTTATTAGTTTCGATCAGTTGTCTGATTGTTTCTTCGCCTTCCTGCTTTATCAGATAAGATAATTCTATTAACTCAAACTTACCTTCGTTGTTATCCTTCACAATACTCTTTCCGTCAATATTTATAGAAAACAAGTAATCGATGAACTCAGGGGTCATAAAACTTTCTCCTGTTCGTAGCATTCCTGCATTCTGTTTAACAGTTCGGATATCTGGTATAGTAGCCATTTTTAATTCCTAAAATACTAATTAAATTCAGTTTTAAAATGGATTCTTCTGAACCAGATCAAATTATTGAGAAAGAAGCTAAAAAATTTATCAGAACAGAAGAACAGAAATTCACTAATCATTTTTTGGAACAAGTTTTTCAATCTATCATACCAGTTAATAAATTACTAAAATGAATAATTTTTGATTTTAATGAAATCAAAAATGACGAGCTACGATTTTTTCCCATTTATCAAGCCCTCTGGAGAAGGAAAGGTGGTTTTCCCAAATTACGAGACCATAATGAAAAGAGAAGACGTTGTTATTGATACAACAGAGGAACCTAAGAAAGAAGAGAAAAAAGAAAATGTTGATGATCTTAGTATTGATTTTGAAAAATTGAATATTTCAAGAGGTCGCCAAACTAAAACATCTGGAGGTTATAGTCATGGAAAACTCAGAGAAATTGGGAAAGAAATTAGGTTACGAGGTTATGTTATAGATTTTACATCTAAAGACAGTCTGATTGATTCTATTATGTTATTAAAGTGAGATATCAATTTCTGTAGAATCCAAAATTTTAGAAGACATTTTAGTATTATCTCTTTCAAAAGATTCTATAGCTTCTTTTAGTTTAGTTTTTATTGGTAGAAGAGATACTTGAATTGTCTTAAGATCAGACACTGTCGCTGTAAGATTATTAAATGCTTGAAAACGTGCAAAAAGATTATTGGAAATATGATTAAACTTATTTGTTTCGTCGTCTGTAAGTCCTTCTTCAAATAATTTATCCATATAATCTACCGATATATTGGAGAAACGCGACCAATCGTCTAATATACTTTGTGTAAACTTCTGATATACTTTATCAAATTCCTGTGCATATATATAAACTTTGTTAATTTCTTCCATCGCGGACTTGAACGAGTCTTTATTTGTCATAAGTTGATGTTGTTGAATCATTTCGTATGTATAACTAATAGATTGTAAACTGGTTTCAAGGTCTTCCTCTATATCTGAAAATTTATAAACACAATAACAATCAACTTTGTCTGTATCCTCTTCCTTTCCATAATAAGACTCTTCTATATCTCCGTTATCTGTCTTCGTTAAGAAACACATATTTTCACCACTTGTCATAACAACACCATAAATATGACCATTAATTTTATCTTTGTAATATTCTTTTAGAGAGAAAGGAAACTCGATATAATCCTTTCTTGTATATTCAGTTGTTTGATAACCAGACACAGATGACGAATCATCTCCATCGAGTTCTACATAGACGACCTGACCATTAGGGTCGTAAGTTACGGCATATAAGAGAGTCCCGTTATTCTCTATATATCTCACAACATGAAAATATTTAGATTTTAAAACGGAAGTGATATCTTTTGTTTCTTCTAATTCAAGATGCTCGTCATCTGCGTCATCGTCTTCTTGTACTTTTGGTGTCATAGGGGTAATAGGTGGTACAATTTGTTCTGTTGTGATAGGGGAGCGCTGGAGGGCGATTGGCGATGATGGTCTCGACGTTGTTCTGAAAGGACTGAATTTATTTGCAGGAGACATCTGTGGAACTCGAACCGGCGAGGTATTTGCAATTTTCTTCTTCGGTCTTCCTCTTTTTCGTTTTGGTGGAGGCGTTGAATCAGAATTATTTATCATCTTTAATGAATCTTCAATAGATTTGTTTAAAAAAGACATTTTATATAATTTCATTTTAAGTCGAAATGAAATTATGCATTTAGTTCTTCGACAGAATAGTGAAGAACCAGGTGAGAAAAGTAAACAAAGTCCTCTACAATTTTGAATTTGAACTTATCATCGGTTATCATCTTGGGAAAACGGGAGACGATGTTGAAATCGTCAAGTGAGCGTTTTATAATGTTCTCTTTGTTAGTAACAAATGCTTTGTTAATGAGATTTTCTGATAGAACATGACGACACAGCGGACATTCTCCGTTGCGGTTAGATGATTTGAGAAGACAGGTAGTACAAAAAGTATGTCCGCATTTAGTGATGCTATAATTCTTGTTTAACAATTTTTCGTAACAGATAGGGCATTCTTTCCGTTGAGGGCATGTCCGCATGTTATGTCCAGGTTTTTTACACTCCGAACACAACATTACACTTTTAGTGTGTCTTAAATTACTTTTTACAGCATTTAATGTTTCTGAGACATCTGCCAATCTTCTTGAACAGAGAAACTGACCTGTTCCAAATATTAATTACATCTTTAATGTACTTTTCAATTTGTTCTTCAGTGATCTGTTCGCATTCAACATAGAGTTCTTGAGATATTTTGTCTCTCTTATGGAGTTCTTTAACAAAGACATGAAACATACGAACTGCGTAATGGAGTTTCTCTTCCCCTGATTTCACCTCCTTCTCTGAATACTCACATACTATGTTGACAACTGCGATAACTGAACTGATATTTTCCTGTTTTCCGATAAATTTTTCGATTTTCTCCATTTTTAATAAAAAAAAATAAAAAAAATTTTTAGGGATAACTAAAATGGCAGATCTATTTGATATGAGAATCGGCGGTGCCGGATGGCATTTGACTTCACACTTAATCGCTATTGTGGCCCTTTTCGTGGCGTGCTTCGCAATCACGGGTTACATCACATTCCGTGACGACTCTGTCCCAGGGGCTGCATTGAAGGACCAAGATGCGGATCTTGAAGATATTATTGCAGATAGTTTGAAATTGAGCAAGACTTTGGAAGTGACTGGTGCTAGTACTTTGACTGGTGATGTAACTATGTCCGGTGTATTAAGTGCTCATGATACTGATGGTGTTGCTAATAGTTTAAGAAAAACTGGAAGATATTATCTTGAAGAATATTTTGTACAAAGACCAGGATTGAATACCGACATAGCTCAAGCATCTACAGTAGCAGTTCAAAGAGCTTTGAATAGAAATTTCGAAGTTCTCGGAACAAGCATGACTACTGCTCTGTGTACTTTTAGTGGTACTGTCGCTGGTGTAACTATAACAACAGCAGGGGCGGAGGGGGACCAAGCAATTATAGCTCCTCATCTTGATCCTGCTGCCACAGCGTGGGCGTCAGTATTATTTGGAACTGAGAACAGAGTAGAGTGGGAATGTATGATCAGAACAAGTTCTGCTATTGATAACCAAAAGGTATGGGCTGGTTTGAAACTCACAAATGATCAATTGGTTGCCACTGACGCCAATCAAGCATTCTTTAAATTCCAAACAGATGCTACTAATTCTGAAGTATTTACTGATTTTACAAAACTTCATTTTGTTTACAGTGTTGCAGGAATAGATTACATCAGTAGGCTTCCTATTACTGTAGCAGCTAGTACAAATTATCATCTTAAGATAGAATTTGATAGTTTTAGAAAAATGGCTATTTTTGTAAATGGCACACAATATAATGTTACAGACACACCAGGATCAACTGGCGGAGCTGTTGTAACTGCAGGAACAACAAAATCTTTAGCGATGACAAATGATATTGACCTTATCCCATACATCGGTATTGAAGCTGGAGACGATAGTGATGCTGCTTTGGATGTTGGTTATGAAGCTATTAGCAGAATGATGTTTGAATAAATTTAGTATCTATCTCATTCATAATACAATTAATAAACTCAAATATAATTTCTAAACTCAAAAATTTTTCATTCAAAATAAATGGAAAATAAAAAAATTTTATTTTCCACAATAAAATGGCAGATCTCTTTGATATGAAAGTCGGTGGACTCGGATTCCACTTAACCGCTCACATGATCGCACTTATTGCGTTGTTCGTTGCGTGCTTCGCAATCACGGGTTACATTTCTTTCCGTGATAACTCTGTTCCACAAACGGCGATTGATGGAGAAGATATTTTGTATGATACATTAGCAGTTACAGCCAAAGCTTTAACAGTTTCTAATATTGGAGCTTCTCCAGGTTGGAGTCCTATGCTTACATCAATTACCAGAAAAACGGGTGCTGGTACCATTGTAACTACTTTAGTTATTGATTTAGGGGCTGGTGCAAGTAGCGGTGGTACAGCAGACGATATTCTTGGAGCAAATGATGCAGCATCAACACTTTTGGATGTTACAAAAGGATTTGGAAATAATGCTCAATTTTATTTAAGATGCGATGAAGTTCCAACTGGAGGTGATCCTGATATTAATCTTGTTTCCGGGTCAACTTCTGGAGAACTTGAAAACTTAGGGGTAACTGACGAGGCTGTTATGGTTAATAACGGAGATTATACAGCAGTCGGACAAAGAGCTGTTACTTTTCCTGCGGCCATTGCAAACGAAACAACAACACCTTATGTTTATTTAACAACTGGTTCTGGAACAGACGCTGCTTATACTGCTGGTAAATTTACCTTGGTAGTTACCGGTACTGCATAATTATAATCTATAATAACAAAAAAAAAATTTTATTTTCCACAATAAAATGGCAGATCTCTTTGATATGAAAGTCGGTGGACTCGGATTCCACTTAACCGCTCACATGATCGCACTTATTGCGTTGTTCGTTGCGTGCTTCGCAATCACGGGTTACATTTCGTTCCGTGATAAAACTATAGATGGCTCCGCTTTGAAATCGGGTACTGTTTCAAAAACTGCTCTTAATGAGGATGCTGATGAAGATATTCCATTAATTGTTTTAGATATTCCTCTGAAAGAAATGGTTGCTGATGGTGCTAGAACTTTAGACTTTACTATAACACAACCGGCTAATAGTTTTATTGAAAAAATGCAAAGTATAGTAACAGAACCATTTACCGAAACTAATGCTGTTTCAACAGTCGGTGTGTCTACTGGGCCTAATGCAACTGGGACAATAATTAGTACAGCGGCAAATTTCGGTACTGCTGGAACACAAAATAAGCTAGGAGAACATAATACTCATTTTTATATTGATACAACTACATGGACACCGGTAGAAAGAACTGTACATGTAGGAATAGTAAGAGCCGCAAATATTGTTGCTGATTCAGGGAATATTAAACTTTTCTTCAAAATTTTTTCCGCTGTATAACAAACAAAAATTTTACTTTCCATAAAGTAAAATTTGATTTTTTACAAATTAAAAATGGAACTAGGAACAGCACTATTATCCTACTTAGGAATTATAGTAGGTTCGTATATTATCCTACTCTACTTTAATTACACATTCTTTGCGGCATTTATGTTGACGCTGATTATCGGGTTGATTTACATCAACATCGTGTTCCCTATCACGAAAAATGAATTGGATAATGTGAATTCGAAAACATCTTTATATATCTTCATTCATATCTTCACTATTCTTGTTTTTATCATTTATGCTTTTATGACTACGATTGGTGAATCGCGTAACAAAAAGAAATTCCCTATGAAGTATTATGATATCTAAAATGAAAAATTAAATTATATTTATAATACAAAATGCTTCAAAAACCTTTCTTAAAATGGGTAGGAGGAAAAACCCAAATGATAAATAAATTAGTAGATAAATTTCCATCTTCTATGAAAAACTACCATGAAACATTTTTGGGAGGAGGAAGTGTTTTGTTAGCATTATTAACCTTACAAAAAGAGAAAAAGATTATCGTGGAAAACAAAATTTATGCTTATGATTTGAATCGTTGTCTCATAGAATTGTATATAAATGTTCGGGATAACAAAGACGAAATTTTCGACTATATAAGTAAATATAAACAAGAATATAGCGATTCAGAAGACAAAGAAGCCTATTATTACACTATCAGAACCAAATTCAACCAAGAAGAAAGAAGTACAGAAAAATCTGCTATGTTCTTATTCTTAAACAAGACATGTTTCAGAGGAATGTATCGGGAAGGACCCAGAGGGTTCAATGTTCCTTATGGGCACTATAAGAAAACTCCTACTATCATAACAAAAGAAGAAATTGATAAAATTAGCGAACTTATCAGAGATGTAGAATTTATATGTTCAGACTTCGAATCATCCATAACTGAAATAGAAGAAGGAGATTTTGTATACTTTGATCCCCCATATGCTCCAGAAACCAAAACATCATTCGTTGGATATACAAAGGGCGGTTTTGGTATAGAAAAGCATAATAAGCTATTTTCAGAAATAGTGAAACTTGACACCAGAAATGTCAAGTTTTTGTTGAGTAACTCAAAAGTTACTTTAGTAACACAATACTTTAATGAGTATAATTGCGAGGATATTGTAGCAAGAAGAGCAATAAACTCAAAGAACCCTGGTTCAAATACTATCGAGGTTATAATCAATAATTGATTTTATAATACTATTTTTATAATTTTTGTCACTCCCCCAAAATACTGGAATATTTATATCTTGTAAATATTCCAACTCTGCTTTACAATTGTCTTTGAACCAGTCAGATAAACAATACATATATACTATTTTGTAATCAGGAATTCTTTTTTGGTAATTTCTTCGTTTACAATCTGCAGTTTGTATCTTCTCGCATACAGAACCAGAACATTGTTGAAATTTCTTTTCTATGATAAAGACTATTTTATCTTCTTCGTCTATATAACATTCATCGGGACTATGGGTTCCGTGAACAGCAGGTATATTAGAAAGTATTTTGTCTCTCATACATTTCTTAAATTTTAATTGTTTTGTGTGTTTGAATAGTTTTTCTGATGTTTTGAAACTTATTAAACTATAGAATGGATATTTGTTAATTATATCGTATTCTGTACTCAGCTCTGTAATATCCTCATATGGCAACCCATTTTTGTTTGTGTTTTTCCCACCTGCTCCTGTTCCTCTGTTCTTTACTTTCAAATCATCTTCATCAGAGACTTTGAAAAAGTTTTTTAGATCCATATTATTATCTGTCATCGATTTCTTTTTTTAATCATCGTTGTTTTTTCAGTTTAACATATTATCTAGAAGACAAGCCTCCATTTCTTCCACGATTTCGTCCCTACGTTTCTCATATACTTCATCGTGAAATGTGTCATGATTTCGGAGCTGTCGTGCTGACATAGAATTGTGTAGTTCATCATCTTTTATAAATTTATCATCAAGAATTCCTTGTTTATCATCAGCAATATCTACGAGAATTTTCTTCTTATTTTTGTTCTTCCAGTTATCACCGTCATGAACTTCGATGAATTTTGATTTTTTGTTTGTTTGTCGTATGTTTTTGTTCTCTGGGTGTTCGGGGTTAAAGTGTGTTTCTGAAAATAACTTCAAAACACTATCTCGAGGGACTGATGCTATGCGTACCCAATCTTCGTTTGTTAGATACGATATATCCTCTTTCCCATAACCATTGATGTTTATGATGTTTGTGGTACAATTTGTATTGTTCGTTGTGTTATTTGTTGTGTTAATTTTATCCATTGCTCTGTTCAACTGTTTTACCAATTGTTCTATCTGTTTATCTTTCTCTTGTAATAACAAATCTTTACCATCCATACTTTGTTTGGCTTTACAATTATACTTTTGATGTCTATACTTGTTGTTGGTGTGTTTGAACGATGCATCACAATAATCGCACTCGTATAATACGATTTCTGTTGCATCTTGGGATACTTTTGGGATACCTAAATGATACTCTTTTGATACTTTTGGGATACCTTTAGTATTTTCTATTTCACCCATATTCTTCTGGTGTTTTTTAGTATTTATGTGTCTTTGATACAAAGCTTTATTCTCATCTATAAAATTACATTTATCACACTTATATATAGTCATTTTTTATATATAAAAATTATTTATATGTTTTTTAAAAAACACATAAAACATATAGTTATTTATAATTATATCTTTACAGAATATTATACCTTAATTATAACATAAATAAAAACTCTATACTAAATAAAAAGCGCATTTGGGATATCATTTCAGAGGGGGGGGAGATTTTATTTTCAGTATATGTTGTAAAATGTTTTGTGATATTATACAGCTCAATAGAAAATGGTTAAATATAGCATTTTAGCAATTATAGAACATCGGTTAATTTAATATTTTTTAATAAATTTGTATATAAAAATGGAAAGAATAACAATAACAGTTCATCACTTTGTGACTATGGTCACTGTCTTGTTGACTCTTACGGCACTGATTATTGCATCCTTAGCTATTTCCGGACACATTGACTATAAAGATAATAGTATCGAAGCCACAGCTATAAATAATCATAGTGGTTTATTTGAAGAACATCCAACTGGGAACACACCATCTGCTGTTATAGATGCGGTATTATCAGATGGAGAATTAGGAGCTCAGGTAGAACTAAATGCGGTTACTGGTGATAATACACTTAGTCTTGGTGGTGTTGCTGTAATTGCATCTGCTGCAGAAATTAACAGTTTATCAGGAGTAAATAAACAAGGAACTGGGTTTAATGTAGGAAAGGGTGGTGTTGTGATGTACGATTCTGATGGTTCTAATTATCTTATTTTAGATTCTCCTGCAAGTGTAACAACAAATTATACTCTTACTTTTCCTTCTACAGTTGCGGCTGGATATTTAAAAGCAGACGCAGCAGGTACTATAACTTTTGCAGCCGCAAATGATAATCCCAAATTACAAAATGTACAAAATGGAGACGCGTCATCAACAATAACTTTAACTAATAATGCTGCTATGACATTTGGTACAACTGTAGGTAAATTACAATTAAAAGCAGCTACAGATGTTGAATTGAATCCAGATAGCGGAATTATAAAATTAATAGACAATGTAACTACTTTCGGTGCTTTAACACAAGTAGGTAACGAATTAGTAATTAAATCTGGAACAGGAACAGCTACTGCGATGACATTCTCTGGTGCAGATGTTACCCATTCTGGTTCTGTTACGGTTGGAGTTGATGATACAGGCCATGATGTTAAGTTTTTTGGTGCAACTTCAGGAGCTTATATGTTATGGGATGAATCTGACGACGACTTAAAATTAGTAGGAGGAGCAGGATTAGTGCAATCGGGTGCTGGTGCTAATACATTGACTGGAGCTACAACTTTCAGTAATACTGTTACGGTTGGAGTTGATGATACAGGCCATGATGTTAAGTTTTTTGGTGCAACTTCAGGAGCTTATATGTTATGGGATGAATCTGACGACGACTTAAAATTAGTAGGAGGAGCAGGATTAGTGCAATCGGGTTCTGGTGCTAATACATTGACTGGAACTACAACTTTCAGTAATACTGTTACGGTTGGCGTTGATGATACAGGTTATGATGTTAAGTTCTTTGGTGCAACTTCAGGAGCTTATATGTTATGGGATGAATCTGATGA
>Ga0213868_10000437_pt1 | contig 38990 bp, 50 predicted proteins | sample PICome_9_FD_160087 | JGI IMG/M metagenome (GOLD analysis project Ga0213868, IMG submission 160087) | Coastal seawater microbial communities near Pivers Island, North Carolina, United States - PICO127 | ecosystem: Environmental > Aquatic > Marine > Coastal | place: USA: North Carolina...
TCCATATCATGAGCCATTACTGCACCGTACTTGTCAATCAAGTGTTGATGCCCATAGGCCAGAGCTTTCTTCTCACCGGGTTCTAACTCACGCTTACGGTTACCCTTATAGCTATCAGAAACGGCAGTACGGAAGTTCCCTTTGCCTTTAACAGCTATTCTCATGTCTACTGGGTCAATGATAGAACATGTATCTTCAATCTCCATTAGCGTCTTACGTATGTTTACTCTCATATCTTTTTCTTTCTGGGTAGCCATTGCTATCCTGAAGTAGATTGAATCAGCATCAATCAACACTTGTACTTTCTTGTCCATTGTCTAGTCCTCTAGTGAACATCTGCATAGGAAGTACCGACCATGGCATCACCACCATCCATACACTCTACACCAAACCATTTAGGTGCTTCTTTGAAACTCTCTTTTACTATCTGACCAACACGCTCAACATCATCGGGATGTACAGACCAAGCAGCTTCATCGTGGTAGAAGATACGAGGCTTAGCACGTAGCTCTTCTTGCTTTATCTTCTGCATTTGGTATGACACAGCTGCCTTACAAGTAATACCTTCTGCGGATTGCAGTAAGTAGTTGAGGCACTGGTGCTCGCTGTTAATGAACACAGGCCTACCATCTAACCCATGAATCCAGCCGTTACCTTGGGTGTTTTGCTTACGGTTCCACTCACTTTCTACTAGTTTCTTGATCTCATCCAGACCTTGGATAGCACTAGCAAAGTTAGCACGGGCTTCTTTACCGACCTTAGCATTGCTCTTACCAGTCAACACTTGACCTAGCTTAGCATCTCCTGCACCAAACAAGTAGGCATACAGGAATGACTTAGCTACTGAGCGTGAACATCCCAGTGCATCAGCGTTACGTTGGTGTTGATCACCAAAGATAACTTCTTTAGTGAACTCTGGGTTACCTACGTAGTGGCACAGGCCACGTAGTTGGTTGCCGCTTGAGTCTGCACCCACAATAAGGTCACCCTCATCAGCAGCAAAGCACTCACGCAGTTCACGACCCCATGCAGCGTGGACACCCGGGAGGTTAACAATCACCTCGTGTCTTGCTCGGAAGGAAGGGGTTCCAATAGTCCACATGTTACCGTGGATACGGCCATTCTTTAACTGTTCAAACCAACTCTCCATTACACTGATACGGTTACGCAGTGTGTAGTACTGGCCTAGCATTGCACCCACCTCTCCTAGTTTACTTAGAGAAGTCTCTGTGAACTTAGGAGCTACGTTAATCCAACCACGAGCAGTCTTTTTACGGGTATACTCATCAGGTTTCCAACCTTTACTCTCTATCAACCACTCCTTAACCATTTCTATCTGACCTAGTTTAGTCTGCACAGTCTTAGTACGTTGAAAGGGTGTTCCAGCAGCCATCAAGTGTGTGTCTGTAGGTAGTACTTCTCTTCCATAGTAGTCAGACAGTAGACGTACAGTCACTGCTGTGTATTCTCCGTTCTTCTTGTACTTAGCAGTCTTAGGTACCTTATCAATGTACACTGTGTGTGTACCAAGGTGTGGCTCGATAGCATCTTGTATCTCTTTAGCCCTAGCATTCATAAGTGCTAAGCTTGCCTTACCCTTCTTGGCATCGAAGTTCCAACCCTGTTCTCTAACTATGGTGTTGAACTTGAACACATCGTGTTCTACCTCAAGACCCTTAGCAATCAATGGGAACTTTGCATGAAACTGTTTAAATTCTTTCACTAGTTCTTCGTATACCTTAGTGTTCAACTCTACATCTTGTATGCAGTAGGTCAACATCTCTGGTGTATACCTAGTCCAATCGCTGTAATCTAGTTTACTATCACCTAGTTTCTCACCCCAACCCTTCAAACCATGCTTGTGATTACGCTTATAACGTAGCATCTGGGACATGATCAGTGTGTCGTAGCACTTCTTATCTAGTAAGTCAATGCCTGTAACTATCTTTATTGCAGGTATATCATAGCCAATTATGTTGTGACCTATGAGAACATCAGCTGCTTGAAGATAATCAAGGCCAGCTTGGGTGCTTTGTAGTGTATCATCGTGATCTGAGAAGGAAATGATCTCTTTAGTGTCCACATTCTGGCATACGATACACCAAATGGTAGAGATCTCTTCCAGTAGACCGTTACTTTCTATATCAAATACTAGTTTCATGTAAATTCCTTGAGTGCCACCCGGTATTGGGTTAGGCTTAGTTTAGTTTGTAGGCTGTTGTGGTATTATTAGTACCCTAAGAAGCTTAGTTTGCTTACATCCATGATGTAATTGGTTTCCATGGTGTCATAAGCAGTCATTATCTTGAAGTCATCATCATCACCCTCAAATTCTGCTATTAAGATGAACTTACCTACTGTATCTTCATCAACCCCGGCACTTGCTAGTGCTTCATGTATTAAGTCAAGCAGTTTCTTTGGTTCTGTTTCAGCAGTCTTACCGAAATCACCCTTAATTACTTCCATTTGATATCTCTCTTTGTTGTTTTCTCTCAATATCATGCCTAATTCTGTGACAGTTTGAGCATAACAGGTCACATTTAGCTATCTCAGGTTCTAATACTGCCCATTTCCTACGTATTACTTTACCAATCGCAAAGTCTTTAACGGAAGGCTCTCTGTGATGAAGATCATAGATTGGATGTTCGGATGCAACACCACAATCTTGGCACTTCTTACCACCAAAGTACTCAAAGATCATCTCCCATCTCTTTCTTCTAAAGGCCCTATCATATTGAGCTTTGTACTCATGGCTTGACTTATCCATCAGAGTGTCTCGATTAATCTGTTTAGGTACCACTGGGCTTTCAGGGTGTCCTCTTTAGCCTTTCCCTTATAGGACATCCTCCAAATGTATTTCATGCAGTTACCCTTGAGGTACCCTTGGAAGGCTTCCTTAGACATACTAGCTTCAATAGCTTGGATTGCCTCAACACCACCTGTATTGTAGTGTGACGGGCTGTTAACAACGTCCTCTTTCTTAACGCTGACTATTTCTGCTTTAGTTAGTGAATCCCAATCTGACGGTGTTGCTGTATTAATACTCATACTGTTGGCCCTACTAGTAGTTCTCTGAGTTGATCATAGCCACCTATCTTGGTGACCTCGGTGTTGCTCACTGTGATTATCTGAGGCACTGTTGTAGCATCGGGGAAGATACTCTTGAAGTCTGAAAGAGGGAAGTCCTCATCTAATACCATATATACGTAATCTTTGTTTAATGTTTCAAGAAGCTCTACAGCTAACGTACAGTAACCACAGTCTTTCTTACCGTATACTTTGAATAACATTATGATTTACCACCTATTAGTAGTTTAAGTTTAGCATCGAGTTCTGCATCAGACATATCTTCTGCTTTAACCTCAATGTTTGTTTGTTCAATCCTGCCTAACTTGGGTGTCTCAAACTCTGCGAGTGCTTTAGCAATGTCAACTGCTTGATCAGTATCCCCATTAGCTATTGCTTTAACCATAGACAACCGCATTACATCCAGAGCTGTCAGGTTGTTAACTGCCATTAACTGGTCAGCGTCCATCTTAAGTTCTGCTGCTGTCAATGAGAGACGTTCTCGTGCTTCCCTGTTGAGCTTGCGGGATGCTGCTGCTTTTAGCTGTGCTTCTTTAGCATTCTCTGTTGTGAACCTTGGTGCTAGATTAGCTAAGCTATTCGGGTGTTGCTTTTTAGTGGTCATGTTACCTCCTATGTTGCTTATTCTTATAAAGAGACACACGTAGTGTGGCTCAACTAAAGATGTCCTATAGGGACTAGCGAGATTGCCCACGAGATGCCTGTTGCGGTTTGTCGGTTACGTAAAAAGGGGCCAACGGAATGCCTGTGAGCTATGTCGGTTACTAAAAATGTATAAGGCACACCCAGCGTGAGCTGAGTGTACCCTGTGGTTCTAATTAGGTACGGTTAATGTAGCCTACAAGCTACTTAAGAGTGTACCTGATACTAAAGCAAGACCTGTAAGTGCCCACCCTAAGATGGCCCAATCTTTACCTGTTCCTACAAAGAAGCAGAAGAATATTAAACATAATACAAAGAGAAAGCTAAACACTATAACGTATTCCTTCATCAATTTCTAACTTGAGGTTAGTCTTTACTGAGTTGAACACTGTTGCAACATCTGCATTAGGTTCTATCTTCAGTATCTCTGCTGCTATCTCATTACCAGCTGTTATGTAAGCATCCAGAAGATTGGCTGCCAGTGACTCATTGTACTGGCTGGCCATTTGTCTTGCTTCTCTGTTTGCATCTAAGTACAACTGATCGAGTCTAGCTTCTATGTCGTACATTAGATCAGTTGACATCGTTACACCACGCTAGTGCTTTATCGAATAGTCTGGATGAGTATTTCTCTGTAAGCTCTAAGAACACTGCGATACCCTTGAGTGTTGTTGCAACTACATCTACAGCGAAGGCTATTGGCATTAGCACTAGGAACTTTATTGATAACTTTAAGTATTTCATGCCAGACCTCCCAGTGCTTCGTTAATGTCTGTTGCCATGTCATTGTAGTCTTCATGGTCTCTGATGGTTGACACGTATGCTTCTGCATCCCTTACCATTACCAGAAGCATACTAGCGTAGTACTCATCATTTGTATCCATTCTATCCTCACGTAGATCCGAGATGTTTCCTATCTCTATCATACGATCTATAACTCTATCATCTAAACTATCCATAACCTTATCCTTTTGACATTGATTCCAGTAACGTATTAATTAATGCAATTGATATAGCGAAGTATATAATTGTAGAAATGATTACCATGTTAACCCTTATATAGGACTTTACGATTGGTTAATTCAACCATGTCAGATGACAGTACTGGTTGCTTAGTTTCAACATCAACGAAAGTCTTGTTACTATAAGGATTGTATGTGGCTGATCTAGGTCTCGATGTTACCCAAGCGAATGGAATGTCAGTTGAGCATAGTGTGCCTTGGGCACCTGCATGTACATTCTTCTGCTTGTCTCTGAGAACTCTTTGTCTACCTGCTTCTGATACCTTGAAGGTTACATTAGTTAGTGTAACAGAGGACGTATGTTTGACCACACGCCCTTTGTTAATACCCTCTAATGCCTTCACGCTGAAACACTTCTTACGCAAGTTATAATACACGAAGACTTTCATAGTATTACCCTGCGAAGTTCCACACTTGCTTAACTGGACGGTTGTGCTCAAGAGCAATAGATGTGCGTCCAAGGTGTAACTGAGTGAATGTAGACTGACGTTGCAGTCCGTAACCACGAGACTTTTGCTTACGTAAAGCGATGAAACCTGAGAAGCCTAGGGCAGTGAATCGGATACGACCGTTGGATTTCTTTGATACTCGGAATGAGAACACTCGGCTTGCTTTAAACATATACTACTCCAATAATTATATTAAGGTTAAACTTACTCTATCCAAAAGGTGTACCCTGCACGGGTACCATGATTGTCTGTGTAGTCTTCTGCGTACTCTACGGGGCACTCTTGAATCCACTTATGGAATGGAGAGTTCTCATAGAGATCATTTTGTACTACAATAGTTCTTCCCTTCTTACCAAAGATAGCATCGTACCTATCTTCGTATGTCTCACGGGACACTTTGAAAGGTCTTGCTTTGTCACCCTTACCGTTCATTACATACCTCCAATAGCGATTACAGGGATTGATGATACATCAACAACGAACCCGTTATTGTTATGCTTAGCTGGCCCCTTAGCTGTCAGACCTACAACTACACCCTTGTTGTTGACATTGACCCAGTCACTGGAATCTCCGTCTATAACATCACGACCCATGAATGTAGCTGGGAATGGTCTACGGTTGAAGACAACAGCTACAGAGGAATCACTACCAGACTTTAGGAAACTAAGTACCTGCTTCTTATATGTAGGCTTACCACTGTAGCTGAACATCAACTGGTAGTTGCTAGGCATACCCTTGTGGAACCTCTTAGCGACCTTGGTATAGTCATAGAAGCTAAGCTCGGGGAAGTCCTGTGGGATGTTATGGGTTTCCCAAGGGATGTCTGACAGTACGTTTAAGCGCACGACACCATGCAACCCTTTCTTATTGCACCACTTTACGTAGTTGGTTAACTCCCTACGTAACTGTGTAAGGAAGCCCACTTGATCTGATAGATAAAAGTCTGTCTTTGCCTTACGTGCAAGGTTGACACTGGGGTAGACACCACCAAGTCCAGCTTCCTTAAGACAATCATCCATACAACCAGCAGCCTTAGCACCAGCACATATAGCATCATCTGGGTGCATTGATAGACCTGCGAAGTGTAGCTTCATCTCCTTATTATTGGTCTTCCTGAGTTTAGTGTTACCACCACTCCTATCTAATAACTTCATGGTTAATCCTTAGTTAGGTTGATATACAGACAGATTACTATTGATGATACGAAGAGGACAGTCATGTCATTCATTTGATTTAACCTCTTCGGATTGCTTTGAGTGCGTTTCGCATTATATCATCGTATGCTTTCTCTTCGCTTTTGTCGATATATAATGGTAGGTACTCTTTTGGGTCAAGCAGTTCTCCATTTATATCTACTGCCTGCGTCCCAAGCCTAACGGTCTTTAATCCATGCAGACGCTCCGGGATAGCACCAACTTTCATGTTGCCTATGAATACAGCGTTTGTGAGTTCTCGATCGCATTCATTACATACGGCTGTCACTGTTTCTACGTGGTGGCCCATAGGTTTTGAACATCTGCTGCAAGGTACTATTACATGGTCTTTCCAATTTCCTATGCTCATACTATTACCTCTACGTCACTACCGCAAACATTACATGAGTATTCAAAGGAGTGCATAGGTACTGACTGATCCCCACAAGGAACATGGTCAACAATCTCTAACCTATTTACTTGCTCCTTTTGAACAGGCCCACACCTATCACAAGTGTAGCTATCAGATCTCATAAGAAGGCTCCTCGAAGGTTACGTATTGCATCAGGGTTTCCTCTGGAAGCTGTAGTAGTAACTCATAGATAGCTATCCAGTTACCATTATCAATGTCCTGTTGCAATTGTTCCATAGCCATTATGTAGTAGTGTTCATCATTAGGCATCTTCTAGTACCTCACCAGATTCTACGAAGTTATCAATGGTTTCAGCTAACTCAGGGAAATGGATGTAGTCTACTGAGTACACTTCCTTACCTCGATTATTTAAGAAGAATACAGTGTATGTGTCATTGTAATGTAGCATGACTTCTACGGTACCCTTGTGTTTGAAACCAGAGACATGGAACTGTAGACCACCCCAGTAGTCGTTGTAACCTTCTACTACTGATGGAGAATCATAGCCCCAACACATCATCATGTGTGCACCAGACGTACCCTTACTATCTCTACCAGACTTTAACTGTGACTGGATGGTTGTTGCTACCTGTAATGGCTTAGGCATGATAAGTGACCTCTAATAGGTTAGGAAGAACATTGGATTGAAAGTACGTCTTAGGCATACAATACTCTATGTGGTTGTTAGAGTACCCTTGGAGATCAACACCAACAGCTACTCCCCTATAGTCAGGGTTGATAGGTCTATCTAGTGTTAGTTCTACAAGTACTCTGTTAGGACTCATATATCGACTAGCTACTGATGCACTATCAGCCCAGTAAGTACTACCTTGAGAACCAGTGTAGTCTACCTCTTCCATGAAGGTCTTCTGGAACTCTGTGAGAGCCATAGCTCTATAATATACATACATACAACTACCTCTCTTAGATACTATACATATAGGGGTATTCCCGGGGGCTTCCCCCATTAGGGACTAGCGACAACTCTCGTTAGGAATACAGTGTGGGTCTTGTCGGTAACCCAAGAAGCTACGGAGTACCCAAGCGTGATGCCTGAGTACCCCGAGTGTTTCTTTAGTACCTAGAAGAGATCACCAGATGTGACAGAGTCTGATGCTACTGGTGAAGCTGCTGGTGTTTCTGACTCGATAGCTACGAAGTCATCAGATGAACCACCTACGTACTCGATCAGGTTAGTGATCTGTACAGCTGTGAGTGAGCAACCAGTGCCCTTACGACCAGCAACATCGTAGGCGTATTGGTACACCTTGACGTTACCGATAGAGCCATTGCCAATCATGACACCCTCTGGAAGAGGCTGGAGATCAGCTGTAACGACCTTAGGCTTACCGTTGTCGTCACCGTTAGCTTTACGAGCCTTACGCTTGAGACCTACTGTGTACATACCGTCCTTCTCTTTTACATTGAGGAAGTTAGCAGTCCATTCTTTAGCTACAGCTTTGCTCTCTGTAGCGATCTGTAACTCGTATTGCTCAGTCCCGAAAGGAGTTACTGGTTTATCTAAGCGTGCCCAGTTAAGCATAGCGTCACGGATGATGTAGTTACGTGGAGCTTCAATGATAGCAGTCATAATGTTTAACCTTATGTTAAATTAAGAGATTAGATGATACAGGATTGTACCTATCTATTAAAGAGACACACGAAGTGTGGCTCCCAAGGTGTTACTTGAATGTCCTACGTGTGGCACCACGAGGACGATTACGGTACTGCCGTGCCTTGTTCCAGTTGTGCAAGCCATCTGCTACCAGAGATGCAGTGAGTCCTAAGGAGACTAGGATGGCAACAGTGGTGAACGATAGTGCTAATAAAGTAATAGAATCCATGAGGATACTCCTATTGAATTAAAAGGATGATGCCCGAAGGCACCACCAAAGGGGAATTAGGCCTGTGTCTATACACAAGATCTACCAAAGAGACACACGCAGTGTGGCTCACAGTGTCTACTACAAGGTTCACCCTCAGGTTCCCACAGAACCCCACAGTACCCCACTGTAACTCCCGTAAACACCACTGCTACCAAGCCTCTCACTAGTCCCTATAGGAGAATGTACGATTACCCCATAGGATTACCCTAGTACACCCCTAGAAGCTCTTACAGAGCACTACAGTGGCAGGAATCACTATGGGGAAACAAGGGGGTACCCAAAGTAATCTAGGGTACCTCAATACCCCTGACTTATAGACACACGCTCTGGGGCTAAGTCTCACAATTGGTTGCACTCATAAGTAGGAGGGTGTACCCAAAAGCTCTCACAGAACCCTACAAACCCCCACAGCACCACAAATATACCATGTAGCGCCCAGTCACCGAGGACTATAGCAATGGATAAGACAGAATTAATAAAGCTTGTGAAGGAGAAGGAGAAGAGGAACCTACTAGAGGAGTACTCTCAGGACTTCACACGCTTCGCACAGGAACAGATAAGGATTGTGACTAAGGACTCTAGCAAGGGCTTTGTACCCTTCGAGTTAAACCAAGCACAGGCCCTTATAACAGAACAATTAACAAAGCAGTTGGAAGAGACTGGTCGTGTTAGGGCTATCATTCTTAAGGCAAGACAGCAGGGCATCTCTACGTACTGTGTAGGTAGGGTGTACTGGAAGTCATACTTCTCTCCTCATTCGAGGTCAGTTGTAATGGCACATGATAGTGCTACTTCAGATGCTCTATTCAGTATGTCAAAGAACCTTATTAGGAATATGCCTAAAGAACTAGCACCCAAGGAGGAGCGTAGTAATGCCAAGGAAGTCATCATCAGCTCACCTTACTTCAAGGATAAAGAGGCTAAGGCTAGCTACCGTCTTTATACTGCTGGTGCACCTGAGGCTGGTCGAGGTACTACTCCAACAATCGCACACCTATCCGAGGTTGCCTTCTGGAACCACGATGAGAAGATACTTGCAGGTTTGTTCCAAGGTATACCACAGACCGATGGTACCGAGGTAATCCTAGAGTCTACAGCTAATGGTGCTCAAGGAGAGTTCTATAGATTATGGAAGGGAGCTGTTGCTGGGGAGAATGAATACTTACCCATCTTCCTCCCATGGTTTCTTACGGATGAATACCGTAGACCACACCCGGAGGGGATGGAATTAACAGTAGAGGAAGAGAAGCTAGTTGAAAGGTTTAACCTTGACCTAGACCAGCTCTACTGGAGAAGGCTGAAGATAGCTGAGGGGGGTGAACATAAGTTCCGACAGGAATACCCTACTACAGCTGAGGAAGCATTTCTAGTTTCAGGATCTAATGTCTTTGACATAGAGAAGCTGGAGCAGCTGGTACCAGAGACCCCAGAGAGCCACAGAGTGTGGGATGCTAACAGTAAGCAGTTTGAAGATAACCGTGAAGGTAAGCTACAGATCTTTAGTTACCCTAAGTGGGAAGACAACTATGTTATTGCTGCTGATGTGGCACTAGGTGTTGGTCAGGATTACTCCACTGCTGTTGTCTTAAACAAGGACTACAGGGTGATGGCATTGTATAGGGACAATAGGATAGACCCTAGTCTCTTCGGGGAACTCTTGTTCTACCTAGGTCGCTATTACAACAACTCACTCCTATGCCCAGAGTCTAACTCTATGGGTATTGCAACAATACAAAAGCTTGAATCAATGAACTATGTCAACCTCTATAAGCAGGTTAAGAAGGCAAATGTCAACCATGAGTCTACTGCTCGTATAGGCTTCAGGACTACCTCAGCTTCTAAACCAGCTATCATTGGTAACTTGAAGTCTCTCATAGAGAACGAGGAGGTCAATGTACCTTCTAACATTATGATTCAGGAACTAAAAGATTACATCTCCACGGACACAGGAAAGACTGAAGCAGCAGCTGGTTGTAATGATGACACGGTAATGGCATTAGCCATAGCCTGTGAAGTCTTACGTACCCACTGGGATAAGCTTCAGAGTAACAACGTACCGTGGTCAACCAGAGTCTCTCAGTACAATGAGGATGAGACTGCATGGCTGTAAAAGAATTCCATTAGTCCTCACCCAGTCTGGTATCGCTGGGGGAATAAACGATACCTTTTATTAACGAAGACCGTACCTGCAAAGTCACAAGTACAGTGACAGGACATGTAGCAATAGTCTTCCTTATAACGATTGATAGATTGACCCTTGGAGGGAACTATGCGATTTAATGAAGAAGCACCTAAGCAGAAGCAAGTGAAGAAAGATGCTAACAAGAAACCTAGAGAGATGACCAAACCCGGTGCCTATTCTAGTAAAGAGTTAGAAAAGTCCAAAACAACTCCTTGGAGGCACTGATGAGTCACGGATATAAAGAGAAAGTAACGGATGAACAGCTAGCGCACCTAGTTGAACAAGGTATTGCTAATAGTGTGGGCGATTGGTTGAACTCCTCAGACCTCTCTAAAGAGCGTGAGAAGAGTACCTATGAATATGCTGGTCTGGCACAAGGGCATTTAAAGCCACAAGGCGTAAGCACCATTGTTGATACGTCTACCACAGAAACTGTTGAGGCGTACACAGCTGTCCTATGTGATTTGTTCCTAAACAATGGTAAGCTTGCTAAGTTTACTCCCTATGCAGCCTCTCCCGGTGCACACAAACAAGCACACGATGCCTCTATGGTAACCAATTACTGCTTGTTTAAACAGAATAATGGATGGGAGATAATCCAATCATGGATAAAGTCTTCCCTTCTTTGGAAAAATGGTATTATTCGGTGGGACTATGTAGAAGATTCCTACACAACCTTTGAAGAATACGAAGTAATATCCCAGGCTAAGCTCGATGAGCTGCTGTCTGATGAGTCTGTAGAGATTGTAGGTGACCTTGAGTTCGAGAATGAGGTAGATGCTACAGGTGATGCTGAACTTGTCTACGTTAATGTACGTATTAAGCGTACAATAGACCGTTCTAAGGTACGATTAGAGAACATTCCCCCGGAGAACTTCCGTATTTCCCGTGATGCTACCTGTATTGAAGATGCTAACTTCGTTGGTATCCAAACAGACATGACACGTAGTGAGATCCGTAAGTACTGGCCTGATATTGCTGATAACATCAACGATGATGAGTGGGATGAGCTAGGTGGTATGGCGTGGTCTGGCAATACCCGGTACAGTCAAGACGTTGCTGCCCGTAAAGAGGTAGTTGGTATGTCTTACTGGCAGGGTGCTAGTGACTCTATGCCTGTAGAGGCCAACCGTGAGCTGTCTGTCACTGAGTGCTGGATGAATGTTGACCGTGATGGTGATGGTATTGCTGAACTTAAGCGATTCATTATGATTGGTGGCAAGGTATTCCATGAAGAAGATTGTGATCTTGTTCAGGTGGCCGCATTGTCCCCTATAGACATCCCTCACGAGTTCTATGGTCTATCTATAGCTGACCTTACCCGTTCGTCTACTTTGGCTGCTACGGCTATTCTAAGGGGCTTCGTGGAGAACACGTACCTTACTAACTATAGTCCTAAGCTAGCTGATCCAAACGTGGTAGACTTCTCTGCATTGCAGAACATGAAGCCTAAGCAGATCATCCCTACTAACGGAAACCCGCAAGGTGCTGTTGCTGCCCTACCTCCTGAGACTATCTCGACTGGTACTGTGCCGTTATTGCAACACCTACAGATTATTAAAGAACAAGCGACAGGTATGTCTAAGGCTGCTCAAGGCCTTAACGATACACTGTATGTCTCTGGTAACAGTGAAGGTAAGATGGCTGCTGTGCAGTCTGCTTCCCAGAAACGTATCCAACACATCGCCCGTAGGTTCGCTGAGACAGGTCTCAAGCGTCTATGTGAGGGTGTGTACTCAACTATCCGTAAGCAGATCAACCAGATGAGTGTCTGTGTTGGTGGTATGACAGAAGTTGTGGATTGTGGAAACCTACCAGACCGTATGGAATGTGATGTCATCTTGGACATCGGTGAGAACAGCAATGCTAACCTGATCAATAAGCTAACAACAGTAGGTCAACAGATCTTACCTAGCTTGAACTCAGCTGGAGCTGGCAGTATCATTAAGCCAGAGTCTCCTGCGGTACTTGCAACTAAACTGTTAGAAGCTATGGGGCTATCCAGTAATGACTTCTTAGAAGACTACACTACTGATGAGTTTAAAGAGAAAGCTGCTAAGGCAGTTCAATCACAAACTGAGAATGCCCAGAAGACACAAGAGCTTCAGAACAGAAAGGCTGCGGCTGATGTTGATCTATCAGAAGCTAATGTTCGTTACACTGATGCACAAAGTGCTAACACCGTACAAGACAACTCTAAGCAAATGGCTGTGGCTATTGATAAGCACTTCCAAGAGTGGGCTGATCTAACGATCAAAGCACAGAAGGAAGGGGCTGTTATCCCTGAGCACCCAACATACGAACAGATACTAGGAATGGTGTCTGAAGTGATGGGTGGTGGGGCTGAGCAACCAATGGAACAACCTATGCCACAAGAACAAGCTCCACAAGGCCAGATGTCTGAACAAGAGATGATGGCAATGATGCAAGAACAATTACCAATCTAATAAGAGGAACAGGATGAATAAGTACAAGCAGACAGCCGAGAAGCGGTTGAAGAATGTACATCCAGATGTTTTAGCTAAACAAGCCCTAGTGAATGCCCAGTTCGCTTCAAGAGAGCGTGAAGAGTTTTTCACAGGGGCTTATGGGGAGTTGATGGTAGATTACTACCTTCAGTTCCTCAATACGGAACCCCATGAGAATAAGACCAGAGAGTTTATTTACTCCTGTGTCTTATCCTTGGGGGACGTTAAAGCCAAGCTAGCACAATACGAGATGTACGGAAAGAACATACCACACTTAGAAAGAGAGGACGAGGACGATGGACAGTAGAGAAATTAATTATGAAACCCTGCTAGGAAATGTAGTGGGAATGATTGGATTATTAGAATATGATTCAATGCGTAGTGCAGGTAAGTGTAAGCTAAACTCAAACAACTTGGTGAGCCTTTATGCTCTCAAGGATCGTTATGAAGCTAACCTAGTACCAGAAACTAAACCAACTACGCAAAAGGTAGCAGCTAAGAAAGCTGTTGCTAAATAGAAGAGGAATTAAATATGACAGACAACACTACTCTACCCACTATGGATGACAATGTGCAGATGTCCGATGATGGTCAGACCGAACAGAGCCTCCTAGATGCCGTGCTAAACAACTCAAACTTTCTTGAGAACGAAGCTCCGCTACCTAATGAGGAAGTTCCAGAGGTTGACCCGGTGGAATCAGACGAAGTAGAAGACCCTGAAGAATCTGATGAAACCGTTACTGAAGAGGGAGATGAAGAGGAAGTAGAAGAGACAGAGGATGAGGATGCCGAGGCTACCCAAGAGACCGATGTGTTTACTGCTGACGATTTAGATCTGGACGCTAAAGTCCGTGTTAAGATTGATGGTGAAGAACTGGATGTATCCTTTGCGGATCTCCTGAAAGGCTATCAGACTGACAGCTCACTTAGTAAAAAGGGTCGTGAACTAGGCGAAGCTAAGAAAGCACTTGAAGACGAACGGGTAAAAGCCCTCGCTGAAGTGCAAGAACTTGGCAACGCTTCTGCTGCAATTCTAGTAGGAACTGAACAAAACCTTGCTAAGGAATACCATGACATCGAGGCTAAGATTGATAAGGCTCGTGAAGATGGTGATACTTACGAGGTTAGCGAACTGAAGGATCAACGTGAACAAGTCCAGAAAAGATACTGGAATGCTCGCAAGCAGCGTGAAGGCTTACAAGAACAACTGAAAGTACAACAACAATCTGTTCAGGAACAACTCTGGGAAGAACAACTAACTTACTTTAATGATAACATTGAAGCACAGTTGCCCGGGTTTAATGCTGAGATGGCTGCTGAGATACGTAACTTTGCCGTAGGTGAGGGTGTATCTGAAGAGCTTGTAGATTCTATTGTTGATCCTAATATTGTTCGGCTATTGAATGATTACCGTGTGTTAAAGCAAGGTGTCACTAAAGGCCAAGCCAAGCGTAAGGCTGCTCCTTCAAAGAAAGCAGTGCCTACCAAAAAGGCGAAGTCAACCAATCGTCAGAAGCAGGACGCATCCAAGATGACGAAGGCAAGAGCCTTCCGTGAAGATGCTTCCTCTGATGACCAGATGGCTTTTCTGCGGGATTATGCAGCAAACTCTCTGAAACTCTAATTAAATATAAGGAATACTATTATGGCTACAATTGGCGGTCGAGCTACCACAGGCCCAGCTGGAGGCGTTGCCTCTGGAACTAGTAACAGCAATGTTTCACAACGTGAAGATCTTGCTAACTTCATCTCCCTTATCACTCGTGATGAGACTCCTTTCCTGTCGTCTATCGGCAAGAGCAAAGCTACTGCAATCTACCACGAATGGCAGACTGACGAGCTAGCTGCACCCGGCAACTCTAAGCTGGTTGACGGTGCTGACTACGCACAGCCCGGTGCTTCTCAAACTGAAGGCGGTGCTGCGTTCAACCCTGTTGGCCCATCACGCACTCGCTTGGGTAACTACACTCAGATCAACGGTAAGACTATCGCTGTATCCGGCACCCGCCGTGCAGTAGATCAGGCTGGCGTTGCTGATGAGTACGCATACCAGTTGAAGAAGCGTGGTACTGAGCTTCGTCGTGACATCGAGCACGATCTGGTAAATGGCTATCAGGTTGCTAACGGCTCTGGTACTCGTACCATGGGTGGTTACCAGTCATACGTAAATGACGAGAAGACTTGTACTTTTGCTTCTGGTACTGCTGTTGGCGCTAACGCTGGTAAGGGCACTCACGCTCCTACTTTGCTGGCTGATGCTTCTCGTTCAGCACTGAGCCTGACTGACATTGACGGCACCATGCAGAAGATCTACGAGCAAGGCGGTAAGGCAACTAAGATCATGTTGTCTCCTAAGCTTCGTCGTGACTTCTCTGACCTGATGGTTGGTGACACTGGCGTTCAGCGTAACATTGATGCAGATGGCAAGTTACGTCAGTCTGTTGATATCTACATGTCTGACTTTGGTGATCTGATGGTAGTTCCAAACTACATCATGGGTCTCCAGACTGGCACTGCTGGTACTGCGAATGACTACTCTGACTCATGTGCACTTGTATATGATCCTCAGTGGTTTGCAGTTGCATCTCTGCGTCCTTTGGCTGAAGTAGATGTAGGCCAGAAGGGTGATTCTACTGTTGGTATGTTGGTAGAAGAGAACACGTTTGAAGTTAAGAACCCATTGGGTTGTGGTGCTATCTACGGTCTTAAGTAAGACTTTAGAGTAACATCTATGGGGGAGGTGGCTTTAGGGCTGCTTCCCCTTTTTTTTTATTATTGCTTTAGGAGATAAGTAATTATGATGGTAATTAAAGGTACGATTGGAACAACTGCTAACGGCTTTACAGCTGGAGTGCAGTACAACCTCCCTGCTGAGGACTGCGTGTGGGTAACCGCAGACGCAACAGGTGGTGGTTATGAACTGACATCAGGACGCTTTATTAAGGGTAGCATTGACTTTGTTATTGTTAACCCAGTGTTGGGTGTTATTGGTAAGACTGGTCGCTTTGTAGCGATAACGAATTAAGATATAAGAGGTGGGACTAATGGATTCTAATTATTATAATATCAACACCGCAGGTGGAATGACAGGTGGTATTGATACAGACACAGGTGACTTTCAAATCCATCAGGATGCTGCACCTTTTATAGCAGCAGCTAAAGCTGACCGAGAAGGCACTCGTATAGGCCGTAAGGACATTGGGTACAAGAAGGCGTGTACCATTCCTGATATCGTGGCTTTAGATATTTTAACTAAATACAAAATTGATGTACATGATGCAAACTTCATGCACGACCCCACAGCAGTTCGTAAGGTTATTGCAATAATGAAGTCAGAGTATCCAGCATTAATGTCATACTAGGAGGCAACTATGGCTGAACGAATTGATAAGAGCAAGATGAAAACTAATACACCAAAGAGAACTCCTAGTCACCCAACTAAAAGTCATGTTGTGCTTGCGTCTAGTGGTGGTAAGCAAAAACTAATACGGTTTGGAGAGCAAGGTGCCTCGACCGCAGGTAAGCCTAAATCAGGTGAATCTGATAAGATGAAAGCTAAGCGTAAAAGCTTTAAAGCTCGTCACCAAAAGAACATAAGCAAAGGCCCAATGAGCGCAGCATACTGGGCTAATAAAGTTAAATGGTAACAGGAGAAGCCCAATGGCTACATATACAGATTTAGTAAAGATGGTACGAGATTGGGCTAACCGTGAAGATACGGTGCTTCCTGATTCTATTATACAATCAAGTTTAAGATATGCCGCAGATGAGTCATATCGCTACCTAGAGATCCCACCTTTGGAGTTCTCCCGGTACTATGTTATCCGAAAGGATACAGCCCTAACCTACTGCGTGAAAGCCTCTGAAGGTGTTTACACGGTAGCTGTTAGTAATAATATTAAAGATGCTAAGTTCGATAGCAATGATACCAACCCTGATGTAGCAAACGCTAGCTTTGCAGTTCCCCATGATACAATCTCTTTTATTGTATTGAGATCTATGGGATCTATCAATAGACCAGAGATAGGGTCTACTGTTGGTGGTGTAGTGGTTACTGATATTAACCAGAACAACTACGCAATAATACTGGCATCTGACACACCTAGTGTGGTTAACCATAGTGCTTATCAAGACACAGTATACAATGAAACTGTAGACACTAAGACCTTCTATGACTACAACGACAGTACTCACAACAGTGGATACTTTACTCGTAAGGGGTCAAACATCATAGTTGCTGGTGAATTAGTTAAAGAGGGCGATACAATTGAGTTGTTCTATTACCGTAGACTCGCTGCCCTAGATGCACGTAAGACCATACCCGACACGGTTACACTTGCTGAGGCTCAAGCTGACAGTACCACCTATGAGGTAAAGACTGCGATTGAGTATGAAGCACTTACAGTGCTGGAGAAAAGAACTTATCAAGAGATTGAAGGTGAGTATGTCAGGTATGTCGCAGAGATTGGCAATTGGTTGAAAGATCAAAATGAGCGTGTACTACTGTTCGGTGCTTTGCATCGTTGCTTCGATTACTTACAAGAAGATCAACAATCAGAGAAATATAAAGCTCGCTTTGCAGAAGCTGTACAAGAGTTAAACAACGAAGAGAAGAAACGTAAACTCTCCGCTGGTCAAGCTCATGTTAGTTTTGATGCAAGGGGATTAATCTAAGGAGGCAGTATGTCAGATATAACAGATGATAGCGCCCTTGGTGGATCTTTTGGAGGTTCCGGGGATGATCAAGTTCAAGTCATACCCACAAACCCTGTAGGGCCAGATCCCACAACGAACCTAGTAATTACAGATGATTCGTCATTAGGTGGATCTTTTGGAGAGAACGGCTCACCTGAAGCAATCACCGCTAACAATGCAGCTGTGGCTGCTGCTAATGCAGCTCAAGCCTCTCAAGTAGCTGCGCTTAACTCAGAGATTGCTGCGGCTGCTAGTGCAACTGATGCAGCTTCTAGTTCAACTGAGGCTGCTACAAGCGCCACTGAGTCTGCCACAAGCGCAACTGGATCTGCTGCAAGCGCAATTGCTGCTGCTACAAGTGCTCTTGAGTCTTCAGACGCTAGTGCCCTTGCAAGCCAAAGCAAGTTTGAAGCAGAGGCTTATGCCGTTGCTGCTTATAATAGCGAGTTGAGTGCTTTATCTAGTGAAGCTGCGGCAGCGATAAGTGCTTCAAGTGCTGCCTCATCCGACATAAGTGCTACATCTGCATCTGTTTCCGCTCAGCAATATTCCTTAACTGCTGTCACTAGTGCTGACGCTAGTGCTGCCAGTGCCATTGCAGCGGCTTCAAGTGCTGGATCGGCAGCTGTTAGTTCCGGGGAAGCCGACTTAAGTGCTGCCTCCGCAGCTTCAAGTGCAACAAGCGCAGCAGGTAGCTCAACAGCATCTGCTCAAAGCGCCACTGAAGCCTTTACTAGCGAAGTCAACGCTGCTACAAGTGAAGCCAATGCTAGTCTTTCAGCAGGACAAGCTGTTGCAGCATCAACTAGCTCTCTTAACAGTGCAGAAGACTCAAGCACAAGTGCGAGTGCTTCAGCGGCATCTAGTGTAGAAGCAGGGACAGCTGCTGCTGCTGCCTTAGCCAGTCAAGTTGCAAGTGCGAGTTCTGCTACAGCAGCCTTAGCTAGTCAACAAGCTGCTGCTTTAAGTGCTACAGAGGCTGCTGCTAGTGAAGCTGGTGTAGCTCTGGATGCTAGTATTGCAACGTCAGCTGCCATTGCTGCTGCTACAAGCGAGACTAACGCTGGTATCAGTGAGACCAATGCTGCAAACAGTGAAGCTAATGCTGCGTCAAGTTCTGTAAGTTCAGCCTCTAGTGCAGCAAGCTCCCAACTAAGCGCAGATGCTGCTACTGTAAGTGAAGCTAATGCTGCGTCAAGTGCTGCTGAAGCTAGTGCGTCTGAGACAGCCGCAGAGGACAGTGCCGCAGTAGCAGATGCTGCTGAGGTTAGCGCCTTAGCATCTAAAGACGCTGCTGCTGCTAGTGCAACATCTGCAACTAGTAGTGCTAATGCTGCTGCTGCAAGTGCTGTTGCTGCTGATCAAAGCGACACTAATGCTGAAGGTCACATGAATGATGCTTTGACTTACGCAAACGCTGCAAGTACATCTGCAACTAATGCTGCTGCAAGTGCTACAAGTGCTTCTAACAGTGCCACCTCAGCTGCATCAAGTGAAACTGCATCAGCTGCTAGTGCATCCGCTGCTTCAACGTCAGCATCTGCGGCTCAAGCTGCGCTTGTTGCTTTTGAGCAAGATTACCTAGGGAGCTTTGCAACGGAACCTACAACAGATAACCAAGGTGGTGTTTTAGTTGAAGGTGCCTTGTACTTCAACAGCACATCAAACAAACTGTTTGTGTGGAATGGAACTACTTGGGCATCTGTTGTCGATGAGTCTGCCGTACAAGCTATTGTAGATGCTGAGATTGCAGCACTAGTTGATGGTGCTCCTGCTAACCTAGATACGCTTAATGAACTAGCAGCTGCTATTGGGGATGATCCTATCTTTAGCACAACTGTTACTAATGCGTTGGCAACTAAGTACGGGGCTGGTGATGATCCAACCTTCGGTGCCTTAATAGCTGACTCTGTACAACTATCAGGTGGTACAGGCGCTCAAGGAACCCTCACTTGGAATCCAACAGATCAAACACTTGATCTTGTGTCTGATGGTATTGTATATCAAATTGGTCAAGAGATGGCTATCCGTGTTCGTAATGACACAGGTGCTACTATTCCAAACGGAACCCCTGTGTATGTAACAGGTGCCTTAGGTAATAAGATCACTGTGGCACCAGCATCTAATGTTAGCGATGCGTTATCTGCAACCACTATTGGTATTACTACAGAGACTCTCCTTAATAACGAGGATGGTATGGTAACAACAGGTGGTTTGGTTCGGGGGTTAGACACTATTGGTTTAACTGAAGGTGCTGTTTTATACTTAGGTGCCGCAGGTACAGTGACAACTACTAAGCCTGTTTCCCCAGCACATGAAGTAGTTCTTGGTTATGTTACAAGAGTTCATCAAACCCAAGGTGCGTTTCTTGTAAATGTAATTGATCAGGCAGGTTTGACTGACTTACATGATGTTTTTATTAATACACCATTAAACCAACAAGCACTTATCTATGAAACCTCTACTGGGTTGTGGAAGAATGTAACGCTTGACCTAGACTTAGTAACAGATGGTGATGGTGTAACAACTAACGATATCGAGGTTGCTAATTTTACAGCTACAGGTAATGCTACAGTTGAAGGTGACTTAACTGTTTTAGGAACAACTACTACAGTTAGTTCTCAAAGTCTTTCTGTTGAAGATAACTTAATCTACCTTAATAACGCATCAGATGAAACTAATGTAGATCTGGGCTGGGTGGGTGGTTACAACGATGGAACTTATGCTCATGCAGGTTTATTCAGGGATGCTACTGATGGATACTTTAAAGTATTCAAAGGTTACTTACCTGAACCTGACACATCAGCAGACATCAACACAGCAGATCCAAGCTTCTCACTGGCTGATATTGAAGCTGCAAACTTTAGAGGTGCTTTAGTAGGTAATGCAAGCTCTGCAACAAATGCTGATGCCCTTACTACATCTAGGAATATTTCCTTAACAGGTAATGTTACCGGGTCTATCTCCTTTAATGGCAGTGCAGATGTCTCTATAACTACCATAGTTACTAACGACAGTCACACCCATAACACTCAGTATTACCCAAGAGCAGAAGCAGATACTACATTTGCCACTGTAACCCTAGACAATGTAGCCACTTTACCAGCCGGTGTAGTGACTCAGTTGAAGGGCGACAAGGGTCAGAAAGGTGATCAAGGCATCCAAGGTATACAGGGTATCCAAGGTATTGCTGGAACCTCTGGAGCTAAAGGTCAAAAGGGTGAAGTGGGAACCGCAGGCGCTACAGGCGCTACGGGTGCTACAGGTGCCACGGGTGCTGTTGGTGCTACAGGTGCCAAGGGTGATACCGGATCTCAAGGCCCAATAGGTAACACTGGTGCTGCTGGTGCTACAGGAGCCAAGGGTGAGGTGGGCGCTAAAGGCAACCAAGGCGATCAAGGTATCCAAGGTATAACCGGAAACACTGGGGCCACGGGTGCCACTGGTGATAAGGGCAGTACAGGTGCACAGGGTGTTCAAGGTGTTCAAGGGCCGGTTGGAGCCACAGGTGCTACAGGTGCCAAGGGTAATACCGGTGCCCAAGGAATCCAAGGTATTCAAGGGCCTATTGGAGACACAGGTGCTAAAGGCCAGAAAGGCGATACCGGTGCTACTGGCGCTACAGGCGCTACTGGTGCTAAAGGCCAGAAGGGTGAAGTAGGTGCTACAGGCTCTCAAGGTATCCAAGGCATCCAAGGTGTTACGGGCGCTAAGGGCAACACGGGTGCCACGGGGCCTACGGGTCTTACTGGTGCTCAAGGAATCCAAGGCCCAACAGGTAACACAGGTAACACTGGTGCTCAAGGTGCTAAGGGCCAGAAAGGTGAAGTCGGCAACACTGGCTCCACAGGTGCTACAGGTGATAAAGGTCAGAAGGGTGAAGTGGGTGCTACGGGATCTACAGGTGCTACTGGGCCTATTGGTAACACCGGTGCTCAAGGTGCTAAAGGCCAGAAGGGTGAAGTAGGTGCTACCGGTGCTACAGGTGCTACAGGTGCTACGGGTGCTCAAGGTGCTAAAGGCCAGAAAGGCCAGACAGGTGCTACTGGTGCTACAGGCCCAACAGGTGCTACAGGTGCTCAAGGTATCCAAGGCCCAACAGGTGCTACAGGTGCTCAAGGTATCAAAGGCCAGAAGGGTCAGACAGGTGCCACTGGTGCCACAGGTTCTACTGGAGCTACAGGTGCTAAAGGTCAAAAGGGTGAGGTAGGTTCCACAGGTGCTACGGGTGCTACAGGCCAGAAAGGTCAAACAGGTGCTACGGGTGCTACAGGTGCTCAAGGTGCTACGGGATCTACAGGTGCTACTGGTGCTAAAGGCCAAAAGGGTGAGACGGGTGCTACTGGCCCAGCTGGTTCTACTTCCTACAATGCAGGTTTACTTGATGGTGTGGACTCTTCACAGTTCTTAAGGTCTGACACAACTGATTACCTCACTGGTTTAATGTATGTAAGAGGAGACATACGAAACGAAACTGGTTACAGAGATCACGGGGTGTATGGTCACTACGACTCATATAAAACAAACCACATCTGGTCTATGGGTTCATCCTATCGTAATAGTGCTACAGGTAGTAACTTTGGTAATTTGTACGGATTAGCTTACAAACATACCAATAATACTACTGGTGGTACGATGGCCGGTGGGCACCAAATGGTGTGGTGTGATAATGGAAATGGTAAGGCAGCTATGGGCACTAACATCTGGACAAGCGGTAACGTAACTGCTTACTCAGATAGACGAGTGAAGACTAACATTGTAAACATACCTGATGCCCTGTCTAAAGTATGCCAGTTAAATGGTTATACTTTTGATAGAACAGATGTAGACTTTGATGAGTTTGGTGAACCTACAACGCCTATACGTCAGACTGGTGTTGTTGCTCAGGAAGTACTAGCAGTATTACCTGAAGCAGTAATGGGTGATGAGGAAGGCCACTACAGCGTAGCCTATGGTAACATGGTTGGTTTGTTGATTGAGTCTATAAAAGAACTTAAAGCCGAGGTCGATGTCCTCAAAACTCAATTGGAGAATAAATAATGGCTATAACTTCATCAGGCACGCTTTATTTTGCTTCGTTTAATGCCGAGTTCGGGCTAGGGTATAACCTTAGCTCGTACTATGGCTGCGACCCATACTTGCCAGTACCTAGATCTGGGTCTATATCGTTCAGTGACTTTTACTCTTCTGACAACAGAACAGCCGAACTTACATGTGGTAAGTCTTCAGATGGTTACTACTCGGGGTTCGGTCGGGCAGGTTGGGCAGAAGCAAACGGGTCAGGTTTCCTAACAGCGTCAGAGTCTTCTGAGAACAGAAACGCTTTTGGGTCTATTAGCAAAACCTTGTACATGTCCACGGGGCAAAGAATAGTCGGGCTATATGCGGCTGATCAGAGCGCCAGCACTAGTAACATTGTGCGGTATATCGCCTTAACCAAGAAGGGTACTGGTAATACATCTACAACTGGTGGCTTTACAACTTTAAAGATTAGGTGTAACAACAAGTTCTGGCGGTACGGTGACCCAACTCCCGCTGGACAAAGTGCAGCGACTGACTTTGAAATGACCTTTAATCGGACAAGCGGGGTTTATGGGTATGTTGGGAACACATACGACAGTAGCGGCCCTACCTACGCATGGCGGTGGACTACATCTTCTATGTCCGGCGCTGACGATGCCAGTAAAGCGTACCTTGGGCTAAACTTAGCGCAAAATGGCGGTTACATCTCCTTTAAAATAATCTACTAAATGATAGGGAAAGAATATGTATACAAACTACGAAGTACTACACATTGATACAACTGAAAAGATGGTTGTTATTAAGTTCATGGAGGAAGGGCGTACTGATTACGTTACTCGTAGATACTATAAGGACGAGATAAACGATGAAATCATAACCGCCCTTGTTGAACATGCACAAACTGAGGCATACGCTTTTCATCACAGAGATGCTGAGTCTGTAGCCTTCACTCCGTCAAGCTGGACGGGGAGTGTTCGATCTTTGATTATGAACGATATACCTGACTACAACCCGTCTTTTGAAAAGCTAGAAGAATCTTGGATTGAGACGGAGGAGTCAAGAACTAGGGTCTTAACTGTAGTTGAGCTGGATGAGGCTGAGAAAGTCGTTCAGATTCTACTCAAAAGAGAAGAGCTGCTGATAGCTACCGATGTAAATGCGCTTAGTGACAGAACTATGCCAGCTGCTTTAGTAGAGTACAGGCAAGCACTACGGGATATAACTAATCAGGAAGGCTACCCAAACAGTGTTGTTTGGCCAATAGCACCGTTAGGGTGATTGGTATGGCTAAGTTAAAATACTACGCACTGTGTTGCAGAAACATGCACGGTACTAAAAGGCACCTAGACTACATACCAAAGGAAGACTTGGTTATTGTCTTGAACTCTTGGGCAAACGCTGAGGGTGGTGACGGCAATGAAAACGCCCAGTACCTAGTGGACGCTGAGGCTTGGTGCATTTCTGAAGGTGTTGAGTATTACGTTACTGAAAGTGATGGTACGCCATCAACGGGAAAGAACTCAGTGATGAAGCTGTTTCGTGAGTCTGATAACGACTACATGGTGTTGGTTGATGGTGATGATTTTATTACCCCTCACGGGTTGTGGCTATATAATGAGATAGCCCAGAGCGATTCTCCACCAGACGCTATTGCTTTGGAATATCAAATAGGGTTGCTCGCATCAGAAGAATATAAAGGTGCTCCGAAATACCTTAATCCTGTACACATTCCTGCATTTGCTTACAGAACATTCATGCACAACTATAAGTTTTGGCAGGATACATTAGCAGGGAGATACATCCCAGTCTCTGATGAGTACTCAAGGCGGCTTAACGAAGCTCACACTAAGGTGTTTTCTTTTGCTCACACCTACATTAACAACTGGGAACATCACTTACGATTAACCTTCTTCTCCAAGAAAGCTGCTTCGGAAGAGTTTTCGTTTGATCCCAACTTGTTGGTTGGTGAAGACACTATGCAGTACAACAACTTGAAGTACGCATGGAGTCAAGGTGATATTGATTTACGGCACCTCCATGAGTTATACCCAACGTATGTATATGATCAACGGTTAGACGGAGTAGTTTGCTATGCTAACAGAAGAGACGAAGATTGGGGCACTGTACATTGGATGGATGCGCTTGGCGCTGAATATGACAGGACGGTTGAAGAGGGTAGAGCTGTTACAGAAACCCCTCCATATGTAGTCTTGCCAGAGTTCCCCGCTGACTATGTACCCGACACTGATGGGCTTGTGAACTATCCACATAAGCCGCCACGTTACTAGTTATTTAAATACGCAAGATACAACGTAAAGTAGTACACGGGGTTCTTCGGAACCCCTTATATTAAACATAGAGTGAGGACTTAATATGTTAAAGAAACTAATGATTAACCTTGCAAGACGCAAGGACAGACTAGAGACCCATGACTTGGACTCTAATAATATAGAAGTGATAGAAGCATTTGATGGCAAAGAAATGTTAATTGAACACATAATGAATGCCAAGGTGCGTAGTAACTGGAGAGATCCTTTTAACAATAGACGAATTACTAAAGGTGAGTACGCTTGTTTCTTATCCCACAGACAATGTTGGGAGAGTATAGCAAAGGGTGATAAACCCGTACTTGTCTTAGAGGACGATATAGTCTTTACAGAACATTATAATGATGCAGCTGTGCAAGCAGTGTTAAGCTCATCTATAGATATAGTATTACTAGGACACAATGAGAACTTACCCGACAAAGTAAAGCCGTTCTCTGAGGGCTTCGTAGTGCCAGCGTTTCCATACAACGCACACGCCTACTGCCTCAGTCCGATTGCAGCCCGAAAGCTTATAGCTCTTTCTAGTGGGGCTGAGTTCGGCATCATACCAGTCGATGATTGGTTTGCCGAGCTACTTAAGAATAATAAGATTACAATGATTGCTACTGACAAAGAGATGATAGTTCAGACATCTCGTGAAGTACTGGGGTCTGATATAGAACCTACAGGTAGCGACTTCCTTGATAACTACAATGTGCATGTGTTGACTTGTGGTACTGATAGGAAGAAGTGCACACGGTTATATGACAGTGCTGCTCACTTCAACGTGTATATCACAAACATAGGTGATAACAAGGAGTGGAGTGGTACCGACATGTCAGGGCCGGGTGGTGGTCAGAAGATCAATATGTTAAAAGACTACCTAAAAGATATCTCTGATACAGATGTGGTTTTGTTTACAGATGCCTATGATGTAATCTATGGGGATACTCTTGATAGTATATTAAGCAGATGGAACAGTATGGGAGCTAGAGTTGTGTTTGGAGCAGAGTCAACCTGTTGGCCTGATGCTTCGCTGGCAACTAAGTTCTCAGAGGATCATGGCGTTTACCGATACCTGAACAGTGGTACATTCATTGGTGAGGTAGGTGAGGTCAAGAAGATCCTAGCTGGTGAGATCAAGAACAATGAAGATGATCAATTGTTTATCCAAGAGAAGTACCTCAAGGGTACGTTTGACATTAAGCTAGACTATGAGCAGTATATCTTTCAGACATTTGATGAGAAGGTTACTTGGAGTGGTAGTCAGTTGTACAATCCTGTAACAAACTGCACAGGCTGTATCTTCCATGCTAATGGTGGTGAAGATGCAAAGCAGAAGATGGAGAGACTATACAAGGAAGGCTTTGGTGATACCGTAAGGTTAGACACGCAAGGCCTAGTTGATGTTCTAGGGCCAGAGATGCTAGTGACTAAGTTTGCAACAAGGGCTTGGTGTGAGCGTCTTATTGACCTTGCCGAGGAGCATGGTGGGTGGGAGCCTCTGCCGGGAGATCTTTTTCCAGCGCAAGAGATACGACTGTCTGAGCTATCAGGCGGTGTGTATGAAGAGCTTACTGCTTTTTGGAAAGAACAAATAGATAGTATATGCGAATCACATTGGAAGCCCATGCAGATGTATGGCATACGTGACGCATTTATAATGAAGTATAACCCAGAGACCCAGAAGGAACTTAACCTCCACACAGACGCAAGTCTTGTTACAGGTAGCATCAAGTTAAACGATGATTACGAAGGAGGTGAGTTGGTGTTCCCAAGGCAAAATGTTTCAAACAAACGAGTACCAGTAGGGAACTGCATACTCTTCCCCGGAATGGTCACACACGGGCATGAGTGCAAAGAGATTACTAAGGGTACTAAGTACAGTCTAACAATATGGACATCCAGATATAAAGGAGATGTCCAATAACTATAGGGTTAACTTATGATAGAATCAACAAAAGAAGCGTTAGATGTAGCTGCTGCATCTACAGCCGTTTTATCACTAGCATCGTGGCTACCACCGACTGCTTCTATCCTCACAATAGTGTGGCTAGGTATTAGGATTTATGAATCGGATACAGTACAAAGGTTAGTGCATAGGAAGGATAAAGATGAGTGACTTTAAATACTTTAAGATAGAAGACTTTGATTGCCAAGAGACTGGTGAGAACAATATGAATGAAGAGTTCATCCACAAGCTTGACCAACTCAGAGAGGCTTGTGGGTTCCCCTTCATAGTAACTAGTGGCTTTAGAAGTAAAGACCATTCCATTGAGAAACGAAAGGAGAAACCCGGAACACATGCCCAAGGTATTGCAGCAGACATTAAAATTAGCACGGCACAACAGAGGTACACGATTGTTAAGGAAGCTATCAAGATGGGATTTGGAGGCATTGGAATACACAGTGTGTTCGTCCATATTGATAACCGCAACAGCAGTATTGATAAGCCTCCTGTAATGTGGTTGTATTAAGGAGTAAAGATATGAGTATAGTATCAGCGTTAATAGGCCCAGTTACAGGGCTGTTAGATAAGTTTATAGAAGATAAAGACCAGAAGAATGCCATAGCCCATGAGCTAGCTACAATGGCTGAGAGACACTCACAGGAGCTTCTGAAGGGTCAGCTAGAAGTTAACAAAGTTGAGGCTGCACACAAGTCCTTGTTTGTGGCTGGTTGGAGACCTGCAATTGGATGGATATGTGGAATTGCTTTACTGTACTCTACGATCCTTTCACCAATACTGGACATCTGGTTCACTGTACCTGTTGTGAACACTTCACTATTGCAGACAGTGTTGATGGGAATGTTAGGACTTGGAGCCATGAGGTCTTACGAAAAGACTAAAGGGGTTCAAAGAGAACGCTAATGAAACTTGTATTCGTACTTGTGGTGTTACTAAACGGTAAGCCTATACAAGAAGAAAGCCACTGGGAAGACCTTGATAGGTGTTTATTGTTTGCAATGAAACTAAGAACACAACATGTTGCAGACCAAAGACACGGGGAGTTGCATAAAAGCCCTGTAGAAACTTACTGTTTACCCAAGAGGATTGACCCTACTATTATTGAGGTGTACACATGATTGCTGAACTAGCCGCTGCTAATGCAGCTTTTAAAGTTATACAGGCTGCTTTAAACAATGGTAAAGAGATTTATGATTGTGCCCAAGCAGCTTCAAGTTACTTTGATAACAAGGCAGCCCTCTCTAAGAAAGCTGGAGTTGGTGGTAAGTCAGACCTTCAGGCTTTTATGGCTTTAGAAAAACTCAAAGAGCAAGAACAATGGTTAAAAGAATCTATGATATATGCAGGTCGGCCTAACATGTATACTGATTGGCTTAACTATCAGTCTGATTGTAAAAGAAAAAGAGATGCAGCTGAAAGGCTTAGGTTGAAGAAGAGAGCAGACCTTTGGCAGCTGCTTAAAGAGGCATTCCTTTGGGGTCTTTTTGGAATAGTAGTAGTGCCTTTGTCTATAATGATTGCTCTTAAGTTCTTTAAAGTATTATAAATACATTCTCGCTAGTCCCTATAGGACAAAGCCGGGGGTGACCCTAACTAATATAAGTAATAACGGAGGTATCCAATGACAGAGCAAGTTGTTCCTATCACAGGACTCGACACTGTTGGATTGATTAAAGACACACCTGCCATTGCATTACCAACCAATGCTTTTAGTGATGTACTCAATGTAAGGTTTAATAATGGATGTGTAGAAAAGATACCGGGGGAGGCTAAGTTATTCAGTGCTTACTCAGGAGATGCAATAGTTGGTAATCTAATACACGTTGCATGGTGGGCAAACCCCAACCTTACACCAACAAACGGTTACTACGTAGTGGTAGCTACAGACAACACCACCGACAGGGTCTACCTTGTACGGGCTAGTGATGGTAATACTAGAGATTTAGGTATTGATGTACCAACTGGTGGTGATTGGCAACACACAGTGTACCAAGGTGGGTACGCTATAATAATTAATAATGGTCTTGCCCGTCCTTGGTACGTCTTGGATGCAACAGGCAATACTAATATGAGTATCTTAGATGCCTTTGAACTTCCCGGTTGGGATTCATACTTTACAAATGAAGTAGCATTTAATGACATCTTCAACTCTGACTTACACGTAGCTGAGTTTGATCTGGGTAAGAAGGTTAACTTTGACTTAGAAGAGGTGGTAGTAGCTGTCTACAGTGGTACTGATAACAGTAAGAAGTTTACAGTAAACCTCACAAGTGTCACTACAGTTGCTCAAGCAACCTCTTCTTTAGATCCAGTTACAGATACACACATCATTACTGTTGCAACAGCAGCAGGTGGTAGTCCTGCATTTACAGAGTTCTTAGAGAGTGGGGATACAGTTTATGTAACTGTAAGATCTCTTGCAACTGTACAAGTACGTGCCGGTGTGATAAGAGCTTGGGGTGATACCCTAGTTGCAGGTAACTTGATTGAGATCAACTCTCCTCCAATTGCTAGTGTAAACACAACTAACAACACTTTAGCCTTTACAGCAAAGCATGGCTTATCAGTTGGTGATGTTATTAAAATCAACTCACCCTCCTTTGCTAAGGGTATTTATACAGTTAATAACATTAATAGCACTACACAAGTGACTGTGAGTACGTTACCCGCTGGCACATACTCAAGCACAAGGTATACAATAATGAGCAGTGGTTCAGCTGTGCGTAATCAACCGGGTGTCGTTAGGATATCTGATGTTGCAGCAGCAGGTGCTATCCCTCACAACTGGAACCCTTACAGTGCAGGTGTGTCTACAGCAGAAGAGTTTACACTGTCTACTACAGGTATTGTACAAGAGCTTGCACCCATGCAAGGTAATCTTTATGTATACACTAACAACTCTATACATGCGTTAAGCAAGACAGGCAACCCATCTATACCTTACACAGCAGCTATTGTAAGCTCTACTCATGGTGCATCAGGGCTGGACTTAGTTCACGAGCACAGGGGCACACATGTGGTGGTTGGGTCTGATGATATCTATCAGTTCTCTGGGCACCCTGCAAGTCTCAAGTCATTGTCTAACAATAGAGTTAGGGATTATTACTTTAATAACGTAAGCCCCACTTATTCAACTAAAGCTTTTATAATTAACAATACAGCTGATGATGAGTTATGGATATGTTTTCCGAACTTAACATCCACAGGTAGTATTAATGAAGTGCTTATCTTTAACTACGATGCTAATGTGTGGTCTCGTAGGGTAATAACTCAAGCAACTCATGGTATCTCCGGGCATACTAAAGATGTTCTGGCCAATGGGACTTTATCTACTGATGTAGATGCAAGCGTGTCAAGACCTATCTTTGTATTTGAAGGTGACATTTATGGTGCTGACTTTAACAATAAGTTTACTGACATTAATGATGCTAACTATGAATCATACATAGAAAGAACAGAGGCACCAATGACTCCTGAGTTTGATGTAGAGTCTTTAGCTTCTGTTGCTCTCTGGGCAAGTAAGGATGTTGAAGATGATATACAACTTAGACTTAGGTTCAGGGTCTCTAACGCACCCGGTGCTTCATTAGCTTTAAACCCACTGTCATCTAATGATGGTGCAGCAGGTATCAGTGAGAACCCAGTGTTCTCTATTGGTTCAGATTATAAATCAGATGCTAGACTTAACGGCAGACTATTAAGCTTTAGATTTACAGATGAAGGTAATGTAGATAGTAAGTGGCGTTTGTCTGGTATTCAATTAGAGGTCAAGAAAGGAGGTCGTAGATAATGACTGTATTAAGACCACCCATAACAGGAGATGTTCAACTAGATAGTTGGATGAATGAAGTGAGTAATAGTGTTACCAGTGGCGTTCAAACATCTGTATCAGCAGCCTCAGTAGGCTTGCCGGGAGCTGGGGGTAACGCTGTTAACGCTGTAACCCTCTTGCTTTACAAAAGATATAGTGCTGACAGTATGCCCTTTTCTGAAGAGATAACTGTGGACACTGTGTACACTTACTCCACAACAACACTCACTAACTCATCAACTGAATCTACTGTAAACTTTGATGGGTGGTACAGGTCTATACCTGACTTAACTCAGGGTGATTATCTATATGCTATTCAGATTAACATTGCTGATAGGGGCAACACAGAGGTTATCTCCTTTGACAGTTGGTCTTCCCCTACCCTGATTGCCTCTGCAAACACAGCTGGCATTGATGGGTTTAACACAGCAACTGTTACTTTGTTTCAAAGAACAACTGGAGCTGCCCCAACTAACCCTCAGGGTACATTAACGTATACCTTTGCAGATGCTTCGTATACACGTTCTGTTCCCAATGATGGTTGGACTACTTTAGATAACGTAGGCTCTGGTGGTGTTCTTTGGATTTCCTCAGCTATTGCAGCAAGCAGGTCAGGTACCTTTGTTATACCAGCTACTGAGTGGAGCACATCTCGTTTATCGAGTAACGGTATAGATGGTGTTGATGGGATAGATGGTACCAATGGTGTTAGCACCGCACTGCTTGTCGTGTACAAGCGATCAGCTACAAACCCCACCACACCTACCGGGGGTTCCTTTAACTTCACAGGGGCCGTTATAACGCCTCCTACGGATTGGTCTGTAGGTATTGAAACAGGAACTGACCCTGTGTATGTAAGTCGTGCTATTGCATCAGTGGTTGGTCAAACTGGAGTTGACACATCTATTGCATGGTCACCTGCTGAGTTAGCTTTTCAGAATGGCGCTGCTGGTGTTGATGGTTCTGATGGTGCTCAAGGTAGTTCTTTCTTTGAAGGGCTAGCCTTTAGGCGCTCTGCTACACAACCAACAACACCTACGGGTGGTGAGTTTAACTTTGGAACCAATGTCCTTACACCACCTACGGATTGGTATGTAGATATACCAACTGGAACAGACCCTGCATGGATGATCAGCGGTAACTTTAGTGTCGTTGGGCAGACTGGTATTGATAACAGTACTACATGGACAACCCCGACTAAGGCTTTTGATAATGGACTAGATGGTGTTGATGGCACTGATGGTGTTAGTGTTTACCTTTACAATGTGTTTAAAAGAAGCCCCTCTGGGTACACAGAAGCGCTTGTAGGGGGTTCTTATAACTTTACAGACAACATAGGCACTCCCCCAACTGGGTGGAGTAACACAGTCCCAAGTGGATCTGATGGCCTATATATAGCATCAACGACAGCTACTATATCAGGGCCAACTGGAACTGACAGTAGTTTGACATGGACTATTCCTACAGCTTTAGCAACAAATGGTATTGATGGTCAGGATGCAACTGATGGTAGGTCTACTGCTGTCCTTAATGTTTATAAAAGAAGTGCGACAGTCATAACGACAGCGCCAACTGGTGGCTCTTTTAACTTTAGCAACTCTAACCTTACACCACCAACATCGTACAGCAGTTCAATACCCTCTGGTACTGACCCTGTGTACGTTAGTACAGGCTTAGCCAGTGTGGTAGGTATAACAGGGACTGACTCTACTATACCTTGGAGTGTACCTGTTTTAGCATTTAGCAATGGTGAAGATGGTACCTCGGGTAAGTCTCTTTATGAAGCATACGTATTTAAAAGAAGCTCTACAGAAATAACAACCACACCAACAGGTGGTTCTTTTGACTTTGGAACTAACACATTAACGCCACCTACAGACTGGTCTGATGTACCACCCCCGGGAACAGATGCCCTCTACATAAGTATTGCATTGTTCTCCATAGTAGGTCAAACAGGCATTGACAGTTCACCAGTATGGACTCCCCCAGTACTACAGGCTAAAAGTGGTACCGATGGAACTAATGGTCAGTCCGTGTTTAAGTTCTCTATTTACAGACGAGGGCCAACCCTACCAGCTCCACCTACAGGTGGTAGCTATGACTTCGGTCTTAATCAGATTACACCTCCTACAAACTGGTACTCTACAGCACCTGATGCTGATGGGAGTCCTTTGTGGACTTCGACTACAACAGCTACTGTTAATGGTGCTACTGGTGTTGATAACACTTTAACTTGGGCAGCTGTAACTAAGCTTGTTCAAGATGGTGTGGATGGTTCTGATGGCACTGATGGTCAAGATGGTGCTCCGGGTGCTCCGGGTGCTGATGGACAAGATGGAACTAACGGCACTAACGGTACTAACGGTACTGATGGCACTGATGGTGCTGCTGGCCCACGTAATACTTCTGGTTACTTATACTACGGTTTAACTGCTACAAGCCCACCAGCTGCTCCTACAGCAACTACCTACGTGTTTCAAACTGGTAACTTCGGAGGGCTTACAGCTAACTGGTCTCGTACTCCACCAGCTGTGTCGGGTGGCGATGCTCATTATTGGGCGACTAGTTACTACGTGAGCGAGGTAACTCTTGGTGGTTCACAAGTTATTGCATTCTCAACACCATTCTCTTCATTCCAGTTTGATGGTTTGGTTACTTTTAGTAATCTTAACAATGAGCTTAGTGACCCTAACAGTACACAGCTAACAACAATTGATGGTGGCCTTGTCAAGACAGGTACTATTGATGTTGGCCTTGTTAATGTCTCAGGTACTTCTGCTAGTGGTTTAAATGTGAAATCAGCTAACAGTGGTGAGCGTATGGAGATTACTTCTCAAGTGATTAAGATCTTTGATGCAACAACATTAAGGGTTAAGATCGGGAGGTTAGATGTATGAGTTATGGTGTGCAAGTTTTTGACAGCCTTGGTAATATTCGACTAGACACTACGGATAGACAAGTCAGGTTTGCAGCCCTCTATACGGGGGTTTGCCCAGCTAACACAACCATTTCAATACCCACAGCCTTGTTAGAAGATGACGGGACTTGGGGTATCAACGAAAGGAACTATGCCAATACCAACATACGTTGCGGTCTTACTTCCGGTAATGTTACAGTCACTAACATCAACACCACTACTAACTACAGCTACCAAGTGGAGGTATTTAGGATATGACTTATGGATTCTATTGTGAAAACGAGTCAGGCTTTGTTCAAGTTGATGGGACTTACGATAACTTCGCTGTCTTCGCTAGTGGTACTGTGCAATGTGGCTTTACTGGAGGGCCTACTTATGAGGTTACATTCCCTGCTGGTACCCCTGATGACTTCATTATCTTTGCGAAACCTACCTCTGAGTCTGGGATCGTGCGCTTTATGTACGGAACCCAGCTAGTGCAGACCAGCTATGACCCTACCTTTTTCTTTACGCAGGTATACGGTGCAACAGAAACTTTTACTGTTGACTGGGTAATAGCTGTCAGGTCTAAGACTATAGCAACAAGTGTTAATCCAGAGACTGGCTATGGTTTAAATGTCTATAAAGACGATGGCACAATAGCTTACCATTCAAACAATCAAGCTTTTAGGTGCTCATTAGCAACCTTTTTAGATTACTATTCCGCTAGTAGTTCCTTCACTGGAGTATCTTTAGCTAACATGACTGGTGTTTACACAAACATGAATGGTAAATCAATTGTAGGCCGTGCACCAATCAGCTCTAACCAATCAGCTATTTACTCTATCTATGCAATCTTTGATTATACAAACAGTGAGATTGGAGAAGAGCCACTACCGTTGTTTGTAGTTCCATTTGGAGGGCCTGCGGTTTTTGGCGGTGGTAGAAAGACATCAATATGGGGAACTTTTAAATGATTAAAGTAGCTTTAGTAAAGAACAATGGGGAAGTAGCATACACAGTGAGTCCTGCTGTTGATGACATGTACCTCGATGGAGAAGTGTACAATGGGTGCACAGCAAGGCACATAAGCCATACAGAAATAGATGCTGAGGTTATAGCAACTTGGTATTGGGATGGTGGTTGGAAGACAAGAGAGGCCAACACAGGTGCCTTTATGCACTGGGTAGACTACGATTGGGTGTTTAACTATGAGTCCTTCTGGAGTATTGTTAAACAAGACAGAGATATGCGCTTGCTGCAATCCGACTGGACACAAATACCAGACAGCCCTTTGACAACTGCTAAGAGAACAGAGTGGGCTACATACCGACAGGCACTTAGGGATGTTCCAGAGAACAACGCAAGTGCAACATCACTAGATGATGTGGTATGGCCTACTAAACCGTAATAAATATGAGAGGACAAAATGATTAAACTGATGGGTTCAAATGATGTATACGATGCTATGACGCTTGTACGTACCTCCTATGAAGGAGATGATTACTTTGCGTATGATAATAAAGATGAAGCATACTGGACTGCTGGGTTTTTAGAATTATTAGCCAAAGCAAAAGGGGGTGATCCGAACTACCTAGCGATTAAGTACGTAGACGAGAGTGATAATATGCTAGGCTTTATGTTGTGTAGTACATATATTGAACAATACTGCGGGAAGCCTGTCATGGATGTAAAAGAGATGATCGTTGATTATTCGGCAGGGAAGCCGAGCAACGCCCTAGCAGTTAAGGCTTGCTTTGATTACATGATTGAACACATCAAGGCCCATGGTGGTGCCGACTGGAGAGCTGATACTATTCACTCTACTGGTATGGCTAAAGACTATGTGGCGTTCTTACAGAAACAATACAACTGCACCCCATTGAGCGGTGTCAGAGGAGTTATATAATATGGCTAAGATGGAAACTACTAGAAGTATACAAGAGATAGATCCCGACATTAAAGCGGCAACCCTCCCCGTCCTCCAAGACGTTGGTAAGCTGTACCGTGAGGGTGCACTGGGTCGTGTCGCTGATAGCGATGCTGTACGTCAAGCACTCTTAGAGCAGGGACGTATTGCCCAAGGTGCAATGCGAGGTGGTCTGGGTACTGAGAACATCCTTAACCAACTACGTAACACTGAAGGCGCTATGCTTTCTAACCAACAGGGTGCACTGGGTTCTGCAAGAGCAGACCGTGGCCGTGAAGCTGGCATGGCTGATAGGGCTATGCAGCTACAGCAAGCTGACCTTAAAGCTAAGTTAGCGGCTGGTCAAGAGTATGGTAAGACTATTGAAGGTGCTAGGGCACTAGACCAAGAGGCTTTAGACTCTGAGGCACGAGGTGCTGAGAGGTACTTCAGCTTCCTTGGTGCAGCACCACAGTCACAGTCTACAACCACTACAGCACCTAAGCAAGATTCAGGAGGTAAGTAATGCAACCAATGAATAGATTTAAGACATCACCAGTACAACACATTAACAGACCCGCTGCCCCAGAGGGTGGTGGTGATCCGTTACTGGGCGCTCTTGGGGGTGTCATAGGAGGCGTTCTAGGCGCTCCTCTCGGCCCTTTAGGTGTGGCCATGGGGTCATCCATAGGGGGTAGCTTAGCTGGCAAGGGAGACCTCTCTGGGGTCACTCCTGAAGGTGTAGCACTTGGTACCCTGACAGCTGGCATACCAATGCCCGGAGCTGCTGATGCAGCTAAGGTAGCTACAGAGGGTGCTAAGGCAACCGCTACACAAGCAGCATCGCAAGCAGCCACTGACGCAGCACTTGCAGGTGCTACTGAAGCTGCTACAACTGGTGCTAAGGAAGGACTTAAGGGTGCTTTGTCTGAACAGGCTGCTACAAACCTAGCTGGCATGGCAGCACCCACGATTGGTGAAGCCACTACAAGCCCCACACTCCTTGGCTCAGTGAGAAACCTTTTCTCCCCAGATGGACTTACAAACATGGCTAAAGATAGTGCAGGTGGTTATATTAAAAACCCCAACACTGTTGCTGAAGTTGGTATTAACAAACTTGCAGGTGGTCTTGGTCGAGTTAAAGACACCCTGTTTAAAGCTGATGGTGGCCCTGTTGGAACTACTGGCCCCGGTGGTACTGGTGGTGTTGGTTACAACAACCCACAAGAAGACTACAGTGATTCTGTTAAAAGAGCTAAGCTGCTTAAAGGTGTCCTTGCTGGTGGTGGTTTGATGGGTCTTTTAGACCTAATGGGTGATGAGCAAATGAATTTAGCCAAAGGTGGCTACGCTGGTAAAGGTTGTGGCTGTGGCCCAATGGCAAACTGCAACTGTTAATAGGAGATTACTATGAGAGAAGATCCAATAGCTGGTCACTTTGATACCGTTAAACCTCAATACAAGTACAGTGGTGGCCCTGTGATGAACCTTGGTAATATGAACCTTGACTTCTTAAATGACATTGACTGGACACAATTTGACCCAGCTACTGGTACCTTTAAAGATCAACCTGCTCCTGTAGTTGAGGAGGTTGTCGAGCCTGAAGTGCAGTATGAGTCCGTGAAGCAGTACGAGACTAAGCCTCAAGGCTTTAGATACCAAGAGGGTAAGACACCCTTTGAGATGGTTCAAAGAGAAGTCGTACCACCTGTTGAGGCACCTGTTGAGGCACCTGTTGAGGCACCTGTTGAGGCACCTGTTGAAGCTCCAGTAACACCACCTGCTGACACCCCACTTCAATACAGTTATGGTGGATATGGGCAACCACAGCAGCCTTACACTACATATCCCGGTGGCACAGTGACCTTTGGGAATACAAACGCACCCACAGGTGGTAAGTAACTTAGGAGACACAGATGAGTATTAAAAAGATTATGCACAAAGATAGACACGGTGCTCAAGTGTCTATTGAGTTCGGAGAGGGAGGCGCAGCTTCCCAGCTCGTTGAGCAATTCCTTGGAGGTATGGGTGTCCCAGCAATGCAGGACATCCCACAGCAGCACCCCGGTGGCCCCAAGGGTACCGACACAGTACCTGCTTGGTTAACCCCCGGTGAGTTTGTAATGAATGCAGAGGCTACGAGAATGTTCGAGCCTCAGATAGAAGAAATGAATAACGCAGGTAGAGCTGTACAACGACAGCAAGGTGGTAGTATTCCTGAGTATAAAGCTGATGGTGGTGGTGTGGGTGAGGATGACCTCGTCATGCAAGCACTTGAGCTAAACGTGACTCCTGAAGACCTTCGTCAGTTGTTGAAGAACCAGAGTCCCCAGTATCAAGATGCTACTCGTGTCACTAGGAACATCCCTGTTGGGGAAGACATGACCGCAGACCTAACGGGTACAGGTTACCGTAACCTCTTAGAGAGAACAGAAGGCAGTGGCCCAGTTAGTGCTCTTGTCCAAAGTGGTTTAGACGTTGGCAACAACATCGCTGCTGGTCTTAAGAGAGCAGGTACTTACCTAGGTGGTACGGATGCTCCCTTGTCAGATGCAACCCTAGCTGTAGATGCTGCAAACAGAGCCAAGACTGGTTATGATCCTGTAGCAGCTAGAGAAGAGCAAGCAAGGCTAGAGGCAGCTAACAGAATAGAAAGAGCTAAGGCTGAAGAAGAGTACAATAGAAAGAATCTTGAAAGCAGAGGTAAGGGCTATGCAGGAACCCTTGGTATGTTTGGATTGGAAGTGCCTCCTGTAAATGAAGACATTGAAGCTCAAATAACAGCTATTGATAAGCAAAGAGTCCTTGGAGAAATACCAGATAATGTAGCTGCTGCTAGGACTAAAGCCCTTCGAGATAAAGAAACTATTAACCAGATAGCACGAGAGACTGCTGCTGCTAGTGGACAAAAGGAAGTGGTCTCCCAAGTCAGTGAGTTAGAAAGACAAGCAAAACTCCTTGAAGATGCTGGATATGTTGACGATGCTAATGCTCTTCGAGAAGAAGCAGCCGGTTTGACAAGTGGTACTATTGGCCCTGAA
>Ga0213868_10000441_pt1 | contig 38832 bp, 30 predicted proteins | sample PICome_9_FD_160087 | JGI IMG/M metagenome (GOLD analysis project Ga0213868, IMG submission 160087) | Coastal seawater microbial communities near Pivers Island, North Carolina, United States - PICO127 | ecosystem: Environmental > Aquatic > Marine > Coastal | place: USA: North Carolina...
GCATGTTGTTGTACTCGTATGTTGCACGCGACACGCGACGATTAGAGTAAAAGGCTTCACGATTACACACACAATTGCGCGCGGGTATGCGGTATTCGGTATTTCTCAAACGACATTGAACACTGAACACTGAACACTGAACAATGAACCACCAAGGACCAACTAAGTAAGTAGATACCAGAGAGATCCAAACAACGCGTTAAACCAAATCAAGAACAGAATCTATGAGACAAAGAGCAATCAAGAAAATAGTAGAGTTACAAAAGAAATGGACCATTAGAGAGTTAGCTGAACTCATACAGTCTACTAGTCCTCATTCCAACACTCTTAACGGTGACATCGCCAACGTGCTGTTGCAAGATGTAAATATCAGATTGGCAAATCAACATAATAGAATTTGTCAAATGATACGACAGATGACAATGACTAAACAAAAAAGTAACGAATCAAAACCCAAAAAAGGCGTTGTAAGAGCAGTCAATCAATCACTGCATGAACCATCATTACGTCAGTTGATGCAACAAAATCAGATAATACACGAATGCACTCAAAAGGCTTCGAAAGCATTAAACGATTTAGAAATTTTACATGCTGATACTTTTTCCGTGAGTGCAAAATCAATGTTCCAAAATAGATTTATGTAATGCATATCCTTATACGTTTTACTCAGACTGTTTCCAAAGATCACAGATCAATTACTTTCCAATGACAAACCAACAATATCTCGATTTTCAAAATCAGACAAAATCCTATTAGCGGCAACATTTGAGCAAATTAGATCCAGACATGCATCCACAGTAGAAACGTTGGCGGATGTTGTAATTGTAATGCGTTTATGCGAACACTTTCCGTATGCCCCAATCCTTGATCAGGTTCTTGTTGATGATTTTTTGAGACAAAGACTAGGGATCCAGCTATTATGCGATCACTATGTCTCACTTAATAAAGGAAAGCCTAACGGAGGTATAAGTGTGAATTGCACATTTCAAAATGTTCTTACTGATGCAATTCAAGAATCAAAACATATATGTGACGCAAATTTTGGAACTGCTCCGAATGTACACATTTCTCACGTGGATAATAACAGCATGTCTCAAATCACTTTGATCAGGCCATGGGTGCACCATGCTATTGTGGAGTTGCTGAAAAATGCAATGACATCAAGCATGGAAAAGAATCCGTTTGATCCTCCGGACATTTATGTAGAAGTTTATACATGCCATCACAGTCATACCCTGAAATGTAAAATAATCGATCAAGGAAAAGGATTGAAGAACGTTGCAGAAGCATTTAAGTTTGCGTCTTCAAGTATTGAACATAAATGGGATCGATTGAATGAACAACAATCGTATGCAGCAGTCCGACCACCGATTGCCAGCCTTGGAGTTGGACTTCCACTGAGCACAATGATGATGAGAATGTTTGGAGGTAATATCCATCTTGATCAACGTCCCTCAGGATATCAAGTTTCAGGCCACTGCTCTTGCAAACAAGATCCTCTAAAGTCCGGTGTCACAGCTGAATTGGAACTTCCATTTTCGATTGATATAGAAGAGTGGAGTTTCATGTAGAATAAAACGATAAATTTATTGTGGTGCGCAAAGTGTCAATTATAATTTACTTTCAATGAATGCATGACAATTTACTCAGCCTCATGAGCAGCTCTACCACCCTTATTGTACTTCTTTGAAAACTTCTGGTTTCTCAAGAACTTAGGGTCCATTCCCTTGGTGGAAACGTATTTGGTTCTCTTAAGCTTCTTGATACCGTTACGGTGGTTCTTAGCAGAGTTGTTGTGGGCGCACGTATTCTTTGACTGTGTTGTGAAGAGAAGAAAAAATGTTAGAAAATAATTCGAACAAGAAGATTGATAGTAAGTCGAATGTCCACTGACGGTGAGGCTATGATGCTTGTGAAGTATGAATGTGGTATCATTCCTGAGTCTTGAACATATTTGGCTTTCAGTCACAACAGCTATTGAGGTTTTCAATTTCCTTAACTTGAAAAATGAGCTACAACATCAAGTTACTCTTTATCGCAGGCATCTTTCGAGTAAGGTATGACCTGAATCTGTCCACATTGTTTGTCCAGGATGCATCCACATGGGTTCATATTAGTTAGTTGTGCAACGCTACAACCCATTCATCATACTATGCAACACCACCAATCGTTGGCTGCAGACTCTACAACCCGACATATTTCATACAATTCAGACAAATAAGATGCAGGAACTTGCCTTAACCATCTTGACTCAGTTGGGGATATATGTATCAAAAAGGAAGGAGCTCGAAAATCGCTCACTGAAGCCATAAAATCAAGTAAGAGAGGTAAGAGGACATGCACGATGATGCGCGATTTTCGCACCAACATAAAATGGATACTCATAGTTCATTTTTGCGTTCTAGTTAGTACGGTTATGCGCAACGCGTAATCTAACATCTAACCAGTAACCAATGCCACATGCCACATGCCACCGTCCACGTAAATTGTACAGCGTTGGTTGGTGATCCACTCTTGCAAAGCTAAATAAGATACCCGAAATTCAAAGAAAGAAGTAGAATCGAGTTTTAATAGGCTTCATTGATTTCATCAATAACGCCTGAAATGATCGCATTACATTGGATTTGTCTATCTTTTGCCAGAAAAACACCCTCATGTTGTAGTAAAACGTTTCTTTCAGCATCGATCAGATCGATATCAGACAGCGTGTCTACTAATTATGATGCATTTAAAGATTATTCAATTTATGGGAATGAAGAAAGCATCTTAATCTGTGGAGATGGTGACTTAAGCTTCGGAGCACGCCTATCCGAAACGTTGCGTGATTCACGCCCGAATGTTAAAATAATAGCTTCGGTGTTGGAATCCGAACAGAGTCACAATCAAACATTTCGTGATTCTGAGAAAAACATAGGCGCCATTCGAGAATCAGGCAATGAAGTCGTTTTTGGTATTGATGCAACTCGTTTAGACACATACTTCCCAAATCAACACTTCAACAGAATTCAGTGGAATTTTCCACACTGGAAAGGGAAAACCAATAACAAACGAAATCGAAGTCTAATGAATGATTTCTTCCGATCTTCTTCCCCGTTACTTTCAGATCACGGGCAAGTACATTTGGCCCTTTTAGATCATCAAGGCGGAATGAGAGCAGAAAGTACTTCTGAATGGAAAAGCAGCTGGTTGACGGCTCAGTACGCAGGTGATCATGACTTACTTTTGACCCATCATTTAGATTTCGACCCATTTTACAATCTTTCTGCCTACCAGTTTCGTGATCGACCGTTTTTTACAGGTAATAGTAGAAGAAATACGTCACATGTTCATATATATACAAAGGGAGGAAGTAAGGAGATTATTCCTAAAGAGATTGAAATGTATTCTTCATTCACATTGTATCTATCGTTGCCATCAGCGTTACCAACCGCTGCAAATCATCAAATGGATCAACTGGACGATATATGGACTATTGAAGAAATATTAGACATCAAATTTATCGAAGAAATGGTGAAATCTCATGTACCAGATGGAATAAGACCTGAAGTCAAGCTGTACAGAATTCTTAGATCACCTGATTGCGTTGATAAATGGACAGTTATGGAATATAATGTTGCATTCTTTGGGGAGTCAAAGGCCATTAATATGCACTTGGCCAATAAGGTAAAGAGTGCAATAGAAGATCATGTTCAAATCATGACAAAAGGAACAAGACGAGGAGGATGGCCTGCAAGCAACGTTATACCGTCATCTGTTTATCGTGCAAGAGGTTGGTTTTAGATTTATCACTAAAGCGTTAAGTAAATGACGGTCATTTATACAGCTAAAACATACTTTACAAATGAAACTTGCGTCTGGTTGTATCCATCTCCTTTCGCTTATGAAACCACTCATACTCTCCAAATTGAGTATCAAAGGTACCCTCTTGTATCCATCTTAATTTCAAAGTGAATCTAGGTCCAAGCTCTTGTAACCTCGCCTTTGTTTTTTTCTTCGTTTTTTCTCGTTTCTTTTTCTTGACTTCATCATTATCCTCTCCGTCCGTATCGCTTCTATCATCTTGCATGGCATTTTTGTCGTCTTCGTCCTCATTCACTGGTTTCTTTGGTGTCACTAAATCTTCTTTTCCTTCCTCAAATATATATCTGTGGTGTCTTACGAAGATATAATCACGCTGATTATGAAAGGTTGCAACCTGTCTACCTTGGAATTCAGCATTGTGAGGAAACAAAGAACCTAAAAATCTGCCTATGCGATGCCCAAGTCTTGTTCCAAAACCATTCAATACAAGCTCTGGAACATGTGAAGTGGCAGACCCATGATTTGGAATGTCAGTAGATGTGATCACGTTGCTAACTTTGAAGAAAGCAGTCGGACCAGCACATTTGTACTGATGATCCCCTCCAGCTGCAGCTCCTGTTTTTCTGATATGACTAATTATCATACCATTGCAAACCTTGTTCTTTTCACTCAGTACCATAATATGTGTGAAATCACGTTCTCCTCCGAACTCGCAAATTTCTTTCACAGAAAAAGACTTTCGAGGGTAGAAATACAATTGAGGAAACAATCGCATCAAATCAGCGATAAAATGAAATATCTTGCCAGAAGGTCGAGGTCGAGTTGTCACAATAATTTTAGGCCTGACAGTGTCTGAAAAGTAATCGGCAAACTCGTCATTTGCTTCATCTCCCATCACTTCTGCGTCGTTCGGTTGAACCATGGTCGGTTCAATCTCTCTCGCGTTCTCTAAAGTACGAGGAGTATTCTTCACTCTTCCCGCATCTTCTCCTAACTCTTCCGCTTCTTTTGTTCGTTGGATACGCGATTGTCTTTTTTCTTTTTTCTTTTCAAGAAGATACTTGCCGTATACCTCAGATCTCTTGAGTTTGTTCTTAATTTTACCTGGGTTTTTGGTAGGTATCGCTTTGGCCACCTTTGCGGTGTTAATTGGCTTTTTCCCTTTCAATGAAGGGTGTGCTACCTTCTTTGCCATGGTTTGATGTTTTGAATTGAAGAATGTACACTATGTGTATTGTGTTGTGAAATAGAGATGGGTGAAGTGTAAACTCTGACGAAAGAGAATTTGGTTGGTTTTCAATGGGTTGAGGGGGTTGGGGTTCGGTTGGGTTTATGGTAGCACCTACCTGACACTGATAGCTGAAGCTGATAGCAACCATCAACCAGCAACAAGCAACGACCAACTATTCTTTATTATTGAATCAAAGCAGAATTATTTACTATCCATAGTCTTCATATCCATTTATTGATTATACATCTCAACTTGAAAGTTGACGGCAGATAATAAGATGAATGTTATAGAGTCAAAGTTCCCTTCATTGCAAACCAACTTCCGAAAAAAACTGAGGCGTGTATGCGCCAAACGAGCACGAGACATGCTGACAACTACATCAGTTACTTTTTTCAAAAGTGAAGAAGGTATTCAATATCTGTTATCAGTTTCATTAGACGGAAATCTCACAATTTGGAACTTGAATTACTCTAAACCTAGTAGTGGTACAAGAAAGAGACATACCAACGATGAGTTTGTCTTCCAAGTGAAAGTCAGCGATCAACCGTTATTTGATATTGTCGAACTAGACTCTACCCGATTGGCTTGCTGTGGAACCGATGGAGTGATGATTCTTGATTGGAGGTACATCCATGCAAACAAGTGTAAAGAATCCGTGACTGATCACATCATTCATCTCAACGCGTCATCAGATTCCAACGTTCCCATAACCAGTTTGTCTGTGGGTTCAGGTATGCTTTTTGCTGCAGCGTCGAAGCAAGCTTATATATGGGATATCGAAGATTGTGAATTGATTGGTACGCTCCATAATAAAAATCTTCTTCCGGAATCGATCCAGGTGTTACAAGTTTATGGTTCTGATCAAGAGTGTGAAATTTTGACCGGTGGCAAGGATCGACTTTGTTTTTGGGACGGAAATGATAGGCGCTTATTGCATGAAATAAATCTATCAGATTCAAAGCATGATGTTACAAAACAATTATGTGATTTATCTATGAACATTCAGTGTATCAAGGTTGACAATGATGCCTCTTGGGCAGTGATTGGTGGTGAATGTTCCAACTCGATTGAAGGACAAGGGTTCATAGCACTGATTAACATTCGAACACGATCATTGTGTGATTTTTATTTCACACGAGAAATAATCCACGACGTCTCTTATCATTCAAAAGGTATAATATCTGTTGGGAATGAATCCGTAGTTTCATTCTGGAATTTATTTCTTGGAGAGGAAAGACTAGAACGTTCGAACGTTTCTCTTCAATCATGCCATTGTATCGCAGTGGATCGAAACAGTCAGGCCATTGCGATTGCTGGTGTGGGACGAGAAGTGTCGTTTTTCACAAAGCATTGGTTTCAGTCGAGTACGCTTGAATACCCATGAGACATGTTGATAAACAAGTATGTTCGACAATAATTACGAAATATTTTTTTAAAACAAAGATTAGCAGTAAATGTAATTACTTCATCAAAGATTATCCCATTTGCAAATTTATTCGGAAATAAATTCATTTCCAACCATCAAAGATCCTGAAGAAACTGCATGGTGCATGCTTTGACTTAGTGCATGGGCATTTCCCTTTCTTACAGTATGATTTGATCCATATCCATACAATTCATTTTTGTACCTTGAATCATCAATTTGGCCATCTGAAAGAAACTTAGCTCTTGCTAAAGCAAAGTAAGTCGTCATGGTAAGTAAAGAATCTGATCCGGCCTGATGCTCTGAACCCACGCGTTGACAGCCTAATGCATCAGCAAGTCTTTGTAAACCTCCAAAGTGTCCATCACATAGACTCGTCATATATTTTATATCATAAATGGTGGGAAAATACAACTTAAGAGTGTCAAAGAAACTTTTTTCGTCGTTTGGTAATTCTTGTGTCGTCAGTAATTTGAGCAAGTACCCATAATCATAACCCGAATGAAACGAAACCCACTTGACCCGATTGTCTAACACTAATCCACTAACCATCATCAACTCTCCAAAGCGAAGAGGGTCAATTCCACGAGTTGCATGATCTTCGAAAGAAATACCAGAATTCACTAGTAGATCAATAGAATCTTGTGCAAACATATCATCATTCAAACTAAACTGAAAATTGAATTGCCAACACGGACACCCATGAGCGAAGTTTCCATCTTCATCTGCAAACGACAAACCAAGCTGAATAATTTTCAATAGATCAACATTGACTTTTAAAGATTTGTAGTGATAATCGGGAGAAAAGGTTTCAGAAACAGGTCTGGCAACAACACCAGGAAACTCAGTATCCATAGCAACATATGGATGAGTTTCTATGAGTTGTCGGATGTGTGCCATTTCCTCTTCTACATTTTCTGCCCACACATTCCGAATCTCCAGAGTTTCTCTATTAACAATTTAAAAAAGGATCCGTTAGTTCACTATCATATTGTATCGCGTGTAACATGTATAAGAACGTACCCTCGGTATTGGAACGCGTGTCTCATAATAGCATTACTATTTCCCTCTGCTGACATATGAGAAGACGGAAACGTTTCACTAACTCCGGAGGACTGACTCCCAGACATATTACGCGGTTGGAAAGATGGAGATGCGGTAGTCAGAGTTGCTGATGCTGCCATTAAACATAATCTTTGTGCAAAAATTCGCTGGAGAGAACTTTCGTGCCTCGTTTGCTCGTTGCTCGTTGCCCTCTTGCCTCCTCGTGCTCGTCGTCGGTCTTGGGGGGTGCAAATATTTTGATCGCCCCCAGCCTCATCCAAATTGCATTGTTTCAAATTTCAAAGTCCTCTCGAATATACGATTACTCTCCTCTATCTCTATCACTCTTTAGACCTTCAGAGCTATAGAAAAAAAGATCAGATGATTCTTATCAAGTTCATGTGTGTAAATCTCTTCGTGGAGAGGGCTTGGACACTAGCAATACTAAAGTATCATGCAAACTTACGCAAACAAAATTCTTTTAAAAACATCCAATGACAGGAGAGGGTGGAATTATTTTAAAACTTTCTTTAAAAATAACGATTATCGCAGCTTTATTGAACTTTCTTGAAGGAATTTTAAAATCTCTTTAGATGATGGGCGTTTTCTGGATGTAATGTATATGTTAGAAAATCGCATTCTTTCAATTTACCGTAAAACAATGAATGAATCATCCATACTTACTTTGGATCATGAATCCAACACATTTCTATTGCTTGGGTAAGGATCATTTCAGAAGCATCATTTATCTTTTCTTTTGCTTTCAATTCGGGGCGTTTTCCGTCAGCAACTAGTTTCTGTGCATCATCGGCTTTCAATCCTTCGAAAGGCCATTCTTCTTCGATCAAGGAATAAAATACATTACCCTATATGGTAAGAAGTAGTATAGGATTTAGATGACGAACAAATGAAACAAATTAAAATTCATGGGAAATATCGTACCATTGAATAAACATCTATTTTTTCAGTTTCTCCTATATATTTATACTCTTCTGGGGAACGAAACTGCAATGTAATTTGTTAGTGTAATTCAATATAAGAGCAATATAAGAAACATAAAATCTTACCGTCCCTGGATTGCTTGACACCATAAAAGTGCATTGATCGCCATTTCTTTTATGCCTTATAAATCTGCAACGATTGAAATCATTCTATATGTGTACGATAAACCAATGTTAGAAACTAAAACAACAACATGTTCTTTTTACATCGAAACACGTACCAACTTGATTACACCGTCAATAAACAAAAATTGAGATGGACTGATATCAGCATGCGATACAGTAGCGACATCTTCTACTGCAGTAAAATGAACATCGGATACAGCTTTTGCGATTTGTATGGCCATTTCTAATCTCTCTCGCATAGATGCAGACATCATGCTTTCATCTGGAGGCCAAATCAAGTCACTTAGAGACCCATCCGTGGTAAATTCAGTAAACGTACTATGCCCACAAAATGAGTGCATTTTTACAATATGCGGACTCTTTGTCAATAAATCCATCACAATGGCATCACGCTCGTGACGATCGAAATTTCTATCAGTATAATCATGTTCGGTTCGTATTGTTTTAAAGGCGCTCCAACTATCTTTACCATCACGGCGTATCTTCCAAACATCTCTCCAAAAGCCGTGAGCAATAAGTCTGACTCGTTCATCTGCCTTGTCATTATTTTCGATGAAAAAATCAGTCAGGTCATTTTCATGAATTGAGTTACAAGTTGGTTTTATGTGACGTTGCCAGTCGAACAATTCACAGGACTTATCAAGTGGTTCTTCTCGCCGATGCTTATCGTAATACTTTTCATCATTCAATAAATCTTGACCTTCTTCATCTTCATCAGTCCAATAAACTTCGCGCTTTGAAGGGTATCTATCTGGATTATGAATTGGTAGACTATTTATGCTTGATATATATCCATCCACAAAGTAAACACCAACAACGATAGGGGTGTATCCAAACAGAGAAAAGGTTCTATTTGGTGTATATGATGGGTAAAGGGAACCAAGTAAAGCAATCCCGAAAAGTGAGAGGAACAATATGGCAAGTTTCTTGTTAATCCGAGCTTGCAGTAACAATCTTCTGAGACATAACTTCACATCAATATTGTTTTTATTCCCCCTTAGAAAATGACCCTTATATCTGCTTTTATGAGAGTCATGCGTATTACCATGCATAATATCCATCCGTTTTGGAATAATGTACTCAGATGTCACACATACACACTCTCTCAATCTATCTACCAAAGAGAATGCATTCGATACGTAGTGCTGACATCAACGAAGGGCTTTTTTCTCCTGCACTTAGGCCTAAGACGAAAAATTGAGTGCTCAGGTATTGTTAGTTCTAATTATAAATCGACGTAGATTTTTCTTAGTACCAATGCCATTCAAATCATGGCACTGTATTCACATTCATTTGTAACATGCGCATGCTTGGTGTTTTTCCCTCTCGTATTCAAAGTCTCTGGCATCAATGCAGTAAAAATTATTATAGGAATGAATGAAATGAAGAAAGAGCCAGCAAGAGAAATGATATGACCAAATTTTTCAACAACCATTTGCCCCAAGAAGTTGCTAAGTGTACCTCCCAGACCAAAACATGATGCAGTAAGACCCATGATTAAGTTGAATCTACCTGTACCGAAAGTAATATCAGCTACAAGGTATGGATGAAGTAATCCGAAGAAACCTCCACCAACACCATCCAAAATTTGAGTAGAGAGTAGGAATCCGTTCCCAGAATCCTTCCAGCCAATTATAAGGGCACAACGAAGTGGAAGTGTAATAAGTCCTGCGATAAACAGCACCTTTCTTCCGATGCCTTGCTTTGTGCATTTGTCTCCAAAAATTGTTGCTAGGCTCATTGTTGCTTGGGCGAGGAGAATCGCACCACCGACAAGTGGGATGGCGCTTCTACTAGTTCCCGCATTTCCTCCATCATCATCACCATTGTTATTGTCCCCCCTACTCATCAATTCTCCCAAGACTAATAGAACATTTGCATTTGCAAAGTGGAAAAAGAATCCTGTCAAACATAAAGTCAAAGTTTTCGGTTCGGAAATAACGCTCAAATAACTAGCAGCTTCCATTTGACTTGGATGTGCTTTACTTGTTTCAGATATTTCGGTGTCATTGCAATCACTTGTGATCTTTTCGAACCCGCGTGCCAAATTCTTATCACCTTCTGGTAAGAATTGGATGAACACGATGGCAAGGAGAGCAGAGAAGCCAATGACTAAAAAGCAGTACTTAATATCAGGGTATAAGAAGTATGCAATCCCTCCAGCAAGAACCGCGGATGTCGCAGATCCGATATGCCCCCATAGTACATTATTGGCCATGGTCGAATCGAAGTTGTCAGGGCCATTACATGCTAATGTCAATGCTGCCAAGCATGGACCAATAAATGAACTGGCCAAGCCTTCAATAATTTTAGTGATATACATAAGCATATGGTCGTTGTTCCCTTCTCTCACAAACATGACAGTTGTGGCAGAACAGGCAGTCATCAGCGATGCAATCACCAGAATTTTTCTTCTGTCAAACGTGGTCTTATCTATGGCATCTCCAGCAAAGGTTTGACAAACAAGAGCCGTGAATCCCATTAATGAGAGAGCAATACCAACTGAGCCCTCATTCCATCCTAAGTTCACTAAAAATATACCTTGAAAAATATTCAGTCCATCCCCCAAATTTCCGAGGAAGAATGATATTGTAGCGAATGCCACTGGCGTTGAAAAGGATATTATTTTCATACTATACATACACAGTGAATTGAAAAGGTTACTATTTCTATGCCCAGGCGCGAATAGTAAGTGGTACTGAAAAGACGTTATGGAAAGAAACGTCTATATATATAAGTTCTTTCTACTTTCACCTTTAGTAGTAGTTATGGTGTGTGTGTGTGTTAGTTTTTTTGTGGAAAAATTGGCGACAACATGAATTTTATTCCCACATCCGTGCAGGCTTGGGTCTAGGCATTCGAAGAAAATTGATGAGAAAAAAGGATAGTTACGTGAAACCGAGAGAAATCAGATATTTGAAGAAGTAAAGAAAGGGAACAAATGTATCAGGACACTGATTTTGAAACGAATTTCTAGAGATTATATCGTTCTAAACATCATCTATGTTCAACTGCACAGCGCCACTCCCACTTTGCTTGTAATATTCATTACCTAGAGTCTGACAGAGTGCATAATCTGGGACAAGTTTTGTGATACCCACAGCGACATGACCGCATCGAAATCTCAGCATAAGCACTAGTTCCTTTCTCTCGACATAACTGTCAACACATGAGACTAATTCATTTCGAACCATTGCCATTTCAAAGTCGTCTTTGCAGAGTTCTTGGTCATATTCTTCGATTGTCAAAAAATGCATCAATACCGCTCTAGGTTTTGTTATTGGTCTTCCATTGGCCAAAACTGGAATCGGCAGAGACATTTCTGCCAAAGTACTATCACTCTGTATGAACAGAAACCCCTTCTTCTTCGTGGTTTCAGATCTATAAGCAAAATAAGGACATGCATAAAAACGAATCCTTTGAAAAACATCTTTTCTAGCGATTTCTTTATCATCGGGAAATGTTATCATCATATCGGAAGATGCCCTTTTGTAGGCTATGATGTCCATGATTTGTTACTTACTTAGTAAAAATATTTGAAAGTTCCAAATACAATTTCAGAAAAAGACAATTATTATTGTACTGACCTTCGCAACAATATTTATGCCCACCTCCTGCACCTTTGCTCCAGTTTGCCACTTGGCATTCTTTTGAACAATATGTGGCAACATGACACTTCGAGCATCTATTCAGTTTCAAGGTTTCAGATTCTTCTTTCCCGCAGTTAAAGCATACTGGACTCGCCATGTCATCGTTCAAGTTAGACCCATCGTCAGCGTATCCTAGTTCTACTACTTGTTTCCAATCAAATATCGATGGCGTAAATGACATGATGTTTTCAACTTGTTATTTCGTACAGATACGTTTCGTTCCTGATCAAATGAAACTGTGGTTTGATACTGGACATGTACCATATGTACGAAGGCAAAAAAAGATGAGTGGTCGAGAGCGCGCCAAAAAATGCTGTATGGCAACTGTCAAGTCCAACATCCAAAAGTTAAATTACTTAGTGTATTGTGAAGGCATTAAATAGTAACTGCAAACAAAAGGGTCCTTCAACGATTTGCCATCTCAATACTATGATGCAATTTCCCTGCATAATATATATACTAATTACATTAGGATCAACCGATGGATTCAGCGCCAGTTCGAATACAAATACTATATATTTGCCGGAAATTCATGATGATCATGATATTCAAAAGAAGAAGCTAGATGGTAAGATACCTATAAGATCTCGTAATGTACCAATAGACACCGAGGAGATCAGCAAAATTACTATTTGGGAAATTGAGGATCCTTCAGAACTCATGGGACTTTGGTGGGCTTCAGATTTAGATTCCTCAAGTTTGGTCAAACGCGATAAGATCAAAGACCCTTTCGGAATAATAAATTGGCCAGGGTCGACTTTATGTGGTAAAGAAATGGTTAAATACCGGGATCAAATACAAAATAAGACAGTGTTATCATTGGGTGCTGGAACTGGTGTAGAATCTCAAATCGCCGCAATGCTAGGTGCAAAGAAAGTGATTGCTATCGATATTTCCAATTTAACTCTCAAATTATTAATGTTTGGCGCTAAAGAGGCAGGAGTCGACCACATTATCAGCCCTCTTCAATTCGATTTATTTTCAGATGAATCTCTTCCTGAATGTGATGTTCTTTTAGCTGCAGATGTTTTGTATAATCCCGAACTGGCTATGCAAGTTGGAAAGCGCGTACTAGAGGTTTTGTGTCGCGAAGAACCCGTAAAATGTATTATAACCGACTCTCAAAGGTTTCATGGTACTGATTTTGTGCCCATCATCAATAAGGCTCTACAGGGTAAATTTGAAATTGAATGGAATGAGTACGAGCTTAAGGGATTTCGGGGGTCTGGAATTATGAGTGCTGATGATCAAACGTATGATGTTCGTACACGAATGATTAGCTTCGGATTTGAATCGAAAAACTGAAATGATACACACTATAGCTATTCACTGGAATATTGGTAGGACTCAAAATTTCTGACGTCAAATGCAGTAATGGAATCCTCCAGCCATTGGACAGAAACTATTGGCACAGTATCATTCTTTATCAAATTACTCACATGAGTAACATCATCAGCATTAGGGCAGTTCCTTGCCATGACAACTGTTTTTCGATCACACAAATTTCCTGGAATTGCCTGATTCATGTCTTGAATTTCAGCTCCACATAACGTTAATAACATTTTAACTCTGCCGATAGTGTAGGAATCATCATTATTTTCATCTTCTTTGTAGGTATCAAAATCCCCATACAAAATGACAGTATAGTCTTTCAACAATCCATTTGAATAAGAATCTTTTGAGAGATAATTCCATCTGCTGATAAGCTGCTCTCTGGATTTTTTTGGTCCACCAAATTCGATCGTCGACGATACATGTCCAACTACATCGAAATTCTCTAAAACGGAGTCATTTCTTCGGGATCTTTTTCGAATAGTGGGTTGATCAATTTGCACTGTTCCAGGAACATATAGATAACGACTACTAGTAGGATCATGTAATCCGTGCGACGTTGATGCTTTTCGTAAAAATCCAATCTCTACAATAGATAGGCCACAAGCAACTGCCAAGACATACTTGAAATTTCGAGCCATCATGTAACCGTCGCAAGTCTGATATTCTGCATTGGAGCAAATTGCATAACAGACTTCGGCATTGCTATGAATTGAACCATCATCGGTTTGGAAGATATTCTCCCTGTATAAGAATGAATGGAACTTTTCACGACTTTCTTCAGTCTCAAAGTCAGCAGTAAAATCTAAATCATGATCACTGGAGGAAACGTTCAAAATGCCCAAACGATCGTTTTTAATCAATTTTCGAATGCACCTTTGATCTGCCGAGCTTAACGACTTTGAATCAGACAGTAGGACAATGGACGGTCGAGGTGCTGATCTTTCACATGAACCCATTTGTGACTGTTCTTCGTTACTACTAGTTCCTAACATTTCATTCTTATTCTTTTCAGAAGTGAACTCTAGAGGTTGCGACGTAGTATTTGATGATAAATGTTGCGCTGTTTCTTCGTCGTGAAAATTATCAATCAATGGATCATTGAGAATCGGTTGTTGTGAATCTTGTCTCACGATGGGAGACATTCCAGGAGAATTTGGAGGTATTCTACAACTTTGGTTTAATTCATGCGGAGAAATCGATAAAATGCCATCAATGACATAAACTTGCGTCGTATCTGATACGTCATCATCGGACAAGGGCGCCGTGGCAGCTGTTGTTGTACAAGCATTAACATTCGATTTTCTCCTCTTTGGAGTGCGATCCAACTTGGATTCTTGAAAACTAGAATCATTAAAACCACTTCCTATTCTCGTGATATCACCACAATCTTTCTTTTCTTTATTTTTCATAGCAGAAACAATATCTACCTTATCGGCGAAGGTAACAGTGTTGTCTCGTTGAGGACTGATTTTATTGTTGAAATCAACAAACTCTGCCTCATTTGCGAACGTAACTGTGGTATCTTTGCGAGGACTACGAAAGCTCAGCTGACTCGTCATACTCCCTTGACTTAGTACAGCATCGCTTTTCCACCAGTAGTCTTTTGAATTACCTAGAGTTTTCTTAATTTCGTTCAAGCTATTGACAACAGTATCCAGTTGAGGATTCACATTAATATAACCTGATCCTCGGACTGATACTGGCAATCCGCATCCAGGTACGGGACAGGTCCATGCTTCATAGTTAGATATGCAATCTAAGCAAAATGAATGTGTGCAATGAAGTGTTGATGGGTCAGACATAAGATTGTTGCACAAGGGACATAAAAGACAAGATTGAATTTCGTCGAGTGACTTTTTCATCTCTGACGTCAGTTTTGATGGAGGAACACTCGTCTCGAGAGTCATGGCACTTTTGGTATCGTGTATTTCAGATGAGTATGTGTTTAATTTGTATTTTCACAATTGTTAGTGGAGGGTGGAAGATGGAAGAAGAAGAAGGCAAAAGGCAGAACGAGAAAAAATAACGGTCCGATTTAGAAACGGTTGAATGACAGCGGTCGCAACATGTTCATTCATGTTCATTTATGTGTTCAAAGAGATAAAGTAAAAAATAGAGAGAGAAAATCATCATGAGATAACATTGCAACTCCAACTGGATGGAACATCAGTGACAGATAAGATATAGTCTTTCGGATATCCTATCAAATCTTCATAAAATGGCATAGGAACTGAGTTGAACATTTCTTCCAGCACAAAGTTGGATACCTGACCAGCCTTTACACACCGAAGAAAGGCCGATTCAATCATTTGAATTTTACGATTGTCCTCTGGTCCCAATAACATACTACAAGCTTTGATGAATGTCCCATAAACAATATCGTTCCTGTGTGTACATTCTCTGTAAGTATTGATTGCAATATGGAGTGCTTCTCTCCTCGCTTCTTTGCTGGAGTAAGTGAAGGCACATGCATTGAGTATCGTAGAATAAATATATGAGTTCGGTCTCAAGAGCTTGTAGCCACTTTTGAATCTAGATTTCATTTCAATTAATAATTCTCGGGCGTGATACGCTTTACGCGGATCGTTGCTTTTGGCCCATGCATTCATAGCTATTGCAAAGCTCTGAGATGTTGGTCTCACGTCGTACTGACCCGACTGTTTCACTGCAAACATGTGATGAAGAATATCGGTCGCTCTCTCGGCGGCATTGTCATCCTTTTGTCTACCCCACGCACCGAGCAGTGTGTTGAAAGTCGTAGTATCTAAACGTACTCCCGAAGTTTCCATTCGATCAAATATTGTTTCCACAATCTCCGCACTTCTTCGATGGTTCGAGACGGACCAAGCATACATTACTGTATTGTAGGATACTGTATCAGGTTTTACACAAAAACCTTTGCTATAGCGTCTTTCCATGTCGTCAAGTAATACTTGTGCGGATATTGCATCAGTACATTTAGCAAAAGCGCCAAGAACAGTATTATAGGAAATGATGTCAGGCTTCAAATATGCATGATTTTCAAGCTTTTTGAGAGTCATGAGCGCTCGTTGAGCTCCATCGTTCAGTGCGTCATTGGAAAAGGCTTTAATGACTGCATTATAAGACGCAGTCGATGGTCGGACAGTCTTGTCTCCACATTCATAAAGCAAATCCATTTTCTCAAGGATCTTCAACCCTTTTTCCCCAGCATTTGGGGCCTTACTATTAGCGATGATGTTCAAGACTGTATTATATGTGATCCGATCTGGTTTCACTTTGACTAAACCTTTTTCATGTAGTCTTTGCATACGCGTTAGATACTCCTCGCATTTTTCAATCGATTTATCATAATTGAGGCCTACATGAGCCCATGCTGAAAGGATAAGTGTGAAAGTGAATCTATCAGGCGTTGTGGATGCATCCTCATTTTTATGCGATTGTTCCATGATGTTCAATATTTCTTCAGCTCGCCGTATGCAACGCATCGAATTCGTACCAACAAGTGACTTTATAATGATATTAAACGTTCGCCGGTTTAGTTTAATATCATTCATCTTTCCTTCTCTAATCATCTTCCATATCTGAAAAACAGATTTATGATCATGCACCGACTCATAGGTACTTAATATGGCATTAAGATGCTTCACTTCGCGATTCCCTATCCCCAAGGTTTCAAGTTTTTGAAACAGTTCGAATGCAATATCAGCAGCAGCCTTAGATTTTGTTTTGGAGGATCCTTCTATAATAGACGTGTAACATTTAGCTATTTGTTTCGAATTGGAGCTGGTAGTTTCAATGTTGTCATGCATCGAACTGATTAAATCTGCAGCTTGTTGGTACCCGTTCCCATCCTTACTTTGGATCAAAACATCGATGACACTATGAAACAGTCTTGGGCTAAGCTTTGAATATGGATTATTTGCCTCTTTTTCGTCCACTAGCCTTCTAATCAACGCGAGCGCCATTTCTCCGTTGCGTATTTTCGACCATACAAAAATCAATTTCCCTGTTTCATGCGCTTGTCCTGCAGTAAAGTTTCCGATTTCGATTGATTCCAAATGTTTTTTTGTTTTCTCATACAATTCATTTTCTACAGCTAAATCATCATGCTTCACTGATTCGGCTTTCTGTTCTATCGAGTTTCTAGCTTTCGACGATGTCATTTTCACCTTAGAATATTGATCGACGGTACTGGATTGCGGTCTCTTCATGGAATTTTTTAAATCTATTGTTTTTTCTTTCCATTTTGATGTTGATATCTTTCCCTTGTTCCTAGAGTTGTTGGTATTCTTGGATTTTGTCTTTGTATTGGAAACATTAGTGGGTACCTTTGCAGTTGCATTGAACGATTGATTTGTACTATGGTTCTCCCTACTAGGAGGCTTTGATTTCTTTTTCGAGCGAGTATTTTTAGTGGTTTTCTTTGTACTTTCATTCAACAATGCCAGTAATACTCCTATGGTGCTATTATTATTATTATTATTATTATTGTTTGGCATTATACTTTTGCTCATTGCAGAAGAAGGTAACTTGGCTTCGTTCAGTGCGGATCGATGGTTCACTAAGTTTGAGGTGCCTATGAATCCTCTAGCTACCGATCCGAGACAAATAATTAATATTGGATTTATTCTAATCGTCTTCATTTCCAAATATTAATCAGTTCAAGAGTACCAAAGATTTGGTGATGAGTGAGAGGAATGGAAAGACGTTGTAGTAGACTCTCTACTCTCTAGCTAGCTAGACTAAGAACTAAGTAAGAAAGATACAAAGTACGATACAAATACGAAGTACGAAGGTGCTTGAAGTTGATCCTGAATCGAAACCTAATGATGTGCCCCAAAACGGAAATACACACACGCGAAATAGATACAAAAAGACAACAACCAATGCCCAGCCCAACTCCCAGCACAAATGTAACTAACACCGTCTCTACTTAATCAATCTCGCGTGGAAGAAAGACGTCATTTGAACACAAAAGCATGTCTTTATTCTGGCTCCAAAGAAGCACAATACTACTTTTAGCTATATTTGGATCAGTGTCTTCTTTTCATCAACATCGTATTTCGCCATTCCACAGAACTGCTGCCTTATCAATGAAATATATAAATGGAGTAAAGGACTTATCCGATTATTCAACGTATCTTTTAGATATGTGGGGGGTCATGCACAATGGAAGCACTCCATACGATGGGGTCTTACAGACTGTGAAGGAAATAAGAAAGGCTGGGAAAGATATTATTATACTCTCCAATTCTTCCAAGAGAACAGACAACGCTATCAAAACGTTGACCAAACTTGGTTTTGATATTGAGGATTTTCATCAGATTATCACATCTGGGGAGATTGGTTTCCGGATGTTATGTGGAGATTCATCATTGCAATGCTCATCTTGGAATGTGTTGACGTATCTTATTGCCGAAAACAGAAAGAAGGCTTTTGTATTTGGGTCTGGTGATGGGGACGAAGAGTACTGTAATAAAGCAGGTTGGACATTATCCACAATTGACGACGCTGATTTGATAATTGCACGAGGTACATTTACGTTAAATGATGGGAGTGGAAATGTTATATCGAAAAAACATGATGTGGATCATTACAATGAAATGCTGGAGATTACCCTCAAGAAAGCAGCATCCAAAAAGATACCAATGCTAGTTACAAATCCTGACCGAGTGCGCCCAGATGAAGATTTGCCACCTATGCCGGGTGCAATTGGAGATGCATATGAAAATTATATAGGAGGAGAAGGAAAAGATTTAGTTCGGCGTATAGGAAAACCGTACCCTGAAGTGTATGAGCTTGCACTGCTAAACTCCAAGTCTGATAAAGTTGTCATGATTGGAGATGCTCTTGAGACGGATATTATTGGAGGTACTAACGCAAATTGCTCTCAATGTTGGGTTGTAAATGATGGAATACACTCATATGCTGTTGGAGAGTATAATAACTTTGAGGAGGGGACTAAAAGAGTATTGGATGATTTCAACACCAGCAAGGATCTTTCTCTCAAACCTACATATATCTTGAAAAACTTTCTATTTTAATTCACTATTTAAAACAGATAGTACTACGTTAAGACCTCTCTTCTTCCATGGGCACACCTTCCTCTTCCATAACATCTGCTGCTATGTCATGTTCAGTCTCTTTCGTAGTGATTCCAGAGCGAGTTAGACCAGCTCGGTTGTCCTCTTCCTCGGCTTTCTTCCGTCCGCTATCGGCAAGAGCTCTCCATATCAATGTAAAAAACACTGATTGTATGGCATTACCAAGGATTCGAGTCCTTAGACCTCTACCAAATAAACCCTTCCAGCCATCTGCCGAAAGAATCATTGCAATCACCTCTCCGTAGCTAATGGTGTGTTTTGAAGCAACAGATTGTTTGGTAGTTTTCACAACTCGAATCGCATTAGCAAATGTATCACTAATTACGCTAGCAGTAAAACCGATAAAAGCATTACGAAGGTGTACATGACTGATCAATTTCTGTAGAGGGCGACTTCTCTGTAGAACCTTGTAGGTGAAGAACCAAGGATAATGTGCTGCAACAGCAGAAACTGCATTGGCGATCGCACCTGTAAAACAAGAGGAAGTTAGATGATGTAAAATGCAAACATGATGAGAAATATATATGATGACTAACCTTGGTACAAAACTTGAATTTGACCAGCTTTTACTTTTCTCATAAGATTTCTGAAGCCAGTAACTGAATCCACTTGTAAGACCGTCTTACAAGTATCGATAGGCATAAGAAGCATTCTCCACATACCGACAATGATGCTGGCAATAATAGTCACTTTTCCCGGTCCCCAATCTGATGATACTTTCAGATTAGCCAATAGTGTTTCAACCCCGTCATTAGCAGCCGTACTTACAAACCTTGCTAAAGGAGCTTGCACCAGGGCAAAACTCAAACCACGATAAAATCGAGGAACACCTCCTTCATTATACAGAATTCGAATTGCTTGAGTAAATGAGGCCCCATATCGGCATTGATAATTCATAACTGTTCGAAGCCACATTAATGAAAATACCTGACAGACGCCAGCTATTGCTCCAGGGATACCTCCTCCAATGCCACTTTTACCAGCCTTCTTTAGTATCTCACTGAAGCTACTCCCTTGCTTTTGACTTGATAGATCATCATTTTTTCCTAGATTACCCCCTCTCAAACGTATTTGTGAACGTTTTGTTACTGATGGATCGGTAGCAGCCTTTACACTCAGGGTACTTGTATGTTGCTCCCTCTCATCATCAAATGATTCCATGGCTTCTGCTAAATAACTAGGGGAACACATTCCATTGCGCTCTGAATAAGAGCAAGAATCCCGACAGTCTTGCAATATTGTTATTAGTGCCAGGCATAGGAGAAGCTGTGTCGCAAAGGTGATTGGTTTTCGCCGTTTTGTCCTGACCATTGATCCACGTTTTATCCGAGTTGTCTGAGTGTATTGCATGCTATTCCCTGTTAAAACATTCACTTCAAACGATAGTGCTATTTTCGATAAAAAGTAGTTCTAATAATGTGGTAGATGTTGTAAATAGTCAACTTGGGTAATACTCCTCTTGCCGCCTCTACGTATGTAAAAATAAGAGTTTGAGGATGACTTGGAAGTCGAACTGAGGCTCACGAAATCAATTAAATACGATTAAAAGAATGGAAATATCTTGTTCTAGCAAGAGCCAAGTAATTCAAATGATCCCAAAAGTGATGTAATTTGATATGAGGTGGGTCAACCGCCAATTTCAACACACTTTTCGCCTCGTCCAAATTTTCGAAGTTTGTGTCGTGGTTGAACATCCAATGAAAAAAGATTCGATTTTTGTCAGGTTGGTAGAAATGAGAAAAGGCCTTTTCAGTTAGTTTAGCTCACATTTTGTCTCACGACAATGCCGTGAGGAACATTTCGACTGAAGCGTTGAGAAGCTTAAATGATTCATTCTGTAATCTCACAGCTTCCTGAACCTTTTCTGAGAGATTTTTTCTGTAGAAAATAGTAGGTCTGAGAGGATCGAGCTGCGCATTTAATGTATCATGTAATATCTCCGAATCCGATAAGGACGCATCGTGAACAGTATCAGAAAGTATATTTAATGTCGCAAGGAGACCAGCGGAGGAACTAATAATTTCATGTCCACTTGCAAGATTATGTAAGTTTCGCTGTATTTCATTTGAAAATTCCAATGCGCACGATTCGATTGTATTTCTCCACTTTATCGAAGTATCAGAGGCTTCCACGTTTTGTCTTAAACAATCCATCGCCGTTTGTTCTTCGCGAGTTGAGATAACAATGTGTTTGTCATCCCAAGCTGCACCATATATGATCTTTAAATGAATGAATGCAGTTTGAAGCGCCTCCTCTGTAATCTCATAATTAGTAAGAAGCCATTCAAACTGATCGAGAATACTCGATGGGGGCTGAATATCTTGATTGGCTTGAAAACGTTTTGAGACTTCTAAATTTGTTTTATCAATAGCTCTTAACAGAACCTCTTTTCTTTCTATCAAAGAATCAATAGTAGACATGATCAAAGCTAGTGAATCTCGCTCATCAATGGCATTTGATATCTCTACGAAATCTCTCATGTGTCGTCTTGATAGAATAGAGGTGATGGTATCCTTGCATTCTTCCACCTTTTTCTTTGGGTTTCCTTCCTCAGAAATACTTTTCAAGTAATCTGTAAAGTTTTTTAAAAACAAAATCATAAGTCTTCTTTGTGACAACATGGTAAGAAGATATGGAGAAATACTCACCAGTTATAAAATTGAAAGAAGTCCCCTGTGGTAAGTTGCCGTAGAGATTGAACGATACAGAATGCACTTCTTCAGGATGCAATTTATTTTGCGTGCCTGAGATTATTACCTCTTGCAAACCATGACTTGAAACCTCAAAGTCAGGACACCTTTGAGAGAAGAAATGTGTTGGAGAACGGAGTACACATTTAAATCAATAAATATTATGTAAGTAGGAAAAATTTCATACTTACCATGCATGTCCTAATGTTTTCTTCTCAAATTGAATCAAGTATGAACCAGTGTCATAGTCATGAGAAAGAACGGTTCCTCTATGAAGAAGGTGGACTTTGTGGCAGTATACTGTAACTGTGCTACCTACTTTCGGTGGTGCAAGAACTATAAACAAGGTAAGATATATTACGTACATGTGATTCCTCGATATACGCGTGCTTACCTTCAAACTCAAAGTTTGGGTCGTTTTCAATTGCCTCTCCCATGAATTGGCACTTTTGAATTTTTCTCACTCGTCTGCGGTATTGATTCAACTGTTGAAATTGCATATCAATAAATTGACGGGAAAATCTCCTGGGAGATCGCTTGGAAATCTTCCGTCGGATAGCGCTCCATTCTTTAATAGTAAAACTTGCATTAGGAGAAATACCGAGCGAGATCAATTCCTTATGGAAAAGATTCTCGTTAAACCTTTTACCGAATAAGAAAAAAGTTCGAAATGTATGAGAATATGAGCGTATTGTGCCAGATTCAATAATTGCGCTACTTACCAGGCCTTATCAATATCACTGTAAAAGAATTCATGACGAGCAAATACGCGAGATTTTCCTTTCAGAGAATTAAGAAGAGAACAACTGAAGTTGCCATAGATCCTATCCGGGTGCCTTGTCCGTATCGGTTCTAATGTTGAAGGACTTAAGTTCCAACGGTTCTCCAGTAGTCTCCATGCCAAGATAGGATCCTCAACTCCATCTACTATGAAAGGATTCTTCTCACCAGTAGTCTTATGTATGGAATCTGTTTCAATATTCTTCGAAAATTTACCTCGAGAGATGGCTTTGTTCTTATCCAATTTCTTCGGTGACGATAACATACGCTCACCGTCCTGATTTTTGGCATTGCGCTATTCGTCCGAAGGTCAATTATTTTTCACAAATTAAGTTACACACAAAAATAAAAAGGATACTTACATCTTTCTTTTTTGGCGATGCGGAGACCTTAAATTCATCTTTGCAACGCTGGTTGATGATTTTGGGATAAATCATTTCTAATTCGGTGTCCTTTTTTCTACGTTTACGTAATCGTCGTTTTAGGGATAGTTCTTGTTGAATGTCACCGACAAGATCTACAGATCGGCCATTTCTCATTTCAGATTCGACCATAGCATTCAGCAAATGACAAATACCATCATATTCTTCCCATTGACTTTCATGTTTGCTTCCTCTTAAGGTACCGCGTGTAGACCTATTAGATGTCAAGAGAATCTCGCAAGAATCATCCTGATCAAGCACTGTGTCATCCTGCAAAATCGACAACTTTAAATCCCTTCGCTTTCGTTTTTTTTCATTGTTTGTTATGATTAGGCTTTGTCGTAATAAAGATATCGTTTCGTCATCTAACAAGAAATCGTCACTGTCTTTTTCAATATCATCAACAATATCGAATAAGAAATCAGCATCAATGTAACTTACGTATGCCTCTGTGACTGTAGACCTTATCGATTTCAATCTTGAATCTTCTTCCTTAGCTGCATTTCCTTCATACCAATACGAATCTTCGATATCCGACTTCAGTTCCAAATCAGGAATTTTATTTTTTGGAATCATTCCATTGATTTTATTGTAAATTATGTTTTTCATTCGATATCGTGACGATCGAGATTCATCTAGCTTTGAGCTGATTGATAGGAAGGAATCTTCATCGAGTTCATCAGAAGCTACATATGATTCTAAATAAGCTGCAATTCGAGAGAGAGTTTCAGATCGACGATCACGATGTTTCATTTCAGCGTTGTCCTTCAGTTTTCTTGCTTCAACATCAGAATCACAGGAACAACCGCACCCTTCTCGAACCCTAGGCCTATTTTCTGTATGATTGATTAGGTCTGACATTATAAACTGGCAAAAATTCTCGGTAATCAAAGAACTGAGAGTAGAATATTGGGTTAACCTCTGTTGATTAGTTGCACTAAACACCAAACTGGATTTTTCAAATTTTCTTAGGGGGGTGGGGTGGTTTGCCACCCCTAGCAACAGTCATTTTTTGAATGAAAAATGAGACAGAGGTCAGAAGGGAAATGACCTGATGAACACGAATATACCTAATTTTCATTCATTCTGATTTATCTGCTCATACGACGCAGCTTTTTTATCGTGGTAGCTTTATTTTGTTGGTGCTTGCTCGTGGTCTCTCTTGCGCTCTCTCTATAGGGTGAGCCAGTCAGTCACTATCTGCATCTATTTATTACCTGCAGTACTAAACCATCATGGATAGCAACCTCTGGGCGAAGTTTTTAGTTCTCATTTTTCATGATTGATTGATTGATCGATTCTCTTTTTCTTCTGAAATTGATGTTCAACGATCCACAACACGATGAAGGTTTTTTATGCCACAATCCTCTACCTATTACTTGCGAACCTCTCATGTGTTGTTTCAATAAATAATATCGAGTCGCAAAATCTAGCGGAGGATGAGGGGATAACCATCAAGAAGGGGGAGAATGTTCATGTGAGTATATCCCGAATGATCATCATATGATATGTTCGTAGTGATGATTCTCATTTATTGTTTTGTTTCTCATCTTTTTTTAGTTCCAAAATCCTGCTTTTGAAAATTTGGTGGAAGAGTCTGTTGAAGCTGAAGGCGATTGTGATTTCGTACGCAGCCAAAAACGAGTACAACAAGAGATAAGACCGGTTGATTCGAACATCAATCGTATGAGTTACAGACAGCTGAAGAGTCAAAAATTGTCAAAGAAGGGAAAGACCACGGTCATACATCATGTGGTCAATAATAAAACTGCAAAATCTTTAAAATCAAAGGGTAATAGTCCGAAGAGTATCACGATGAAGCCTACGAATCCACCAACCGTAGCGATCGGACTTCAAATTGAGCCAATCAATAATCCATCTTTGTTCACGAGTGGAGGGCAGACAAATACCTTGTACTCCTTTCGACTGACTGCTGATAAGATTCCATCTGGAATAAAGACTGTACGATTTGAATGGAGCCCCGGTTTAGGAGCAACAAGCTCGAAATCAAAAAGAGTCTCGAGTGGAAAGGCTTCCAAGATTATCCGCGTTTCGTACACAACACCTGGAGATTATATCTTATCCGCATCTGTCTATCATGGCAGTACCTTACTGGCAACTACAGAAACTAAAATCCATATCTTTGGAACAACTTTGTCCATCACACCGAGGAATCTCAATAACGCTGTCAAAAATTTCCCATATTCATTCACTTTTAAGGCGAAAGACATTCCATTGACTGTAAAGAATGTGAGATTTACATGGTCTTTTGGCGTTGGTTCCCCTGGGACGGGAATATCAACTAACATACCAGTCATTAATGGCGAGGCTAGTTATACTGCGACACATGCCTACAATTCAAAAGGATCCTTCGGCCTTGTGGCCGATGTCCGTGATAGCAGTAACAACAGTATTCTGGCTGACAGCTATGCATCTGTAACAGTGGGCGATAGCATTGAAATAATCTACCAAGCACTTTATAATTGCGGAAACTGGATAAATGTTCAGAGTGGACGTCAGGGCTTACATATTCATGTTTGGGACATCAGTTCTATACCTTATGGTGCTGTATTTGACATTAAATATCAAATGTTTGATTATCCGGATAGGCTATTGGTAGAATATCCTATTAACAACATAGTCCTTGATACAGGCTGGCGTGGTAATATCTACTATTCAGGAAATCCACTCTATCCTGGAGGAGTTCAAGGGGATGGAAAAGGTGAAGAAACTGCTATATTCTCACGCATTCAGAAAGAATACATGAAAATTACAGTTATAGGCCCTTTTCCAAATACAGGGTGGGAGTATCAAATTCGTTGTCGCGTTTTGTAAGATTTTTAAAATATTTCATCAACAGAATATTTTTGCTGATTTTAGTCCTATTTCAAGCTCTGAATATTTTGTGCAGTTGAATAAATCACACACACTGAAAGGAAAGTGTCTTGAACTCATTTCTTCATTCTACAACGATGAACGGGTGTTTTATTAATCATACATGCAACTTCTGTTTCAGTAGCTGCCCGTTTTGGTAAGATTACATTTGAGCTCCATATAGAACCTTCTGCCCTCTCCATTCCAAGACTCACCCATTTCTGTGTTCTTTTAGGCAGCTCTCCTGATGAATCGAGTCTTTCAACAGGGTTCGATGCATTCAGTGGCTGAAATCCTACATTTTCGGCCAAATCTTTCATATATACAGCTACATCCTCGACATTTGACTGGATGAGGATGCACCCATCTTCATCTAACAATGAACGAATGGATTTCAATAATGATTTTGTGACCATGAAACCATTAAACGCATCAGAAGGTAGTTGCTGGTTTCCCTGGTGAACGATACTATGAAGTTTCTGATCACTGGATGCTCCATCAGTTTCGTCGCTTTTGAATTTAAATGGAGTTGGAAACTGAATCATGCACAGTGCCACACCACCTGGATATGTCTTAAGCATATCTACTGCATCTTCTGCCGATTTTAGTGTAAAGTAGGTTTTACCCCTAGTGCGTTCCCATCGATTGGATATCGAGCTTGCATAATTTATGGCCAAGCCACTGAGATCAGCACCAATAAAATTGCAATTATGAAAGTCGAAGCCATTCATTTCATGTGTTTGATATTTTGAGTCTTGATCAAGAGATGCAAGTCCAAGTATCGATACTCCCATCCCACACCCAATATCAAGAACGATTGGTCGACTGGATTCCTCAAATATTTTACTCCAGTCAATATCATGATTTATGTACTCATCCTTCTTTGTTTGTTCTTCTAGTTTGTTGTCTCGTTCTTTCCAATGCTTGGCAGCAAACGAGAGGAACGAACGTTGTTTTCTTTGTCTTGTACTGAACCTCCAAATCCATAAAAGGCTTCTTTCTGAGTGAAGTTCAAATTTTCCTTGACGAAGCAGACCTAAAACTCCTCGTTCAACAATGACTTTGATATCTTTAGGATCCTTGGACTCTAGGCAATCAGCAGCTTTGATCTGTAAGTCTTTGAACAAATCATTATTTACACCAGCTGCTGCTATTCTTTCAACCATGTGAAGGATATCACTTGCTCTGCAACTTGATTTCTTACCAAATCTATCTAATTCTTGGATGCATATAAAAGTTAAAGCATCAAACAGAGAAAATTGAAGCTCAAGAGATGATTCATGAGAAAAGTCATCGGTGACGCCGCTCAACGCGAACCAAAAGGCTGCATCGGCTGCTTTTCGTCCACGAAGATCCTGCTCTCCCGTTAATTTTATTCGCATTTTGGCTCTTTTCACAATATCATTTAATCTTTGACTATCAATAGGTACACACTGCTCCGATGATGAAATCGATAACCCGAGGGCACTATGTGCCAACTCAAGAACAGATTCAGGAGCTGCGGAATCTTGGTTAGCAACAACAACGCAATCCATTGATACTTTATCTATCGGCTGTAAGGACCACGTTGCGCCTCCACCTTCTTTCAAAGGTATATCTTTGACCACGATTTTGTATCCGTCAGGAATAAGAGTTCTTTTGTCTGACGACATGCGATAAATGTCATCTCGGACGGAGTCTGCTGTTTCATAATCCCCCAAAGCTCTAGCATCTGATCGTTTCTGAACTAATTTAGAAATTAAATCTTTCGTTTCTTGGTTTAAATTTTCTTCTATCGATATATGGCGTTTGTCTTTGAGTAAACTATTGAGATCATAATGAGAGCTTCTTAAATGACTGCATTTTTGAAACCTATAGCCAATACTTTTTAATGGTAGTTGACGTGAAACAAGGATTGAAGTATAACATTCAACAAATGTACACATTATCCATAAAAGAAGAGTTACGAATAAAAGCCATGATATCATGATGGGTTGTACTTGCACAAACGCTCTTTATTGTATATTCCTAATACGTCTTGTAAAAAATGTAAATTGTAGAGAAAAAAACTCAAGAAGTCCGAAGCGCTACGCGCCACTCGTAGAAGCTCTAACATGGGCATAAAATCTCACTTTCAACAAAAGTGACATATCTCTCGCCTCTCGCCGTATCTTTTATCTGAACTCTCTGATCTCTGAACATCTGACACCACCCTACTTCTATAAATGCACACGCAGTCACATATTGAACTGTATTTGGACTGATCTCGATTGTAAAGTACATGATACTTCACAAAATTTCAATAGGAGGGATCATCTTTGGTTCATTTCGTAACAGCTCCAGATTTTCATCAATGGCCATGACAACGAGGTCAGAGCAAGCCTCAGCCGTAACTTGTGCACAAGCACGCGAGTTTAAGTTTAACGATTTTGAAGCTTGGCTTACTACTGGTGGAGATGATAGATCTCTTATTTTGAAATCATCTGGTGCCAACAAGGTATGTGTCGTGCAATCTATTTGTATATCAGGGAGCCTGGAGAGCGTTCATCCAAATGTACTTATTCACAAACATTACCTATTTGTTACCTATTCGACAGTACCACATCACGCCTCGCCCTATTGCCAAAGGTAGTATTTTCCGTGGAAGTTGCACTGGTAATCCACCCACGGAAAGAGGGTACGAGGCTGCCAGTACATTGTTCGAACGTTTGAAACATTTGCTTGGTCACGAAAAGAGAGACGATTTAGATAAGGCTTTGCGAGAAGTGTTTCAATCTCAACGTCTTCGTTTGAAACAGTACTTAAATCTTGAGAATACAGGAACACAGGTAATTTTGTGTCCATCAGGGAGTGATGCTGAGTATTTACCTGTCGCCATCGCAAGAGCTCTACATCAAGATAAAAAGATCGTAAACGGGGTTACTCAAGTCAATGAAATCGGTGCTGGTAGCGCTCCTGCTGCCGTTGGAAATTTGTTTTCAACTCATGCTCCCTTTTTAGGTGAAATTAGTAAAGGTATGGAGGTTTTGGATGGATTCGATGGTGTTGGTGGAACTTTGGTGAATGCAAGAGATGATAACGGAGCTTTGAACGATGCTTCGATTGAGATGAAGAAATTCCAAGAGGAGCAGATTGCTTTAGGAAACTTTCCAATTGTACATGGTGTCTTTGGAGGTAAGACAGGTGCGAGAGATGATGAAATGCCCGGTAGTGTTGGTGGAGGCGATTTGAGCCTTGGAGTGGTAGATGCATGTCAAGGTAGATTTACTTTAGAGGTAAGTTATGCTTGATGTATTTTTCTTTCATGAGATGACGGAAAAGGAAACAAGAATAAAATGAATTTCTAACATGTTATACCTGTGACACTAGGAACTACATCGATGGTTGGCACAAGATTCGATTGTTTTGTTCACTTCAAGTAAATTTTTTCAGAGTCCCCCTTTCTGTGGGGCGGTTTTAGTACCGAAAACAATCTGTCAACGACTGGCTAGTAAAGATGCCCCGAGCAACATGCTAGGCGAATATGGTCTTGGAGCGTTTGTAACAGACAAAGAATTGCCATCGTTTCTTGAACATTGGAAATGCCATCTTCAGGATCCCGGAAGAAATAATGTTGGTCTTGCATTGCGTTGGGAAGCCGGTTTAGCAGCCATGGAAGCTTTGATCAATATTCCAGATGAAGAGAAGGAGAAGATGACGAATGAATGGGCTGCTTCTGTAAAGGAGATGGTCGATTCTCATGATTTCTTGGAGACCTTTAGTGTAGAGAGAAGCATTGTTAGTATTAGAATGAGGAAAGCGGGAGGCGGTTGGCTGAACATGAATGAAGCACGTGACTTATTTAGGTGGATGTCTTGTGATGTAGCCTCGGCAGTATCACATGCATCTTCTAAAGAGAAATCCGCTTTGTCAACGATTGCCTACACAGGCCAGCCGGTCAAAATCACTAGCGATCAAGCCATTATCAGGATTGCTCTGGGCGCGGAATCGTTGCTAACTTACTTTGACGATAAAGAAAGTACATTAAATGACGACAGAAAAACAGTAGACAAGATCGGGACCCTTTCAAAGTACTTTGACGAATTGAAATCAAGTCAGTTCTAAAACCTGTCGTTTACATTCTATTTTTATTAGATATAAATATCATGATCTGGAAGAAACAATTCAATCACTTCAGATAACCTTCAAGACCTTCTTCAATTAATCTAGGAATCGCGGATTCAACTAGTTCAGGGGTTTGTTTGAGAATGTCCAACAAATCATCAGCAAGAGGACACATTACATCAATACCGTTTGGTGCACTGTTGCATGGTGGAATTTGAACTCTAACAAGATGCAAACATACTCTTTCTTGCTTCATTCCACACTCTCTTTTCCAAATTCGATTGGTGCGCGTCCTACCATGAGATGAATCTCCAAGAATTGCATGACCAAGGAAGCCAGACGCTAGATGTTGTCGTATTTGGTGCCATTTACCAGTACTAGGCTTAGCAAGAACCATGCTGATCTTCCTTCCTTCTGTCTTTCCATTCAGAGGTGATAGAGTTGTACTCCCGATAAATCGAATATCTGTGTGTGCATCTGTTATGAGATTCCCGCTCTCATCTTTTATAGGATTATTCATATGTATCCAGCCCATCCGCAAAAAATCGTTATCGTTCCATGTACCATCGCCATCAACAAGAGCAATGTAAGTCTTAGACGACTCTTTACTTTGCATATTCTCCATCAAATCCCTTGTTACTTGACAGGTGGAACTATCTTCATTTTGATGCACAACTGAAAATATTAGGCAACCCGAGGCACCTCTATCTAAACGATGAATGGGGTTGACTTTTAGTCCTGTTGCGTTTCGCACTCTTTGTAACATTGGCATTGGTTCTTTGTAACGAAACTTTTTCTGTACTTTTTTACTAGTCCATGCACTATCATGAACCACACAACACGGAGGCTTGTTCGCTACAACGAAGTGTTTTTCATTTAAAAGTATATCAACGTTACCATCTTCATTGGCAAGGATTTCTGACAACTCATCTGGTATTGAATATTTTCCTACTTCATACTCTTGTGTAGATTCAATGATAATGCCTTCTTGTTTGAATACATTCAAAGCATCATTCAGTAGATTCGGTGCATAATTATGCAGCATTTGTAGCATATCAGTTGGTATAGGACAAGAAACGTCAATACCTTCGGGGACAGCATCAGTAGGGGGTAATTGCATACGTGCCATATGCAGGCATATTCTCTCTCCAGGTAAATTGCGCTTCTCTTTCCATTCTCTATTAACGGTTGAAGAACCGTGGCTGCTATCACCTAAAATTGGGTGTGATAAGCCATTTAAGTGTCGGCGAATCTGATGCCACCGTCCCTCTTTGGGTCTAGCCAGAACTATACTCATTCGTGGGCGTTCATTTCCGTTTTCATCTACGGTTTCTGGCTGTCCTGCAACAAAGAAGATTTCAGTAGTTGCATTATTTAGGTTGCCATTTTCGTCTTTTATTTCTCTATTTACTTCGAACCATCCTTTTTGCTTCAAATCCTCACCTTTCAATATACCCTCACCTCGCACAAGTGCAACGTATGTCTTGATAGCATCATCACTCGCCATGGCGTCAATGAGTTGAGATGTGGCACCTTTTCCTTTCGATTCTTTTCCCAAATCGCTGTTATCTGCGTCTTCTTCGTCGGCAAATGCAAGAAGGAGAGCACCGGATGCTCCTCTATCCAGCCTATGAACGAGATTAACTCGCCTTATGGGTATATTAGGGTCACTATTGTAATCAATATCATGCATCGCATCTCTAACTCTTTGTAACATAGGATGCTCCCCCAAAATAGCGCGAGATCCTGACCAGCAAGAATGGTGACAGACCACGCTTGGCGGTTTATAAGCGACAATATGAGATGGTCCTCTGGAAAGTATCGTTACTGTTTCATCACCGAATGGTTCATACTTCTGTACATATAATTCAAAAGACCTCCATGAAATTGGTTTTGCCAAATGGAAACCATTAGCATATTTAGATATAAGAACAATTGAAAAAAGACATATCCGAACAAGTAGTGACATTGAATAAGATAGATACTATTTAAAAGGTAGAAAATGATTGTGATAATGAAGGTGACTGCGTATTGTGATTTCGTTTAGAAAAGTGTCATTTATTTTTCGCGGGGTTTTATTGAGAAGCAGCCATCACCATTCAAACTTTTGGGTGGTAGAGTGCTCCACGCTCGACGCTCGACGGTGATAACATGTCTCATGTCTCTCATTGTATCCGAAACACTACCAATCATGGTGAAAAAGAATAAGAGTCTTAAGAAACAAAAGAAGATGACAGATGGTTCTTCCTTATTGGGGAAGCAATCTGATGAAGATCAAGCCCCCGAAAATGATACGATTAGCTCTTGTCCTAACCAAAGCCAACCAACAGAATCGAAGAAATCTCATGCTCCAACGTTTGATTCCATCGAGCCCCCTTTATCCCCCGGTATTTTAGCTGCATTGTCTCACTATAAATTTAAACATATGACTCCCGTACAAGCTGCTGTCATGCCTTTATTTTTGAAAAACAAAGACGTTTGCGTGCAGGCTGTAACTGGATCTGGAAAGACTTTGAGTTTTCTAATACCAATGATCGAAATGATTCTACGACGAACAACTTTACTTAAAAAGAATCAAGTAGGTGGTCTTGTCATTTCACCGACTAGGGAATTAGCAAAACAAACGTATGATGTCGCCAAAGATTTGTGCCGGTTTGCATCGCTCCCTGTACCTCTATTGTTGGTTGGTGGCGGAAGTGGTCATCGTCCCGTTGCCGCTGATCTTGAAACCTTTTCTAAGGAAGGCAGTGATATTGTAATTGGAACCCCTGGTAGAATAGAAGATATACTTGCAAGATATAGTGATTTGCACATGCAGGAGTTAGAATGTTTGGTTCTTGATGAAGCTGATGTACTTTTGGATATGGGATTTGAAGTAACACTCACAGGAATTCTTTCAAAGTTACCAAAGATGAGAAGAACTGGACTATTTAGTGCTACAAAATCTGCATCCACTGGAGGAGGTGCTAGTGCTCATTCAGTAAAGAAATTAATGGCTCGTGCTGGACTAAGAAATCCAGTAATGATCAATGTCGCCATAGCATTATCTGTGAAGGACCAAAACAAAGTATCAGTTCAAGTTGCGCCAGAGGAACAAGCTACTCCGAATTCTTTGACTAATTACTACGTTATTTCGCCTCTTGAGGAAAAATTAAGTAGATTGATAGCATTTTTGAAGCAGCACAAGAACGAAAAGATAATTATTTTCTTTCTCACTTGTGCATGTGTCGAATATTACGGTCTAGCGCTAGAACAGATATTGCCTTCTAATGATTTTTACATCGAAACTTTACATGGTAAATTAGCACCTAAACGCAGAGAAAAGGCCATGGAAAGATTTAGAAATGGCGGTGCGGAAGATGGGTCGCCAAAAGTAAAAGGTGGAATTCTTATGTGTACAGATGTTGCCGCTAGAGGTCTTGACGTCCCAGATATTGAATGGACTATTCAATTTGATGCGCCTACTGATCCTTCCCAATACATTCATCGAGTAGGAAGATCCGCACGGGCTGGGAAGATAGGTTCTAGTCTCATTTTCCTGTCACCAAAGGAAGAGAGCTTTATTGATTTTTTAAAGCTCCGCAAAGTTCCTCTCCTCGAGATTTCTTCCGATGAAAAGTGCTCTCCTACTGTATCTACTATCGGAAATGATGATGCTAGCTCAGAGACAAAAATCAGTATACCGGATGTGTTGCCCAAAGTGAAATCTCTAGTTTTACACGACAGAGACCTTCTAGAAAAGGGTACTAAAGCTTTTACATCATACATACGAGCGTATAAGGAACACCAATGTGCCTTTATATTCAGGTAAGTTGTCAATTACCTCCGTGTGGAATAAAAAAAGATTAGGACTCCGCAATGGACGAATGCGATGCTAGCTTGATGACTTCAAAAAATCTTTCTTGACTGAATATGGTCTAAAATGGACATTTTTATTTCAGAAACAATTTTTGATGTCCTGATAGCAGGATTATTTCGTCGAATGCAATAGCAAACTAAAAGGAAAATCAGTAGTTCCTTAGAGCCGCATTCACTTGCAGTTGACATAGTCGTGACTGTGAAGTAACCCAGAGCTCAAACAAATCCATCACCTTTTCCGTATAAATTACATGCTTAGTTTCTTATCAATTGCACTCACAACCTTATTCTTGTTGGTTTCATATCACGGCATAGATTTGCATCCTTGGATCTTGGCTTACTGGCGACATCGTTTTCTTTGTTGCGTTTACCCAAAATGCCTGAATTAAAAGACAAGATTGGAAAATTGAACTTCAAACCAGCTGGGCCTGAAATAGATATTCATGCGATACAATACAAAGATAAAATTAGAGAAAAGGCAAGACAGAAGCGTCTTGCGGCAGAGCTTGAAGCTGGAGGCAAAAATGCGAAACAAATTAAGGCCGAGCAGAGAGTGGCTGCAAAGTTACAAAGAGCCAAAGATATTCGAAAAGAAAATATTGACAAGGGACGGAATCCAAACAAGAAACGAGGACGCCAGGCGCAGATATTTGATGAGTGGGACGATCTAGCAAAAGAAGAGAGACTTTACAAGAAATTGAAGCAAGGCAAGATATCTAAGGAGGAGTACAAGAAACTTATGTATGGTGAAAAATCTGTTTCCATGAATGACCATGAAGAACTAGATGATATTGATTCGGACTCGGACTAATATGAATGTAACACTATTTTATTTTGAAGCATGTACAGATCGCTATCTAATACTTGAAAATTGCGATAACTCCACAGTCTTGAATTTTGGTAAATGAAAGAAATTCATACTTGCTTCTTCTCCTTGGCTGGAAGGAACCAGAGAGGATTGAGTACTAGACCGTGGTCCAAAAACTTTGACTTGACGCACATGCGTATCCCTTCCATTCTGATGCATTTGTGCCACGCATATTTGTATTAAATGAGATCTAAGTACTCGTCTCTTCTTTTCTTTTTTAGAATCTTCATCCTCGTCATCATCAATGTCAGGGATGGGATCGTCCAAAGGATCTGGTTTCGCAAACACAGGTACAGATACCCAACCAATAGGTTCATTGAGTTCGACAGATGTTATCTCTTCTAAATCATGGTATGTATTTCCTGCCTTGATTATGAACTTTTTAGGTGTATAGCTTTCATCCAACGAGAAATCCAAGTAAAATGCGATTTCCGAAATAGGTCTTCTTCTTGCGAAATAAATGTTGATGGTATGTGGTTGCGCAACACCATCACTTTGCCAATATGTTTCAGTTGATGAATCCCTCAGCTGAAGAATTCCATTTCCTGACTTTGCAGAAGATAAGCTCCAAACAGCCTCATCCCCAACTTCCTTGACTAAAAGTTTCTGTTCTGGATCATCCAATGAAGCTAACGTTGGTGTCGCAGGAGTTATCAGTGAAGAATTTCTCTCGTCGTCGTCCTCGTCGTCGTCCTCGTCATCATCGTTAACTGCAGTACCATCTCCTTGTTCATCATCCGCTTCACCTTCTTCAGACCTTTGACTAAGATCTTGTTGCTCTTCCGATTCGACCATTAGAACGTTTCGTTTCCAAAGTACTCGTAGTTATGTAAAAAATGGGAAATGGGAAATGTGAAATGGGGAATGGGGGACAGGGAAAAGAGAGGGAAAAGTAAAAAGGTAAAACGTAAACTTTAAAACAATACTAACATGCACCTATTCTATCAATTCCATAAAGTCTTCCATACCGGTTACCTCTCTACTTACGAGATACCAAGCGTATATGGATTATCACTTACGCACGAGACCAAAAAAAGAAAAAGCGTCAACCGCCCATCATACTCAGCGAAACTCTCTGGCGGTTGCTTCTTGCTGTTCAACCTTTCTCACCTCGTTCCATACAAAACTTCAACAAGACTTTACATATCAAACATGAAGACTGCCTTTGTATTTGCTACCCTTGCTGTTGGAGCTTCCGCTTTCACTACTCACACCAGAGTTCAACACAAGGCACCCACTTTCTCACGGGGTAGAAGCTCCCTTAACATGGGTGGTTCCAGCGGATATGCCACCTCGCTTGACGGAAAAAAGGCCAGAGTAGAGAAAGTAAAGGGTCTTCTCGAGACCTCGGAAATGGTTTTCACTGTTCCTGCTTCTGGTCTTACCGTTACAGAGGTTCAGAAACTCCGTCTCGCCATGCCCGAAGGAACCACAATTTCTGTTATCAAGAACAAGCTTATGGCCCGTGCAGTCGAAGGAACAGAGTGGGAAGAAGCAATGGGTGGAATGCTCAAGGGAGCTAATATGTGGTTCTTCATCGAGGAAGATATCTCTGGAAGTATGAAAGCTCTTAAAGAATTCCAGAAGAATTTTGGAAAGAAGGACAGTCATAACGTCACCGGAGGAATTATCGAAGGATTAGCTTACGATTCTGATGGTGTTGAAGCCATTTCTAAACTTCCATCCAAGATCGAACTTATCACTAAGATTGCTGGAGCTATTAAGGCTGTTCCTACAAAGGTTGCAAAAGTTGTCAAGGCTCCTGGAGACAAGATGGCTCGTGCTATCAAGCTTGCAGGTGAGACTCTTGAGTAACTTTGGATGTCTGTACGAATAAAATAAAATACCCTTTTTAGTTATTATAAGTATTGCCTGTGTATGTAGTGGCAATCATTTGCAAATTCTCCAACAGCACTGAATGACATGATGGTCTGAACTCTACACATACACATACTTTGGTGCAGAGTGTCGTGAGTCGCGAAACTTACTTGTGAGAAACGGCTCATTACCTGTATGAAATCACATGAAATTGAATGACGAGTGACAAGTGAGATCGAGCGAGGGAACCAAAATGTGATGGATGCAATTCAAAATCGATGAAAAGAGAAGTCCTAAAATGCACACAGACCCTTTTTCTTGCTTTGATTCAGACGATGAAGATAACCATGATGAATTACCAGCAGAACGCATGAACCTTGATGATCATGTAGATCGTGATGAGAACTGTGGAGTTTTGGCATTTCATCATAATACAGAACAATCATTGCTGATGCATGTAAAGAATCAAATCAAGAATTGCAATAATGATAAAATTCCTAGGCATATACAGGTTTTAAACCATATCGATAGCTTTTGTCGGACTAGACACTGGATGATGTGTGTTGGACCAGAGAAGGGAAAAATAATAAGTGACAGTCTTGAGAAGGTTCTGAACAACAAGATAAAGATGCACCATTCAATCCAAGACCGTATACCCTTCATATGCGTTGAACTTGGAACCTATTGCGGCTATGGGAGCGTCTTATTAGCTGGTATTTTCAAAGACAACCCTATGCTATTTAATTATTTTGATTTCCATCTATTTACTGTTGAAATCAATCCGGAATTTGCGAAAGTTGCTCTCGAAATGATAAAGCTTGCAGAAGTTGATGATGTAATCAAGATTGTCGAGAATCATTTTTACCTGGATGGCTCGACAGGTCATGTTGGTGAAATTCTGTATGATGAAATCAAAACAGTCCTGTCATCGCCAAGAATAGACTTTCTCCTAATTGATCATGATAAAGATAGTTACCTATCCGATCTAAAACGTATTGAAACGTGTAATTTGCTTCAGAAGGGAAGTACTGTCGTAGCAGACAATGTTATCTTTGCTGGAATAAACGATTATATTAATTATATGAGGGAAAAAGAAAGTGCTAGAAGTGTATCAACTGTAACTCATGTAGCTCACGTTGAATATAGTTCTTTTACTGATGAATACATAGATGGGGTTGGTAAGTTGATCCATTATAATTTGACAAAGTTTGTGATGACCATTTTAATTCTAACTAGTTTCTTTTTCAAATAATAACATTGTGAAGAAATAACGGAATATTTACTGTGAGCTCACTTTTTAAAAATCTCTATCTAGCTAGAGACTTCCTTATGTAGTCGTTCACTCATCAGTGGCATCAGATCAAGATGATAAGCCACAGTAAAACACTGAGTGGACTTCATTTCTTACATAGAAAACCATGTTGTCCGTGTTTAGGGTTTGGCTTCATTACTCGATTCATTCAATGACGATGACAGAGAACTTTCATTTTTTCATGATAGTAAATAAAAGATGGTGAATTACACATTATAGCGAATAGATTAGCCGTTTTAAAAAGTATCTCTCTAGAGATAAGTAAGTGAGTGAGTAATTTTCGGTGTTGATTTATGTATTTATCTCTATGTGTGCGTTGAATGAAAATTTCGTGTTCTGTGAAAAAATTGAAGTGTCCTTGGCAACATAAGGGTTAAGCCTCTGAGCCCAAGAGGACAAACGGCAAAGCGTGTAAGACGACGACAAACAC
>Ga0213868_10000443_pt1 | contig 38798 bp, 23 predicted proteins | sample PICome_9_FD_160087 | JGI IMG/M metagenome (GOLD analysis project Ga0213868, IMG submission 160087) | Coastal seawater microbial communities near Pivers Island, North Carolina, United States - PICO127 | ecosystem: Environmental > Aquatic > Marine > Coastal | place: USA: North Carolina...
GAACCAAAGGTTCACTTGCTGGTTCACTTGTTCTCGTGTCTTCATTTTCAACCTGTGCTTCACCGTTCGTAATAACGACTTCAGATTCCTTAGTAACTTTTCCCTCTTCTTCCTCATTGTTAGTTTCCTTAACTGGTGCGCTCTCCTTCTGCACAACAGACTCTTCTATGGGTTCTTCAACCACATTACTAATGGGAGTAGCCTCATCTGGACCGCTTAATTCCTCTGGTGTACTCTCCTTTAATGGTTGCGGCTTTGATTCTTCAATCGAATCACTAAGAGGAATCGAATCGTCTCTGATCTTTTTGGTTATGTCTTTTAGTGATGGTGGGCAAAAAAGAAAATATTGGCTTAGTGTCTAGTTGATGATGTATAGAATATTTATATTGAATCATGTCAGACTTACTTTCTTCCTTTCCATCTTCTTTTTCTTCCTGAAACTCCTCGGCCTTTCGCTTCTTACTGTCAACTTCACTCATAGATTTATCTTCGTAATTAAAAACTATCGAACTGCTTCTTTATTATTAAGGGTGAAGCGGCAATCGAAATAGTCGGTGACCCGTGAATGGGAGATGAGAGATCTGTAACACCGCACACACCGGAAGAAGAAAATGTGAGGTGAGAAAGAGGAGTAGCGAGCTTGTTAGGATATCACCATACTACGTAGTATCTACTTACTTACGAATACAATTAGAAGTCGTACGATCAACGCACGATGATAAATATGCCAAGCAGGACTAATCTATGCAAGGATAGCCTACTTTGATACCAAACAAGCGTAAATTCAGCTTTATTTTTTAATTCTATTGAACCATTCGAGATAAAAAATTCAAAATTCGTGTCCAAAACCCAGAAGAGAATAAGATGGGGGTAAATATTAGTTGTGCTGCCATGGTAGGTATGGCCATTCCCAAACTAAATGCTGAGAGAAAGTGTGAGGGAAACATAAGCTGATCAAATTTTTGCAAAGCTGTGTTGATATTACTTGAACAATCCATCATGTCATTCAACTCCTCGCACAAGTTGCGTTCTAACCATTGCGAGGCGAGATTTGACCAACATTCTTGGATCACAACCGGTTGAATAGATTCTGTAATGCTATCATTTGAATTTTCAGTGCTTTTGATTTCGATGACATGATCATCAGATCTATTAATGCGGCTGATTGGAGCAATGATATCATCGTCTGTAGCATCTTCTGTTTCTGTTACCAGAGAAGATGGGGGCTCTTGCTCGTGAATGACTTCAGGCAAAACTTTATCGCCAATGTGATTGTTCACTTCTGCTCTTTCAGGTTGGACTTGGACCAAATCAAGTAACCGTGATTCCTGAGTAACATCTGACTCTCGGCTGGAAAATGGGTAGGAAAAGGTGGGATTGATAATTTCCTTATTGGCAATACCAAAGCTTCCAAGCACAAGAACAACAGGAATAAATTGCGTCCAATGTGATTTCGGTCGTCGTTGCAGTAACTCTTCCTCTAACCTTTCCAATCTTGCAGCGTTTTCATTTCTCATCTGTTCCATTTGTTGTTCTTTTTCGTACAACTTCTGTCGCATGGCTTCTACATCATTAGAATTAAATTGAACTGCTTGGGGTACATCTTCTCGAAGAGATATATCATCGTTGGATACATAACTAGCTACTGTATCTACATCATTCAATGTCATTGCGATAGTGCGGAGTAAATTAGTACTTTTGTCTGCTCCAGATGATGATTGGTAGTGCGAAGACGATAAGTTCCTAGTCGCATCTTGGATCTCTGGCACCATCTTCAGGGTTCTTACGATGGATACAAGACCTTTGTAAGCATCTTTAAAATCATCTCTCTTCTTCTGATTATAGTTCGCAAGAGACTCAGTTTCTTGCGAGGAGAGCCGCGCATCCAGTTGCTTTAGTTGTGATTGCAAGTCAGAGACCAACTTCGCGAGATGAGAAACAGAGTTAGCTACAATTGTTAATTGAGAAACATCTTTTACAGATGGTTTAGACTCCGTAGTCATGGTACTTTTGATCAGTCTAACGTCAACTCAAGTGTAGAGTGCCGTGGTCAGTGATTTGTGATTCATGTGTATCATGCAAGCTTGGGATGATCGATGATCATGAACATGGAACATGGATCTCTCTCTACTCTATGATACGCAGTACATACGTACTTAGAGGGTGTAGAAAAAGTAAAAATAAATGTAAAATCCAGCTTGCTGTAAGTAATTCCTGAGTTTTGACTACATAACGAGCAGCATAAACCCATGCATTAAAAAGAACAATCCTTGTATACAGTGATATTGGTATATGGTGCATGACTTTAACCATTGCATCGTCCTACCGTGTTTGAAATTACTGAAGTTCTATGTTGGACCAATATTTTTATTTTAGATAAACCCCGGTTCCAAGTCCTCCTGACGTCTATACCTTCATATGCACACTCTTTTCAAAAATATCAACCATATAAAACACTTATAATTGGTGTGTATACAGCAATATTGGTATATGATGTATGACTTTAACCATTTCATCTTCGTACCAAGTTTGAAATTACTGTTCTATGTTGGACCAATATTTTTATTTCAGCAAAGTCATTTTCCAGAGTAAACATGGAAAATGGAAAGGTACCGCCATCTTCAATACACTTCAAAACTAAAATGCATTTATATAGTAAAGGCAGTATAATGTATTGAAGTCAATGTAAAGCTAAAGTTGCTATCAAAACCAGTGAACAATATATCGTGTAACGAATTCGGAAAAATTGTCAAGGACTGCGATTTTTCGACTCGGTCATGAGAAATATTCTCCTTATCATCTTGAATGTGCTATAATTCTGCCGTGCACATACACCTCCGAAATCGAAACGATGCACATTGAGAATATAATGCCGAAGTAATCTGGAGGGGAAATTGCTTTTATTGGGATTTTTTCGCAACTCGAGTTGTGAAACGATATCATCGTAATATCTAATCTCATTTCGTAGATAAAAGTTTAGATTCGTCTATATTCAGCAGAGCTAGAATGGTGCTTTTATTTGATATCCATATTTTGGTTGATTTCCAGTCAAAAAAGAAGATGTTTATGATTAGCCTCATAAAATTCATGGGTAACTCTCGTTATCTTAACGCAACTAAAAGTATGCTTCTTCAATGATCTTTTTACCACTACCAATGTCTCTGTTCTGAACTCCATAATATGGGTCATTCTCGGGTGTTCTTAGTCTTAAAGGCAAAGTATTCATGTTTACGTCAGAGCGAAAGATATTTTTATCCAAATCATTCATTTCTAGTAATGGGACAATACTAGGTCTTCCGTGCGCACAGATGAAACTCAAGTCGCACTTTGTTAGAGAAAGAATAATTTCTACACATCGTTCAGTGTTCAAACTTTCCCCAAACATGATTGCATATCGGCATGCAAGTGACGCCAGGGCGCGCGCGAAAAACGCTGGTTTGCAACAAGATGCATCAGACGTTCGGGTTGATAGAACTTGAATAAATTGAGTAAAATCTTTTGCTGTCGATACTTTATCATATATTCCTGGAACGGACTTTAAAATCAACTTTTGACCTCGATCAACGAAGTCAAAATCGAAGTACCATTTTTTCAGAAGATTTTCGTAACTTAATACAGTTGACATCTGACTCGAAGATAATTGTACCTCTTGTCTTGGTTCCAGTACAACAGATTTTAGCAAGTCGCTTGAATCGACTCTTTGTTCCATCTTTGAAAGTTTTACAGAAGGAGTAGATTTGCCTTCGATTTTTGATTCTATCAACCTTTCTAGTCGTTCTAATCCGATGCGCTCGTCTGCTGCATGTTGATCTATTGCACATATAATACCATCCATTTGAACTAAAATGTACTTTGAGTCAACCTGACCAATAAATTGGCAACTAGACATCATACTTTTGGTAAGTTTTAGACCTCGGTATGAACTGTCTTGATTGCCTAATAGATTTTTCAAATCTTCATCTAAAGCCCTTAGTCGACTCCTCGTCCACTGCATACTCGAAATGTTTGACTCGCTACTTTTGATGAAACCAAAACTCTCTCGTTTAATTACATGATGCGCCTTATGTATGTTCATGGAGTTTTGGTCTGACTCCAAGAACGCACGCGAGAACGGAGACGACGTGTTTTTGTTGAGGCCTTCCGACGTTTGTGAGATTTCGTCTTGAACAGCAGAAATGCGCTTAGATTTGCTTCCACTAACAATTCTTGTTGAACCGTAGTTGACTGGTTCTTTCAAATCTTTGTCTTTTGTTTCTCTGCATTCTAAAATGTTAATGTTTGATCTGATCGTAGACAATTTAGTGGTATTCGCAGTTTCCGCTAAAGCTTTGGTCAGAGCACGAGTAATACACGTCATTAGACGATCACTCTGTCGAACACAACAAAATGACTTAGTATCATCAATGACCAGATCTATGTACTTGTTGGGGCAGGTAACGTATATAGAAAATAGACAGCCTGAAAAATATAGGGATAGCGTATTCCGTGTTATATTTTTGCTATGCCTCACAAGTGAAAGTAATGATATGTCCAGACTTACCATTCCAACTTTGAGATTCATATTGCTGAGCGCAAACACTTTGAATATTATCTGCGAACATGAAACTATTCCTCAACAATCTGTGATTTACGAAAATCAATTCATACTGGCGGGACCGTGGACATCTTTCGCATTCAAGATGACTTGGATTTAAATGTAAAATTCCTTGAACTTTCCACTGAGTCCCTTCGTCATACCATAGAGTACCCTGATTAGTGTAACCTTCTTTAAGAGCCTCATTCTCGCAATTTTCAACAAAATCAATCTTCAATATATTGGCATCTTTACTGAATTTCACTCCAACTAGTTGACGAAATCGAAATTTGATTAAAGACCACCAGTCCTTGTGACAGACTGTTTGACCACCAGCGCTATGCGTTTCTGTCGTGTGTGTCAGCCATTCAAAATAGTCATGCGTTCCAAGAACAGAAGGTAACGGATTTGGAGGACTCGAAGGGTAAAAACGGAAGTTCACGAAAGGGAAAGCAAGAGCTAACATTTGTAAACAATGTTTGATCTTTGCACAGCTGATTCCTTCATCTGCGACATCAGTGCCTTTTGTACTCAATTCCGAAGAGTTTCTGAGATATTGTTTTTGTCTCACATGGTGTCGATGGAAGAGCCCAATGAGTTGAACAACGGTTCCGGTGTGTGTCGTACTTCCGTCGTTTTCAAGGACTTGATGAATATTTGATTTGAATGATAGAACCGTACCGTCGTGGATTATTTTTTCACTTGTAACGAAATGTGAATACTTTCGTGCATCATCCAAATGTGAAATAGAATTTTCTGATCCATAGTCACGTCTTTTCTTCTTTGAAGGCGCAGTCAAAACTGATGCGGAACTGGCTTGACTTCGATCATTGATGTCACCAGTCTTCAAAATACCATAAGTGCTAGTAATACGAAATTCGAGACAGAGGTCAGCGATCGCTTTGAGCGATTCGCCTCTTGGTGCGATACTCTGAGCTGGGAAAGAACCAGCAGTCGATGAACAATGTCTTGTACCAATGAAATCTCTAATCGCCACCTCTTCCAAACCCAAACCATCATCACTAACTTCCAAAAGTAGTACACCCCCAAGATTTTTCTCAATTTGTGTTTTATTCATAGTGATGGTCACGTTGGAGCACTTCCCGTGAAAAATAGAGTTGCGTACGAGTTCTTCAATCGCACGGAGATGCGACCCGATGACTTGTCCAGCGCGAACGAATGCACTTGTTGATTCAGGCATGCTTCTAATTCTTGCGAATGAAGGCTCATTGGCAATCGATATTGAACGTTTCCTATTGTTCATTTCGTCTCCAGATCCGAATGGCAGAGAGAAACTATAAGAGTGCTGAGTGTTCCTGTAGAAATTAGAAATGAGAAATGAATCAATCCTTTTTTTGAAAAAAATATCCCAAAATAACCGTTTTTCAACGGCTTGAACGCATTAATCTCTCACCACAATATGTATGTTTCATTCATAACGTGCTTATCGCTATTTTTCGAGTTTGCCTCTCGAATATAGCGTCATATATCTATAAATCAGTAGTTTGAATGATACTCTCAACAATGAATGTCACAATGTTCATGTCTTCATAAGCTTTGAGGCGACATGTTGACGTCATTTTATGCATGTATGGAAGCTTTTCCCACCAGTGATTGACTGTATGACTGTCATGATTAATCAACATCAAAACACACAATAATGTACCAGAATTCGATCTTTTGAATAATTACCACCTTCGAACAATCAATCATATGACCTTGACTTTATTCGATATAATGAAATGTATATCTTCAAAACAATTGGTAATAATGGCTGATATAGAAATAAGAAAAAATGGATCAATATTGCAGCCATATGATATTGAATGGAAAATGACCTTATCATGATAAGATGCCGAAGTTCTACATTTCTCCACAGTACTTATATGACTATCGTGACTTTTTTAATTGAACTGTTTATTTTACGGTGTCGATGATCGTTTAGAACTTATCGAGGAAGATGGAGGAGTGAAAACCCCGTGCATGTCTGTCATTTTAGAAAACGTTTTTCGGACAGCACGAAAAGGCACGTTTCTATTTTCGGGTCTTCGATTATGTGAATTTGTGTCTGGAAATGGAGGTTCCATTCCTTTATTCCAGTCCTCTTTTAGAGCATCGCGATCACTAGTATTCTCCTTTTCATCGCCCTTATCGAAAAAATGATCTTCAGCCATCGAATCGTGCTCGTCATCAGACAGTTTCTGTTCTAATTCAAGATCCCTTCCTTCATCAAAGTTATCCGTTGCATCACCATGATCTGTACCTTCTGAAAGAAGCTGCTCTTGAGTATGAGAAGTACTAATTTCCTCCTTTTCTCCATGTGTTTCATCCGTTCCATCAACACTGAAATCTTCAAGTTCTTTGTTCACATTTAAAGAGTCATTGTACGGTGGAGGCGGAGGAATGAAGGCTGAATCTGATTTTGATTCTGGATTTGCTCCGATAATCATATCAGCAAGTTTCTGCTCAAGATTAAAGATGACTTCTTCCGCTCTATCCTTTTCTTCATGTAGTCTTTTAATTTCTTCTTGCATATTCATCGTCAGCGTAATTGATTTATCAATCATACTATCTTGTTCTGCTAATTTGGATGCTGTTGCGTTGCTATGTTCTTGTATGGCAGCCAACTGTTCATCCTTGAGTTTAATCACATTCCTCAACTCATCCAATTGATCTTTCACTGCAACAGCTTCAGCTTCAAGACGCAAAAAGCTATCATTTATTAAGTCTAGTTCCTCTCGAAGTGCTTTGCCTTCAAACACAAGACTTTCCTTTTCACGCGAAAGCTGATCTTTCTTTGTCTGAAGAGCGGTTCGTTCTTCTACCATCAGACTTACTAAATTCTTTAGTTCATCCCTTTCTTCAGACAAGTCATTCAATTCTTTTTCTATTTTCGCAAGTTTATCTTCATTTTCTTTCGCCTTACTCTCGATAGCATCGCATTCTATCTCACGATCAGCTATATGCTTCTTTGCAATTGAAAAAGACGCAAGCCTTTCTTCAAGTTGATCAACATAAGTACTTATCATGGTCATTTTCGTATCGGTCTCGTTAATTGCGCGTTCTTTGGATATTAGTTTGGCTTCTAAAGCTTTGATTTCTTCAGCGTGCTTCTTTTTCATTAGTTTCATCTTATCTTCGAGTTTTTTTGAAACATCTTTTGCTGCATTCAAATCTGCAACTAACTGTGCAGTCTTAGGTGCCTCATCTTTCATTTCTTTCTGTAACTGTTTTAACGCCGCCTTCAGAACAACCTTATCCTCTTCAAACACTGCAATTCTATCATTCAGCTCATCGACCAAAGAATCCCGAGATGATACCATTTCTGCTATTGCGGTATTATTTTGCTGTGCAAAAGATAATGCTGCCTCAAGCTCTTCTACATTATCTCTTTCGGCTTGAAGTGCACTGAGCAGAGTAGATCTCGCAAGATCCTGTAATCGTAAAAATATATGCATTTAGCAAATATAACAAGAATATGTTTGTGCTCTGGATTGGTGCACTTACCTGAAGCTTCTCCAATTCGTCATTATCGCTGTCGCTGTCGACATAACCGTTCTTAGCACTCGGATCACTATCCCAGATCCACCCAAACAACCAACTGAAAAGTCCTCCATCACTTTGATTCTTCTTCTTTTTCTTCTTGCCTATTTGAGCCATATTTTGTTCTCTTTCACTTTCCAATCTCGCCATTTCGATACTGCATGCCATGTTCTCTAATTCCCTCTCTTTCTTTTTCAATTTATTCTTCAGATCTATGATCTCCTCATCCCTCGAGTTCTTATCTGTTTCTAAAGTATGAAATTTTTGTTCCCATTCTGCGATTTTTTGTTCTAAAATCAAAATATCTTGCCCAAGCCTCGTGCAATTTGCCTTGTGTTCCAAAGCAGCGTTACTTTCAGCACTAGCATGAGCTTCGGCATCTGCCACTTGTTCAAGCAGAAGATCAATTTGGTTCATCTGAAGATCAAATTTCTGATCAGCTTCTGAGAGGGCATGAGTAAGGTTATGAATTTGTGAGTACAGCTCATATTGATGGGAAAGGAGTGAATCTATCTCAGCCCGAAGGCTGGTAGATGACTGTTCGTGTTGCGGAGCTTGATGCTGCCAAGAATTCTGATATCCATTGTATGATTGATCCATCTGTTGTGGCTGCCAGTATTGATTTGGATGTTGTTGAGCGTTTATTCCCCAATGCCCTGTTTCTTGCTGATTTTGAGACCACATCATTTCATTTGAAGTCCCAGCGTTTAATTCATCCTTACTTTCATTTTTCTCTTCATTTCGATTTATATTTTGAGGAGGTGGTGGATTAAAAACTCCATCTTGAACATTGTCTGGTCTTGGGGGTGGTGGAGGAGGATTATTCCATTGATCCTTTCCAATAAATGACCTGGTGTTTGGCGGAGGAGGGGGTGGTGGTTTATCCGGATCATCGTCAAGACCAGAAGCTCCTAGAATGTTGCCAAGCCAGCTCCCTGACTTTTTACTATTCGATGCAGCTGGATTTGTTGCAACAACAGAGTCATACATGCCGAGACAAACGATGACCATAATTAAGAGCATTTTTTGTTTCTGTTTCTTGGCGCTCATCATTTTTTTTATTAAGAATATCGAAGGAGAAAGACTTTAAATCCAATCAAAATATTGCAAATCTGAAACTTCTTTTCTCTGTAGGGGATATTATTTATAATATGAATGTGGAGTGGAGATCTTTCCATCTATATCCTCTCTCTCTTTCACTTGCGTGATGATGTCTGTCGTCTGTCCCCGTTGCTCGTTGCTTTCCAGGTGGAGCACATATCCATTTTGGGTCGGTATTTTGAGTCAGATTCAATTTCCAGTACCCAGTACCCAGTACCCAGTACTCAATAAAGATTATCTCGCCAAACCAAAAGCTACAAGCTACAAGCTACAAGCTACAAGCTACAAGCTACAAGCTACAAGCTACAAGCTACAAGCTACAAGCTACAAGCTACAAGTAATGTGTTTCGTGCTCCATTTCTATATGGTGCAGTGAAAGAAGAATTTGAACGAAAGGAAATAAAGCGTGAGTCAGACGCGAAGAGGATGGACGAAAGCAGAGGATCGAGACGAAGTAGGATAGCGAAAGACCAAAGAACTATTTTGAAATACAATGAATTTGTTATTATAAAAAAATAATAAGACTACCATCGCGTTACTGGTATGGTCCTGTGCAATTTTAAAAACCAAGACCAGCAAAAGGATCGGTCTTCTTCTCCTCTGCCACTTTCGTTCCGTGTGATGATTGAGTCGTAAAGTTATTGCTAATATGATTGCCGTGACCATTTACGTTTCCCTGCATAATGTTCAAATTAGTCATTCCAGAAGAAGTATGCATATTTGTATTCATTTGATGTGTTGAATACACACTCTGCTGTGAGTATCCATAATTATTCATTGGATTTGGAGCTTGCATTCCCCTAGTAGCACTATTCACTTGTGCAAACATGTCAAAATTTTGCGTTCCGTTAGTCACTGCAGACATTCCTGTGTTGTAATATGATACATTATTACCCATCATATTCGTATTTTGAGTGAAAGTTTGTTGAACGTTTGAGAAAGGATCAAATGAATGGCTGATGTTTTGATTTTGATAAGCATGTGTTGTTGTTGATTTCATAGGTGCTAATACATCGTTTCCGGTATTAAATGGATCAAAACTTGCTGCAACCGAGGGAGCTTGAGCAATAGGATCTGGATTGGCGTGTGCAAAATCTCCAAATTCATCATCAGCAGTTGCAGCTATAGGATTAGGATAAGTTTGTGTATGAGTCATACTCTGTGCAGTGAATAGATCCAATACTTCGTTTGTGTTTTTAACCGACGACGCAGAAAAGAAATCTTCATCGCCGCCTGAATCTTTTGTTGAACCAGTGGGTCTTTCGTCAAAAGCTCCAAAATCTAACAGATCGACTGGAGGCTGAGCGGGAACTGACGGTTGCATAGAATTATTCTTCGAAGACGTTAGATTAGACCGCGAGGTGTTGTCTGCGAAGGTAGCTACAGACGAAGACGACCACTTATTAGTAGTCACAGTCGAAAATGTACCATTTTGTTGCGGTTGATTTGTTTGTACCTCCACAACCGATTTGGCATTGCTATTCGAAACTGCAGCTGAGCCATTAGAGCCAGCATCCACGTAGTATCGCTTGTGCTCATATACATCAGCTACGAAACGCTTAAAAAGGTTGATATCATCTCCTTCTTTGGGCCTCCCCCCTGTTCCCACCGGAGGAGCTTTTGCAAGCCATACGTCTCTTGCATGCGCATTGCCGTGTTTTTTTAGTTGGAGAACTTCCCCTTCAGTCCAGGTGCTCATTGTGATAGATTTACACCTATGACTGATTGCTTGGTGACTAGTTTTGCAGCTATTGCATACAAAAGTAAGGTATTTAATACAAACGGTTGAAAACCCATGTCTTTTGAAGTTTAAAAGCGTTGTGTTAATGAATGCATCAAATGAAAACAAAGTGCGATACTATTCACAAAATCCGACTTTGTTCCTCACCTTTGCGTTGTACCACAATTGGCACATATTGTGTTTTCGGGTAATTTGGCCAACTTTTTGACTGCAGCCTCAGCTCTAGTGTTCATATCTGCAAGAAGAAAGATGGTAGGGTTGTTGGACTGAAGATGCAACGGAACTATTTGTTTTTCGTGTTTTGCGTTTTGCGTCATCTTTCTCCAGCAGCGTTTAGCGATAAAACCCGTTGTGTGAGAGACATCTATTTTAGTCTGAAATAGCTCATTCTTCGTAAAGTCTCTCTTTTATATTTCTCATCACTTATCTACTCTTTATTAAAATTGTGCTTTCATATTTATGAACTTTTCATGCTTTTGAACAGCGTTGAAATAACTTTCGTCATCAGTGTAATTTTAGCATCTGGTACTATCGCATTTAGCTTTTGCCAATCATTTCTTGGAGAAGGTTTTATCTTTGATTTGTCTGATGCTGTCTCTCGAAGAACTGCAAGTCAAAGGAGGCGACTGCTTTAGCTTTAATGTTCTTCATAGGAGGCATTTGTGGGATCTCGGAGGCAATTGATTAATTTTTTTAAAAGCTCGAATGAAACTTTGCGAAGGTAAGAGGTTCTTTATCTGTTATCTGGTTTTGCTTTCCAGCACTTAACCCTCATCCTAACCCTAACCAGCGAGTTGTTGTCAACAAGTGCACCATGCATGCTGCATGCACCATTCATTCACCTCACATGCAACCATGAACATTTCTTTGAAAAATATCGACTTCAAATGAGATCAAAGGTACTGATATTCGCCTCCTTACAATTATGGACATTTTCTTTTTGCGATGCATTTACTTTGTCTATGGTCGCGTCCAAAGGACAATCCAAAAAATCCAAGAAGATACAGCAGGGACATGAACAAATACAAAAAAATTCAAAGGTGTTGCACTCTCTTGAGGAAATTCAAAAGATGTCGATCCCACAAGCTATTCAAGAATGTCATTCTGTTCATCACTTATTACATATTGCATCTGGAATGTGGTTGCCTACTGACGAAGATCTTCTTCCCCATTTAAGAACTCAAGCGATTCATCACGAAAAACGAATCAAAGCCGCGAGCCAGTTGTTAATGAAATTGGGCGATTCTCTCGGCATACTGAACGGAAGTGAAGGGGGAGTTCAGTTGAATTTGGAATTATGGACTCACAATCAAGGCTTAGAAAGAGCAATATTGGCAGCGAGTTTACCCTTTGACAACGATCAAAGTAATATAGACGCGAACAAAGAATGTAGATATGTCGCTAATTCTTTGATTGGAATTCATTCAATATGTGGTTATTCTATCCCAAACGATAGTTTAAGTATTTTGTACGCAGATGGTGCTAGTGACAATGCGCTTATTCATCCAGATATTTTGAAGGCCATTCAAAGCCTTATAGATAGAGCAGAGTCATATACATGGAATTACACACTACGTGAAGCTTGTGAAGTTAGATGGGCGATTCGTGGAATCGGTGCGAGATTGCGAGCACTCATGATTGAGACCCCTCAATTGGATGAACGAACCTCCAAACTACCCTTTGATATTTTACCAAGTTGCTTGGATTGGAGTTCAGTCCTCGGAGAGGATCAATTCAATGAAGATGGTAGTATCAAAAGACTCCTCGATGATATTCCATTCAAATTCGATACAATTACCACGCGTAGTGGAACATTGGTGAAAGAAAGAAGAAGTACAGCCTGGATAGCGGAGGAAACTATAGGTTCTTTGGCTTACAGTGGAAAGCTAATGACTCCAAGTCCAATTCCCGATATAGTTCGAAGTGCTATGCGTCAAGTTGAAGAGAAGATTTTATGTGAAACTCGCATCGAAAATATCGAACAACTTCGATACTGTGTCGAAGAGCTAGGGTACTACTTTGACTGTTCCCTCTGTAATCATTACCCGAATGAAGATAGCGCATGCAAGTTTCATACTGATCCAGAGCACGGGTCATTCTGGGAACGTCTGACTTGCGTTGTAAGTGCTGGTGATAAAGATGTTAGAAAATTTGCCTTCCGACCCATTCCAGGAGAAAATGTATGGACAACATATGAAACATATTATGCTGCAAGAGAGAAAAAATCGCCTAGAGAGCAAGATGATGTCGTTCCAGCAGTGATTCCATTATTTCCAGGCGACGTGGTCAAAATGTACGGAGAATGCAATGATTTATTTCATCATGCTGTGTACGGATCAACAAATCCTTCCACAGCATCGCAAAGTACGAATGGTAGAGTAAGTTTAGTATTCAAGCGTGCCATTGATCGAGGCGGCAAAAAAGGCCATAGTAAGAAAGGAGAAGGAAGAAGATCTAAGATATTATGAATAAAACATTTTTTGTGCTCCTTCTATAGTACCTACTTAATTCTAGAGATTCTACTTTACAGATATCATATTCATATACTCAAAAGTTGAAAGATTTGAAACATCAAAATTCAGCAAGTTCAACCCTCTTACATTTTCTAGTTTGATTGTGCCGTCTATTTTTCCACTGCCGAATGAGTTCATCGGTGTCGAGTTGAGCTAATTCTTGGCTTCTACTTCTTACCGATTCGGATGGTGAAATTAAATTAGGCGCAATATGATCCCAATTGGCCGGCATTTTCATAATTACCGGAGCATCTATCAGACTACGTTCACGATTAGAACTGAAGTTTGTAGCTACAGGTGCTAGAGTAGAGCTAGTTTTGATCATTCGAGTGGAGTAATTTGTCTTCTGTTTAACCTGCTTTGAAGCATGATGAACCAACCATCTTCTACAAACACTCTGTACAATCAAAATATCGGCTAGACGGTTGATGAACAGCTTCACGCCAGCGTATCCCCTCCAATGCGCTTGAATAATAGTAGCTGCTCTATCTCTACGCAATGAAGATTGCACCAAAAAGCGTCGTACAACCGACTGAGACATAGTAATACGGTACAAATCGTAACCATAACAACTTCTAGCTAAATGACCCCTGAAAAGCTTTTGAATCAAAGTGGCACAGTAATTATCTACCAAAATACAGTCGCGCACCCAAAATCCTCTCCATGCAGCTTGTATTTGCATAGCAGCAACGTCATACATACGGTGCCTACTGTGCCTTAATTCCATAGACTCATCTTTCTTCATCCTCAAATACTGGTGGCAAAACTGCTGAATTAAGAGCACAGCTCTGTACCGTCGACAGGTCCATTTATAAGCAAGATGTCGACGAAAAAAGGTTTGAATCACGATGGCGGCTACGACCTTCATAAAGTCCCCCTGTTGCACATTGTTATGCTCCAGTTTTACTTCAGGTGAAGTTTGCTCTATGGAATCATGGAATATATCGAAAGATCCTTCAGGAGCTATTGGGGATTGAGCCCAAGATTGATCAAATCTCACCCTCTCTCTTCCTCTCCCGATTTTAATAGGAGTAGATTTATCTGCTTGAGTTTGATAACTGGAATTGGATTTGTATTTGTGCTTCTCTTTTTCCTTATTTGCATCGTATTTCTCGTCTCGAATTGCCACAGTAGAAGAATGTTTCGTATCCATACTTTGATCGGACAACCGTACATCAACGGCAAGGGATGAAATTCTTCTACTCTCATCATTCAAAGCATGACAAACGAAAGTTTTCCCCTGACGGACCAATGGTGACATTTCATCATGCGAGGTTTGAATTCCCAGTGATGTGGATGACTTCTCTCTACTATGACTCTCGTTGTTCTTGTTCACATTTCCATCGTGAACATTTTTGTTTGTATTCTGTACTCTTGGAGGTCTTGAATGCAAACGATCATCGCGTTCGTTCCGTTTTCCGATTGGATATGATATAAGCTCCATGGATTCTTGTGCAATTTGATACTTTGACCTTGGTCTCATTCGAGAGGTATTTTTCCCCGTGTTGACCAATGACGAGTGAGGAAACCCCATTTCATCTTGTGGGGGGATAGAAGTCTGCCAATCTATGTTTCCTTCCTTTGACTTTATTAGACTACGTTTTTGACTTTGATGATCTTTTCTCGCGGATTGCTTCAGTAGTTTCCTACTAGCAGACATGGTACTGTTCCCTCCTACTGAATGATCATCACGTGAAGAACCGTCCTCACACAAATCTTGGTGGTTTTGGTACTCACAATTACTTAACTCTGAGAAGGTTGGTGTGATAAGAGCTGGACTTTGATTGGATATTGTCATGTTATCTTGAGCGTTGAAATGAACCTTCAAACCAACCCTCTCTGATTTCGTAGAATAGTGATTCCGTCGAACATCCGTTTGATTCAACGATTGAGATCTTTGAGGTTGAATCAGTAATTCAGCCTTGGGTTTCTCTCGCTTCATAGAGGCATATTGTGAATTATGATAGAAAGCATTATGTAAAACATTGTTATTATCTCTACCATCATGATGCTCTTCGTAATTGTGATGTTGATGGGGGGAACGTGTAATCCAAGAACTCGCACCACGTCCTGGTGGAATGTATTCAGGTACGCTGCTTTTCATGATATTATGAGCGAAAAGAGTGTAACCTACCTCTTCACTCCAACGTGTAGGAACGAACGAAAGAGAGACAGTGGTAAATAGAGCGAGTAAATGTTTGCGGAGTTTCAAACCTATTTACGTCTTGCTCTTTTCAGTTTGAAAAATGTCGTTGTGGCGTTTTGGGTTTTGGCGTTGAGCGTGAAAAATTTCATAGAGATGACTGATAAACTGTTGTACTCGTTTTGGCCCTCTTTCTGGATCGAGAGGGAAGACGCAAGAGGGTTCTTTGTTCTCTCACTCATATATTGTTCATTCAAATGGGAGATGAATAAGTTCAACAAACAGTGAACTATTTATAAATCTATATAATGTATACAAAAGTTTACTTCTTTAGTATTATTTGACGTTTTGAGAGTGATGATTCAATCTATACACTCTCTGGTTCATGTCATTTGTTTCACAATAGTCCATTGTTTTCATTGTTTCACAGTCACAAATAAAGGTGCAAACCTATTCAATTCTCTATTTGTAGACAGAGGATCAAATCCATTCTACATATCACTTCCCATCAAAACAAGTGTATCCATCAAGATTGCATTTTGAATTTGAATCGAATACATTTCACCTAGAATTTTATCAAGTTTATTGTGCATATCTACTGCACTCAAACCATCTCTTTCATACGGAGAAAAGTCATCGAGAAACGATTGATTCATGTCATTCTGGAAATCATTTGGATTTGTCATTGCACGATCATCATCTATTGCGCTTCCTGTCCCTTGCTCTAACGTAGGAGGAGAATCGATAGGACCATTCGTATTTGGATGAATGTCTGTCAATTTTTCATCATCTTGGTTAAAATTGTACGCATTGTACTGATTAGAAGTGCTATTGTCCAACTTGGACAAGGGTCTTTGTGCAAGTGACGTGGGAAGTGCGAGAGATTTGGGTTTGTGTAGGGGGCTTAGAGAGGCAATTGAGTATGGATGACCGTGATTAGAGGAATATCTGAAACATTCATTGTCCTCCTGTGGTTCCACGTTGTCCATTTTCTTCGATTTGGAAGTGTGCATTGCTTCGTTTGTGTGAGCTGTAGAGAGATGTTTGGGAGTTGGGTGAAGCTAGTCGCGAATCGCGAGGGAGTCGCGAGTCAGTTGCTACTGTTCGCATCGGCGCTCCGCGCAGTCACGTTTTGACGTTTGACGTCTGCCGTCTGCCGTCTGCCTCTTTTGGATTTTCAATTCATTCCATTTATCTGTTGAGATTGCACACTCCCCAGAATGCAGAATGGGGACCGCATTCTTTCTAGGAATTGGTTATTTGATCTTGGTATCATACTATCTATATACATCTTCCATACCCGTTGAAAAATGCATCAACCGTAATGGCGAGTCATGCGCAAATCCTTTGTTAAGTCTGAATACTTCACATCATTTATCTCTTGAGCTTTGGATATACGATACTCTACAAGACTTGAATCACACAGATGATTATAACTATGAACATCAGTTGAATGATTTGAAGTTTGGATGGAAACAGGTTGATTCTTGTCCCTCCATGTCTTTTGACTTGAATGTCACCAAGTCCAAAAATGACTCTACTTCTTCTATCTACAAGAAAATCAAATTTGGATACAATCATGTGAATGATAAGAATCCTATAATACATGATACCAAGTGTAAATTGAGATTTCCAAATTGGTCGCGAATACAAGCGACACAATCGGACGGTCGCAAACCTCGTGTCTTGAAAGCCAAAATCAATCTGAGAGAAGAGGATCAAGTGATTGCATCTACTACTTTCGACTTAACTCGAATTGTCCAACGACAACAGGGCCTTCTGATTCCGCACTATAAGTACTCCAAACAACCTATTGTTATACGTCTTATACTAGACAATCAGAATTACAATATGCATGCTCCGTTTCGTGGAGATGGGTATCAAATGTCGATGTTACGAATCAACAATCAGTTATACTATAGGCCACCATTTGAAGTTGATGACTCAGCACTCAAACAATCTTCTCAAATTGAATTAGCCTCAGATGGAAGTGATAGACCTCCAGTGGATGTAAAGATTCATTTAAGTACCATATCACCACAACGTCATGTATTTCACAGACTATTGGGTATATCCATGTCTATGGCCGAGCAAGTTTTGAGTGGACCAGAATTGGATGAAATACGTCATTTTGTTAGTGATGAGTATCTGTACCGATTTCTCTTAACTCAGATCATTGGATTTGTCCATGTGTATTTGGATTACTTGGCATTCCGGGACGAGGTTCGTTTTTACAAGGGTAAAAGAAATATGACTGGTGTTTCTGCCAGTAGTGTCGTCAGTCGATTTTTCTGCGACTTGATTATTTTGCTATATTTACTCGATGGTGGTAATACTAGTTGGTTGGTTATCACGAGTATTGGATCAGGAGTTGCTTTAGAGTTTTGGAAAGTATGCAAAATTTTTCAACCGACACGATCTTCATCGTTTCCATTTATCAAGTTCCGTCGTAGCCCGAACCTTACCGATATGGAAAAAGATACTATAGATTATGATACTATCGCAAGATCTCATCTAGGGTTAATGCTATACCCTCTTGTAGTAGGCAGCGCCTTTTACGCTAAACGGTTTTATGTGTATGAAAGTTTGTATTCATGGGCAATCTCCAACTTGGCAAATGCAGTGTATACTTTCGGCTTCATATCTTTATGTCCCCAGCTTTATGTGAATTACAGAATGAAGTCTGTTGCTCATTTGCCTGCAAAAGTGTTTCTTTACAAGATCTTTAATACTTTTATCGATGACGTGTTTGCGTTCATGATCCAGAGCCCTCTAAAGCATAAGCTCATGACATTACGCGATGATGTTGTATTTGTTGGATTTCTCATTCAGATTTGGTTGTACAAGGTGGACAAGAGTAGAGTCAATGAGTACGGTTATGTTTACGATCTTTCGAATGCTGAAAGTTCCAATGAAAGCACCGATACAGCTGAAATGGCCCATCACGTAAAGAAAGATTGATATCCAATTCGAAAGCATCATTTAAATAGTTGGTTACGGATATATTCCATCGATCCGCAATCAGATTCATCATGCTTAATTTCAGCATTTTTCACAGCACAGTAACTTCTCATAAAAGTATCCCCTAATAACTCTTTCAGAACTTCATCGTTTTGCAAATATTGTAGACTTTCGCTCAATGTCTTTGGAAGTTCATCATTGCGACCTTTCGAAAAACGTGCGTTTTGACGAAGGCGTAGCTGCTGAACAATTCCGTCTAATCCCGCCCAAAGAATGACTGATAAGGCAAGATAGATATTACACGAGTTATCGATCAATTTCATTTCGACATTGGTCAACGTGTTGGTTTTAGAGTCCACACAAACCCTTATCGGCCTTTCCTTATCCTCAATATCCCACTCGACCCTAGATCCAGTCCAACAGCCTGGACCAATTCTCATAAAGGAGTTGATCGTTGGAAGAGTGATCGCTGTAAGGGCATTTAGATGAGTCAGAAGTCCCTCCACAAAAGCGCCCCCGGTTCTGCTTATAGAAGCATCTCCAACTCCGGGAAAAGTGTTCCGCTCTGGATCGTCGCTGGATACATTTTTAGTTGATAAATGCAAATGCACACCATTTCCTGCTTGGTTTTTGTCAACTTTTGGTAGAAAGTTAGCGAATAGACTATGTTTTTTGGCAACTTCTTTAATAGTCTCCTTCATTAATACCACTCTATCTGCGACTGCCATAATATCTGTATCGTGTGGGAGCACAATTTCCAGTTGACCAGGAGCACTTTCAGCATGAAAGCTTTCTACAGATATGCCCTGGGCTTCAAGCTGCTCATATACATCATCTAAAAATTTAGTTTGATCATTTAAGGTGGTGGGGGCACTAAATACAGAAGTGTCCACAGGTTCGAAATCTGCATCACTGTCCGTTCGTCTCAAAAGAGAAAATTCTATTTCCACCCCAACAGCAAAACCAATACCATACTTTCTATTCGCTGTGTCTAGGACGCGATGAAGAATACCTCTTGTGCAAAACTCACTAAGTTTCCCAGTCCTTTGATCATGCATTGTACCGAACATCATTCCTGAAGAAGGAGAGTATGGCAAAATTCGAAAGGTGCTAAAGTCAGGCTGGAGCACGAGTGAATCCTTCGCATCAATTCCTGTTTCAGGAATAATTTGATCGGCAAATGCTGGAAGTGCAGCTATGTTTACTTTTGCTAGTTGTATGAAAAATCCCTCCAGGCCGTCGCTCAAAAGTCTTTTCACTGGAATAACTTTGGTTCGAATAGAATTCGAAATATCAACTGCAGCAAAACGAATAAATTTCACTTTTGCGTAATTCAAAGTATTCAACAAAGCCATGACGGCTCCAGATACTTGTGCCTTCTGAGGAAGCGTCCACTTTGAAATTGGAGTCACTATAAGTATGTTCCTCTTATCCTCTACGAAAACATCAAGTTGTCCTGACCGAGCCTCCTCATCAGGTAGAAAGGAATAAGTGTCGTTACTAGCGTTGGAAGAATCAACTGTCGCATGTGTCTCATTCAATATACTTAACTCTTGAAGGATGTCATCTGTGCACAGAACCCTTGCGAACCCGCTGATTCCTTTTATACCTCTCATATGATCATCATTATTTAGTGCAGCACAAGCATCATCCACAACAGTCACAAAGTAACCCAAATCTGCTGCATCTCTCACCGCGCTCATGACACATTGATCAGTTAATTGCCCAGTGATTATCAACTGTTCAACCTGCAAGTTTCTGAGGATGTAATCAATATTTGTACTTTGAAACACAGAGCAGCTAGTTTTCGGTAAAAAAATATCCCCCTTTCCAGTTTTTGATGGAACTAAATCTCTTGGAAGCGTGCGGAATGTTGCAGGATTTAAAGGGGTTGGAAGGTGTGCCAATTTTGATCCTGATAGTTTATAATCAAGAGATATGTCTCTACAATCGTTTGTCTTGGCCTCAAGATACGTAATTATTACTTCTCCTCCAACTGGAAGCACTTCACGAATAGATCTCATTCGATTTACGAGATTTGAAATGTTTTGTAACACGTCGCTTGCTATTTCAGATGATCCCAAGTGGTCTTGTACATCAATAACCAGAATCGCAGCCTTTGAGGGATTCAGCTTGAAATCATTTCTTCTCGAGGATCCATTTCGAACAGTTGAATGAAGAGTCCAGCCAATAGAAGACATACTTGTATTAGATTATATTTTGCTTGAGTATAAATACTTACACCAAGGAACGATTATAAACCTCCAAATAGAGTATCTTGGATCGCATCAAAACCCAAATGTCAAATGCTTCATGCTTCATGCTTCATGCTTCTCATTTTTTGGTTCAGAAAAAAAATACTAAAAAAGAGTCTTTTAGCCATAAGCTCGATGATTGATGGTTCCATCCTGCCAAAACGTGTTTTTATTTTGACTAAAGTAGTATTTGATGTTACCAGCAGTGTGTTTTGAAATAATTTTCTGATTTCAATCACAAGCTCTAGTACAAGTAAATATGTATATGCATGCCTTCATTTTGTGAGATCATATATGTACTTTCATAATGAGGCTGGTACCGTATACATTCATTATAATAACGACTCATTGATTACTAGAGAGATTAAACTTACTCTCTTGAGCCTCTCTAGCCCTTTTAGGTTTACTGTCGCCAGTAGTCAGTATGCATTCATGGCAAGTTGGGTATTTTTGACTTTGGTCGCATTTTTCGAATTCGGTTGATAATTCATGGAGGTATCAATATTGTCACATTTTGCACTATTAAAATCATGTCGTTTTAATCTGGTTTTACGATGTTTATCGCTCATAAATAATCTTCTCTTGATACTGGAAACTGAAAAAGTGAGCTAAATTCTGTCATACTCGAAATCGCGCCGAAAACACGAAAACACACACAGAGAATTTTTTCGAAAGTTGTGACGAACCTCCTCTCCACGATAAATACATATAGTTTACTCCTCCAAGTTCGCAGTTAGCAATCATGTCATTCCAAGATATCGGTAGAAATGGTACAGGAAGACGACCGAATGGAATACCAAATGTACATTCAACACAAGGAGGACTTTCATCTTCTGCTGTCTCAACGACTAATAACAGCAGTTATGCATCTTTAAGTCAGTCCATACTGCAGTATCAGGTGAGATTCTGCTGCTTTGATCATTGCACTTTATAAAAACATTAAATATAGACTGATTTTTTGTGTGTGGTGCAATTCAAATAGCAAAATGTTGGAATATTATCCACGATAATTGGTAACATAAATCACGAAGATGGGCTGGTTTTGCAAAAACAGTGAGTCAAATTTTACTGATTTCTATTTCATTTCTTTGATACAACGCAGCTAATCCTTTTTTTAATGAGATAGATATAGAGTTCAAATTGAAGTTATTGAACAGATTGCTGGGAAAATTGATCAACAATTGCGAGTATTAGAACAAGAAATGGCACACATGTCCAGAGAAGAGGCATCTAAAAGTAGAGCAACGCACATAAAACTTACAAGGGATTATCGCTGGGTAGAACAGAAATTTAAAAACTTGCTATTGGAATACAAGCAAAAGAGAAACGCCTTGGAGGCGGAAAGAAGAATGGCAATTGAAGAAGAGAATCGTAAGAAATTCGGACAGGGAATTGATGACGAGACACATAGAATGCAAATGCAATTGAAAGATGACGTAAGTTATTCGATGTCAGATGTTTTTTGTACGGTATATAACGCGAATTTTCTCATCAAAGATTTCACTTTCCATCTAGCGAGTAACGGAAGAAATCATGCGAGAACGCGAAGAGGAGGTTCGGAAAATCAATCAAGGCATGCATCAAGTAAACGAAATTTACAAGGTACATTATATTCGCTATCGTACGTATGTGTGTCATGTTTCACTTAGATCTCACAAACGCCTTGTACTTGTTGATGTCTTCAATAGGATCTTGCAAGCATTGTGAGCTATCAACAGGATCAAGTGGACGAAGCAGAAAAACACATGGAAAAAGCCAATCAAAATGCAGGAGCTGGATTGAAACAGATAGAAAAGGCATATGCCAAGGCATCCGAATCAAATTGTACCTTGTCATGAGTTGTATAAGCTTCTCTTACAATAAGACAAAACTGTTTAACATTTTATATGTATGTTGTTCACTCTTCGCTGTATTTACTTTCAAGGCCCCGCATCAAATCTCTGATTCCTAACCAGTGATCGAGAACTTCATCGTTGTATTGGTTGATTTCTTGTACACCTGTGTAGGAAATTATCGCCTCCGTAACCGAATCAATAACTAAGATAGTCGGAATTTCAAACCTTCTAGGGTCAATTTGTAAATCTTGCATCTCAATCTTTGCGCAAATGCGAAAGTGCTTCTTGATATCATTTTTCTCCAATGAATCAAAAGGAATACTTAACCAGTTTGAGCGTATGTACCCCTCCATTTCATCCTCCGATGTATCCGATGAAATGTAGACTATCGAAAGAGTATTTTTGGTAGGGTCACTCCCCGCTTCATTAGGAGGTAAAAGAACCTTATCCGCGAGTGGACTATTAGGCGAGGAAAACAAGTGTTCCAGTTTTTTTGATACACTCGTTGATTCTGGACACCAACTAGCCGCGAAATATAATAGGATAATATCTGAATTCGTCAAGGCGTAGTTTAGCGACGGAAATTTGGAAGATAAGGGTTTGGATACATCTCCAATACCAGAAATATGATTCGATTGCTTCGAGGATACAATATCCGGGGCTGACTTAATGAAGAATACAATCCCAAGAATAATTAAAATAAAAAGAAACATGAGAATGTAAGGCGAGGATGGAGAGGATCCCCTTGACTTTTTTGATTTTGAATTCGTATATTGCTGTGATCTTTTGTTCTCCAATCGAGTTGCATCTGCTGTTGTCATAGGCAGATCAGACGTTTTATTTCGTGCCCTCCTCTGCTGCATACTTTTTATACTATGTTCACGTTCAGAATATTTTTTTAAAAAGTAAAATATAAAAGAGATGTCAACGATGACCAGGACACGGGAAAATATCTTGTGTGTGTGATAGCTGATAGCTGATAGCTGATAGCATAGTCGCATGTCGCATTCATCGACGCGAGACTACGCTAGTAGCTAGACCGTCGCGCGAGAGAAGCGATCACAACGGAGTCAACTACATCAGGAAGGATAGTACTTCGTTCATGTGTTAAAGATTGACTACTCGCTCTTTCGATCTGGCTTCATGCTCAAATGTTACTTCTATTATTGCCTTATCTCACTCAAAAATAGCGAATGTGCAGCTTGAATTAATGTTATCTAAAGCTTTTTTTTGATATTTGGCTAACCAAATAAATTTAGAAATTCACCATCCTCAAATCCCTCAGTAGCCTCTTGTTGTAATCTATCTTTTTCCAACCTCCTTTTCAGGCGAGCATGCTCCAATTTGCTCCCCTCTAACCTCTTTCTTTGGTCAACTTGAAACTTTTGTCCCGAGAAATCGCGTTCACTATATCCTACGTATCCACAATAGTAATGTAATGTAATGCTTAAACATGTTTGTGAATCAATCAATCCATAGATAGCATTTTGACCTTCTTCTAGAACGGGAGCATGTGATACAATATGTACAAAAGATGAGCATATTTGTGCCAAGTCGTACGGAAGACCAATCGCCTTCTTGTCCATGATAAAACAAATGCTTTTCTCGTCTTTTTCAAAAGGACGAGTATGAACAGCATGCGACATTGGAAAATCACGCATCGAAACATCGTCGTTTTCAAGAACAGGTTTCACGACATGGTCTCCTTTTGATGACGAACCAGTGTCCAAAGCAATCGGTCTTCTGGTATCATAATCCATTCCACTTTTTGATTTAAAGCCTACATCACCAAGTATACCAACAATCGACACAACTCCACATTCTTTCAGGTATTCTGCTGCTTGACCAACAGTTGGAAATGCTATGACATTCATATGCTTCGAGGCTCCATGCGATCCATCGACAGAGCACTTTTCGTAACCAATAAATATCACTTGGTAGACAGCAAATGCGGCACAACAACGAAGGAAAGGACCAAGGTTATTTGATGGACTTGGATTTTTAATCAAAACATATATGCGATTACAATCATTTATTTGGTTGGGCGTATCATTCATGTTTAAGGAACTTGTGTGTACGTTTGGATTGTCAACTCTATTTTCCATATGACAAATGAAAAATGTGGTCAGAGAAGAGAGATGAAAAAGTAAAATAGGAACAATGATGTCTAGTAAGTACACCTCCAAACGTCTTCAATAATGACCTCTCTTACTCACAGGCAGTGAGTAGTGAGTTCACAGCAATTTCATTTGGTCATATTTGATAACTTACCACGTTATCAGCATCATTTCAAATCGCTTCAATGATATTCAATGTTCTAAATACTGTCATCCTCGTGTATCTTAATTTAACTTGGATCCCAGTGAATCATAGTTTTGCGCTGATTCCAAGCCATAATAGTCATAGCAACCGACTCTCCTCTACCCCGTCACCCACAGAGGAAGAATTTGATGTGATTGTGATTGGGAGTGGTTTCGGGGGTTTGAGTTGTGCATCTTTAACATCAAAATACGGTCTAAGAACCCTATGCGTCGAAGCACACGATACAGCTGGTGGCGTGGCTCATTCATTTTCACGCTTTTCGAAAGCGAGCAAAACTGTTCCTTTCAGATTTGATTCTGGACCTAGTTTGATATCGGGAGTCAGTTCAAAGAGCAATAACCCACTTAGGCAAGTTCTAGATGCGATTGGAACATCGGGTAATATCGAATGGTTCAATTATGATGGATGGGTTGTACACGATTATAGTGATGGCAAAAGTATCAAACTAACCACTGGAAACTCAGGGGTGTTTGAACAAGCATTAGAAGAAAAGGAAGGTAGAGAAACAAGATTAGAGTTTGAACGTTTTACAAGAGAAATGCTGGCAAGTGGTGGGTTGACAGAGGTTTCTGGTTATATCCCACCCTTTGCTCTAAGGGGTGATTTCTATGCATTGCGTTCACTATTTAGATACATCATCAAATTTTTAAAGATTGGTACTAAAGGTGCTTTACTGACAGGGCCATTTACTAAGACGATGGATCTTTACAACTTGAAGAGCAGTTTTCTGAGAAAATGGTTTGATTATCTATCCTTTGCACTTTCAGGATTGGATGCTGCGCACACACAAGCAGCACCAGTGTCTTACACAATAGGAGACTTACACCGACCTGGAGCTATTCTAGATTATCCGATGGGAGGAATGGATTCCTTGATTAATGCTTTAGTTCAAGGACTGAAAGATCACGGTGGCGAGCTTCGGTTGAATAGCCTTGTCGAAAGGGTAATACTAGAGGAAGATGCTGGTGATGCTGTTTGCAAGGGAGTAATATTGAGTGATGGGTCCGTTATCAAAGCAAAACGAGGGGTCGTATGTAATGCACCACTTTGGAATATGGCAAGAATTCTTCAAGACAGCACAGATATTGATGATAATCAATCGCCAATCGCAAGGGCTGTCGCACAAGTTAGAAAACAAGCTGATGGTATGGAAATGACTGGATCATTCATGCATTTGCACCTAGGCATACCATCTAAAGGTCTTGAAGGTTTAGAAATGCATCATTCCATGCTTAACTTTGATTTAGACGTTACGGCAGAACAAAATTTGGTGATTATATCCATACCAACTGTTGCAGATCCGTCCCTTGCTCCTGAAGGGTACCATATAGTGCATGCGTACACTGCTGCGAGCGAAGACTTCGCTGAGTGGGAGCTCTTTTTGAACAATCAGAAAGACTCTGGTAAGTTAGGTACCAGTCCGAATTCCAGCACAGCAACTGAATATAATAGAAAACCTGGATACGAGGAACTTAAGAACCAGAAAGCTGAAGCACTGTGGAAAGCTATTGAATGTATCATTCCCGATGTAAGGGAACGCACAAAGGCCCCTGGTGCTATCCAAATTGTGGGAACCCCCCTCACTCATCGCCGTTATAATCAACGGTTTCGTGGAACATATGGCCCTGCACCTTCCGAAGGCAAAGATGTGGTAAGTTACTCGTACAAACCAATTATGGAATTTTTTCGTAACAATCATTCCCCCCTAACACAGAATTCTTGCCTTTATTTGGCAATCACTCAGTGGGATCTAACTGGATGCACAACTCCAATTAGAAATCTCTTGGCCTGTGGCGATTCTTGCTTTCCAGGCATTGGTTTACCAGGTGTTGCCGCTAGTGGTACCATTGCTGCAAATACATTGGTCGATGTTTCAAAACAGTTAAAGCTTATGGATGAGCTGGAGAAAAAAGGCGCTCTTCAATAATCTAAATAATTGTTGCTATAATTTTTGTACTAATACTTGGGTTCATTTTACGAAAGAATAGTGTTAAAGTAATCTTCTTCCGACTTGTATTCCTTATTTACAGTAAAAGTGAAAACATGGGTAATATACAAACGAGACTAGTGTTTTCATCTTTTCAACTTTAAAGGGGGACCGTAGGCCAACCACCACAATAGTTTGGCATCTTTTTGTGAAATTTAGGCGTTGACTCTTGAATAGGACTGATAGGATTATTTTGTTTCTGATCGTTCTGGAGGCCCTTTTCATCAGAACTGGAACCTGCATTCACATTTGCATGATAGTCTGGAGTAGGTGGTGTAGTACTTATATACCATCCATATTGAGGACTTATATACCCATTCGTATTTGGTTTCCCATTCCCATTCGAGTGTTTCCCCCCTGAGGGATATCGGATGAACCCCCCACTCAATCCTTTTGGGATGTTTTGTTTGTAATTCTTATTCCTCATTGCAGATTTAATTGGTTGGTTAAAATTTGAAGGTTCCGCTCTTAACTGATCGCTAACAGACTGTTGATTGGTTGAATGTAACGCATGAGAAGGAGTGTCAGATGAAGTTAGACATAAGGGGCACATGATAAAGTTCCGTGTGAAGAGTTGCAATCGTGACAATTGGTCGTGAATTTTGTTTAATTTCAATTGATGTAGATAATGAGAAAAAGCACCAGTGTACAGATGGATTGATTGATTGATTCAGAAGGAAAGCGTGACTGACACAAAAAGTGGAAAAAGTTGACACGGTGTGACGCTTCCGAATTTTCAAAATCTAATACCAACCCGACAAAGACACAATTACATGTGCCCCTTCTCAAATTACAATCCCGACCTGATTGCGATAAACGACAGAAGGCTCACTGCAACAAGACTTCAACTTGGAAATTACCTGCTCTGCTGTTCTGACAATGAAATCAATTGGTGAAACTTACATCAGGATCAAAATATTCAACAAGATTCTGACCAGACTCATCTGACCAACTTGTTTTCCGCCAAGGTCGTGGGGGGCCTACCTCTTTCGTAGTTTTCGTTATTTCACACGTGGACACATCTTTTGTTACAGTATTTCCATGATTATTCGGTATATCCGTTAGAGTATTCAAACCTGACTCCTGCGATTTTCTGCTAGAAACTAGTAGAGAATTGCTTCTGATACCATCGGAAGAGTTCGGAACCCGATTTTCTTTCGACGTGTGTTCAAGACAGGATTTCTCTCTTGAACGTTTGAGATTCTCTTCATTCTCTCCCCTTGAAAGATGATTGCCAAGTACCCACATGATCGGGCCAACGAGGGGTGAACGAACAAAAGATGATAAGAGTCCAAGATCGTCAACGCGATCGGCTTCGAGAGGACGATCAAATGCCATGGAAAAGAGGATTTTGAATCTTTTTATGTTTATTTGTGTGTGCGTAATAATAGTGTGACAGCTCACAGGGGGTGATTTTCGCGCTTTGAGCTTTCGACGAGCATTTTTTCTGACGCTGAATTCGCGCTACAAGACTCTGAAAAGACACTACTTCAGTCTTGATAATTTTTCATTTTTTATAATTTTACCCAATCAAATTCTAAAACCATTGTTACCTTACCTACTGACTTTTCATCAGTGTCAACGATTCGCGAATAATCCGATCTAAATCTTTCAAATTAAGCTTTTGCATGACATCATCTAATACTAAATCGAATCCAACCGATTCACTTAACTTCTCTGATTCAACAACTTGCGCAACTTGTATACATACATTTGTCTTCAAAAGATTCTTTCTTTGATTGTCCGACATGTTATCCCAATTATGAGTAAGATGTTCCCATGCTTGTCTATCAGCATTTATACAAGCCAACCACAGATCTCTTGTTTTCTCCATTCGGAAAACATCTGTGATGGATAAATCATTTACCATTATATTGGAGATTGATAATCCGACTAAGCATGCACGAGCGATACTTTCCTTATTGTCGAGAGATTTAGACAATTGAATAGAAATTTTCATGAGCGATTCTGAATCTAGTGGATCACGCGGTAGTTCCAGTGATATTTCATTATCAAGAATGATTTTTCCGATCCCCTCTTGGCAACGACAGAGTTCCAATTCATCTTCAATAACAGCGCGTAAATTAGCTAGTCCAGTTATCGAGCTTAGTGAGCCTACCTTCGCTAGACTCAGTACAAGTTTCTTTCCTTCAAGCGTCGATTCTAACTGTTCGCTAAAGGCAGTTATTCCTTCCGTCTTCAAAGACCAGAGGGACTTTGAACATTCTTGATACTGTTCGCTTTTGATCTGTTGTATCCACTGTAGGTGCGACATTCTTTCATCTTCGTCAATATATTCTGATAAAATGGAAGGGCATCGTTGACCGATGGAAAGTGCACTTCCATACATATTTCTATCGACATACCAACGTAATACGAATTTTTGAAATGTCAACCCAGTACCAAAATCTCGAACTTTATGATCCAACTTGGTGCATAAAGGATCCATGAGAGCTTTTAGATCATATGCATGATGAAAAGTTCCAAACTTGGAATAGTTATGACAGGTCTGAACGATTCCATGAAAATATGAATGTTCCAATGATAAATTGAATATCAAATCGTCTTCAGTTTTACTCGGCTCGGGAAGAATTTCCGACAAAAGATCAAAAACTGTCTTTTTGGAATCATCGTATTCCTCATCGTTTCGAGACGAAGCAGGTACACTTTTGTAGCCATTCAATAAAGTTTTCGAAATAAGAACCACTTTGCCCCATTCTATGTCACGATCATCAAATTTAGATCTCATCATCCATTTACAAAAATTGTCCATCAGTCGCAACATGACCTGAGAAGAAGTCCATGGACATGCAGCATTTACATGATAAATAGATAAATCTTGTCCAATGTCATACATTTTGCTGCAACTATTACTTCTGTACAATTCTGCCTGGTACGCAACACTGCTGCATATTTCCAACATTATATCTACTCCGACAGAATCTGGTTCATCATTTTGAATACTCTGTTGCAAGGTCAGTAACTCTTCAGGTAGATTCGATACATTCCTTTGAATGCTTGTGAGAAAATGGTTGAGAAGTTTCTTGAAACTCGTCCCATTTTCACCTGGCACGGCGTCGATTATATCAGGAACATTGCAAAGCAGCATTTCTACGACGGATATTTTTTCGCCGTGGTCACACAAAGCAATTCTGCCAGAAACTGAAATTCTCTTATAAATCCCGGAGCGGTGTAACCAATCCAAAAAATCTATGTGTAATCGCCTCTTTTCTTCAACCATACTTGCATGCGCAGATGTCCCGAAATCGTCCATGTACTGTGTTGATACGCGTACCACAGCCTCACTAAGTGTTTTGTTGTCAGATGTTATGATCGATTGGGGAAGCAAAGACTCTGCCTTTTTAGCGTAAGGAGATGATGCTTCAAAGCGCGGCGATCCAGCGAACTGATGCAAATTTTCTTGAACACGACGCAAGTGACTTTGAAATTCACTGAATAAATGGTTGACCAACACATCCACCATGTCGACGTTAATTTCAGAAGATAATGAGAAGCCTTCTCTTGGTGCATTGGAAGCGATATCATTGACTAGAACGCTCGTCACACAACCTTGATTACTAATAAATATACATCCATCGTTGAGATTATCGTATTGAAGCGTTCCAGGAACCATTTCTCTGATTATGTGCTCAGGTAAGTCTGTATCAATTGGTTGAGGATTGAAATTCGAAGCACTCATAAACCGAACAGATGACACAGTCACTGGAAAACTACCAGGTCTTTCTGCCTGAAAACTGCAATAAACATTCATGACTGAATTTATGCCGAATGTTGCCACCAATCCAGTACATTTGAGAGAATTACTATCAGAAGATAGAGTCTGACTTGAGAACCGTCCGAGCCAGGCGCAAGACCCCTTCGACACGACACCAGAATCTACATTGATGGGAAGATAGACCAAAAACAGTTTATACATGTCATCGATGCATGCCTTTACACACAGAGAGATAGCGGCAACACCCTTGCTTTGATCGATATCAGCGGCTAGAACTTCAATATTCTTGATGGCACTTCCTTTCGATTCGAGACAAGAGGACACATGAAGATGATGCAATGTTTGGCCAACGTGCATGTTCTCTGCCACACTATAAGATGATAGCCAAGTTTGAACAGATCCATTTCTGGATACAGTATAAAGAAATGAATTTCCGCCGGCGCGATTGGGATGACTAAGTTTTTTCATTTTTGCCGGAGATGGAGATGAAATCGGTGACAAACATGGTAAGTCGAAGATAGCAAGAATGGATTTGTCATCTACTCCTGAAGCTACTTGATTCATTATGGGTTTGGATGGTTTGGATGGTGTAAATATTCTTGAGTATATTCCACTGAGAAATCCCTCAGATGATTTATCCTCGATATAGTTGTGCATATCATCTGACAACAAAAGTCTTGCTTGTAATTCCAATGGACGTGTATTCTTCCACATTTGCCATGTTCTTTTCTCTGAAGTTCCAATGAGATAGAGTCCCGATGCGCCATAGTCTTTGTATGTGGCGCATGTTACGTATTCATTTTCCATTAGAGGTAAGATAGTAGAAACATCGCATTCTCGAGAAGAATCTGATATATCGTTCCAGTAGCATACATACCCGTGCGGAGAAATCCAACACAGACTCAGTCCATCGTAAATGTCTTTAGCCTGTTTACCTTTCGTCGTATACGTAAAGCCGGTCTTGGATTGTGTCAAAACGACATTGGAGCCATGTTCAATATCTCTCTCAGGCTCACGATAGTCAGGATGAACGAAGTGAACAACAGGTGACATCTCAGGTTGCATCTCCTCAAAGAGTGGTACTATTTCCTGGTTCCAAATACTGATTGAAGCAGTTTTAGAATTAGGATCAGGCGTGATGAAATAAGCGCAGCCAGAGGAGCCATCGATGCCGCCTTGTGATGCATCGGTTTCCATGTTATTACCACGGACCAACTCCGGAGGAATGAGCCCCACGACACACACTTTGGTTGTAATTGTTTCTACCAAGACACGGTCGTACATTTTTTAAAGATGCTTTCGAATCACTTCCAGTGCCGACGCAATAAATTGTCTTTGCCAGCTTGTGGACTTCTGAGTTATCGGTTATCGGCTCTCGTTGATTTACGTTTTATCCTTTCACCGCTTGTTATTTATCCTCTATCAAGTTGGGACCCTAAGTACTGTCATTGCTACTGAGAACACTAAATCGTAGTAGCATTGAATTATAAAAATTATTTTCTCTTTTTAATTAAATGTTCCATTTATTGGCCTCCGCCAGCATAGCTGATCTACCTTTAAGCTCATATTTACCATACTTTTTCCATTTTGTTTGCACAACTTCCTCACTTGGTTCAGGAGTCCGATGCCATATGTTCAAATTCGGAATTTGACAAGGACGAATCTCAGAACCCTCCACAAGACTTTCGCTTTCCAAGGAATCGACATTTGTATTGCCACAATAATGGAATGAACCATCGACTCCGATTATAAGGCTATGTTGGTATGCACATTCAACGTCAACAGCTTTGATTTCTTCACCAGTTGGATTTGTGATGTGCACACGGTGTGGCTTGGAGACATAGTCACCCTCTGTGCAGACTCCAATCCTTCCGTTCTTCGTAATCCCCCAAGCATAAACTTCACCCTTCGTTGACACCGCCATACTAGTATCTACACCAGCGGAAATTTGCATAATTTGAATATTATTCATTTCAAAATACATGATTTTCATTGGAATGTCTTGCTTATCCAAATTTCCATGACCTAATGCACCACCACTACCGTCTCCACAGGAGTAAACACCGCCATATGCATCAAGAAATAGGCTATGTCTATGTCCAGCACTTGCACCAATGATTTTGATATCTTGAAGAGCCTCGATAACTTTTGGTATACACTGGTCACTTGAATCATCTAATGTTAGATTAGCCAGAAGATCAAGGTTGTGTCTCATGTCATCATTGATTTGATGAATATGGTCTAAAGGACCAACATTATTTTGAGCATCTACTTCTACATCTACTCCAAGGCCAGCCACGGAAGCGTTATTGAAATACTCATATGGGGTATAACTTCGACCAAGAACTCCAAAGTGACCCAACCCAAAGCTATATACATCACCATCCTCTGTTATAGCCAAAGTGTGTCTAGCCCCACATGAAACAGACATGACGATTTCGTCTTCAAGACCTCCTTTTTCTACTTGAATAGGTAGTAACTGTGGCCTTTTATCTGCCAATCCAAGTTGACCGCAGAAACCATCCCCCCAAACCCATAAATCACCATCAGATGTTACAGCTGCGCTATGAAGCTCTCCTGCTGAAACACACGTACAATTCAAATGAGCGAGTCCAGGAATTATTCGTGGCCTTAACATATCAGGTAATTGTTTACCGGGACTAAACCCTAAGCCAAGTTGACCTGAACTAGCCGTGCCGAAGCTCAGCACTTTTCCTGTCGAAGTGAGCAATAAGGAGTGGGCCACTCTAACTAACCCTCCTCCAGCAGATACTTGCACACATCTAGTGTCGTATCCAATGCCTCCAAGAAGCATTTTTGGTTTCAATTCATTTTTTCTTTTGCCATGACCAAGTTGTCCTCTTGTACCGACTCCGAAAGCAGCGACGCCACTTCCACCCCCAGATTTTCCATCACCACCAACTCGACAAAGAGAGTGTTCTGGTGACGCACTCGCGAATCTTCCATTCACAACAGGAGGCATAAGAGTTTGCCTTTCTCCAGAGAACTTTTGCAAAGCATGACCTTGAACAGCTTCTTCCAAAAATCGAGCATATGCCATATATTCATCAGCATCACCTGTTCCTTTCTTTTTCCCTTGCCTACTCTTTTTTGTGATCAGTCTGCCAGTCTCTTCACTACAATCTATTGCCAATCTTAATATTCTTTTAGCATCAGATTTGTTGTCGCATAATTTGATTGGGATCGCAAGTTTACCAACACCATTGGTACCTTTTGATGTGTTCAAGCGAGAGAGCAAATGAACCACTGAACATTCCTCCATGCTAAAATTCACTTCGCGACAAGTCATCGAGACTGACCCAAGTTCCTTCGCGTCTAAATATGAAAACACTTGATTTTGTGTGTCATCCGATAAAGTTAGAAAATAGCACGTTTTTGGTTCGCCAATGTATGCAGTATTCGGATTTTCACCGTCTATTTCATTTTCGGCAACGATGTTGTCTTTTTCTTCTTGTTCTTTCTGCTTCGCTGCCAATCGCGCTGCCTTTCTAGCTTCATATTCTGCTTTTCGCCGTGCCTTTTCTTCTTCGGATCTTGGTGCCATTACAGGGCTGCAATTTGCTGATAAATTTGAATATTTACTGTAGTGGGTAGTGGCTAGTGGCGTACAGAAAGTGGACAGTGCACGCCTACAAATAGCAAACAGCTACTGGTACTTTTGTAAGTGGTAACTGGTTATGTTTTACATGTTACATCGCAGGGAAAGTCAGCGTGAAGGAACGTTTTCCCACATCGTACTCTAGTAAATGAAGGTGACGTCAGAGCAATAGCAGGATTTAGCTGTCCATTTACCTTTTTATTTTGGGGACTCAATTGCAATCATCTGAGTATATCTCAACAACAAACAAATAAAAATTCAATAGCATTACATACATATATATTAATGGCATATAAAGAGACGATGTGGTGGAATACGGTACGGACACATATTTTTTACATGATTTCCATCCAACGCACGATAGGTGTATGGTGTATGCTCATTTTTCTAAAATGTGATGCCAGACTCAAGCTCTGAAATCAGATTATATCAACAACGAACGACCAAATCCAAATACAGAATTAAATTTGTTTAAGATTTAGATGGAAAATGAATGAATGAATTGCGTTTAAGAATTGATACCAACCAATTGTACGTCAGCATCCTCAATTTGTCCCGGAAAATGACTGGAAGTGGAATCATTGTCGAAACAAAGTAGATTTCATAATGAAAGGCATCTAAGCCTTAAACCTGTGATAGAATAAACCGCATTTATCAAAAATATACTGTTAACGAATTAAATAAGTTGCTACTTAATGTCCTTTCGTCCTCCTCGTTTAAGCTTTTGAATTCCATCAAATTGACATTTACATGAACAGTTGCTAACAGGACAGACGGAATGAGACCCAAACCATTCTTGTAAGTGATGAGCATGCCCTCCATGCTTGCAACGCATACACCACGTAAACCATTCTGAAAAAGGAAGACTCTTTAACTCCGACAGATCTTCAGTATTTTGAAGCCCATACTTTCGAAGTTCAAGATATGGATTAAGACATCCTAATGGCAAAAGACAAATAGCGCATCGAGGAAGAGGTTTTCTGCACTGTGAGTTTGGACAACATGATAAAACAGGATTTTGTCTTGACAACCAATTATTTGCAATACTACCATCCTGCTTTTGGGCAAGCTTCGATAGTGCCAGTGATGTGTTGCAGTAATTGCATCTTACATGCAACTGCGGTGGTATGGGCTGAAGAGAAATTTCATTTTCGCCCTGTTTCAGTGTGGGTGAAAACGGTTGGTACTTCCTGCCAGAATGAGCACTGCCAGCCCTGCGTATTGGCCGAATACTAGTCCCCGGAATCGTTGTGGTTACATTTTCATCTAATTGATGTCGCTCTTTTAACTTTCTCAACAATTCCATTCGACCCACATCAAAGAGGCTTCTTGACTGCCAGAATTGCCACGTATTCAGCATATCTCGATACTTTTCTAGCCACTCCATACAGAGCACTCTTTCATGTGACCATGAAGAAGGCATGATGACACGACTACTCAATAAAGACACCGTTTGAACATCGGAATAAATATCCACGTAACTTTGAAGCAGAGATACCCCTTGCTTATTTAAGCCGGTAATCAGAATTCCTTCAAGATTACCTACAGCAATGCAATCTTCCACACACGAATGCAGGAATTTCTGTAGCTCGTTTCTCGGTAGGAATATGCATGCGAATGCAACGCGGTCGGATAAACTGAGCATTTTATTGTTCAATGTCGAAGACAAGTTGCCTTGCTCAACATCAATGAGGAAAGAGCAGATAGCGCTTAAATATGCAGCCCGCTGACTTGAAGGATAGCTTTTTGTTACATTCAAATCAGAACGCTTTAGAAGGGAAGAGCACGCTTTTTCCCACACATCTCGTGAGGTGTTATCTTTACTTCCCCCTGAGTAACCAGCAATGCACATCGCCACAAGATCCAAAGTCTCGGGATAAGATCCAAGACCTGTGTCTGTGTCTTCTGCAATCGATAACCGATTTCGTATATTTTCAGCCCCTCTCTGTAATGCAGCTACGGCCTCCCCCAAGTCGTTATTCCAAACTGCGAGTGCGGCCGATCTTTCATAGTGACCTTCATTTTCAATGGCAGACAACATATCAGCACGACCATATTGTCCAATCCACCCACATGCTGTGAGAACTGCCCTTCTCATTGGGCTATCAAAAATAGCTCGATTGAATATTGGTGACATAATACTTGTATCAAAAGTCGTTATCTCATCGCTATTCGGTTGATCAAACTTCAACACTTTCAAGGCCCCAGCGTCAATTAATGACTTAGCAGGTAGGCGACGTTCATCAATTACGGAAGGTGTATTTTTCCGAAATATAATAGTTTCTACTCTATGCACCCAACTCCATAGACGACATAACTGTTCTCTCCACGTGAAAAGATCTAAATTAACGTCTTTATCGACGTTTTTGAATTTGTAAATATATGAATCTAACTCCTTGGAGATTAGTTCAAGATTCGATTCAGCATCCGTTGAATATTTTGAAGAGTGCAAACATCTAGCTCTTTTCATCATAGTAGCGGAAATATCTTCATCTATGGTAAACTCCGAACTTTCCATTGCCGATGCTCCTTTGGTCGCACAACCTGAAATAATCATGTTTCCAGTTGAATTTACGACCCGTCCATCCCGCGGCGAGATTGCAACAGGTGCTAGTTGCTGCACAGGCAAATCCCGTAACAGACCCCCACTTTCAGCTACAAGCATCCTTTCTAGCTTACCATGCGATTTTTTCTCATATGAAGTCGTTATTTCCGGCTGGAAAGTAAGGTCTTGAATATTTCGATGCGAGTTAGAGATTCGCGTTAACATCGGCCTTGAATTGTTGCCCCTTGCGTCGTAAGTATCATAGTAAAGGATACTTTCGTTAACGGCGACACTCAATAATCCTGGACAAGAAGGAACCCATGATATTCTAGAAACAGATGAATATTCCCCACCACTTCCAACCGTTCCAGAGTCCAACTTGATCTCTGATACTTTAAAGTCAGGTCGTCTCGAATCCCAAAGTTTAACTGGTTCTGCAAGTCCACGACTATACGTCGCAAAGACATATGGGTTAGATGGGTCCACCTCTATACCATTAACTGAGCCATCGTGAGCATCAATATTGATGGGTGGAACGGAAGCACCAGATGCTCTCAAATCATAAATAGAAACGTATCTCTGCTGGCATCCGACGGCTAGCGATTGACCATTAGACATCCAACAAATGGATGAAACACCACTATTGTGAGCAAAACGATTCATCGGGGCTACGCACGCATCTTCATGTGAGAATATGTATCAAAAATATGCATGACGACACAATCAATTCTTACTCGATTTCGCTCCCTTTGTACTAACTTCCACATCAAAAACCAAAGCACCGTAGTCTCGATCCTTGCCTCCAGAACCAAATGCAACTTGAGAATCACCTCCTCCCCTAGCATTTGTATTTCGGAATGAGTTTTCGGCGACATTAGATGATACAATACCAACAGCTACGTGTCTTGAATTCGAGCCCCAGGCCACAGATGAAGAGGGGCGGTGGTGTCGAGGTTGATAGTATGAATATACAGACGTCTTGATATCCTCCGAATTTGATGAGTCTAAAACAGTCCAATACTTCGCATCTTCATCCTGATCATCAAGAAATGGCATGTATTTCCCAATATTCTTGAATATGTGAACCACGAGAGTCCCAGTCGTCAATCCAGTGGCACAGTAAATTGTATCATTCACAGTATCAAAGATTCGGTTTCCATTGATATCGTAAGACTTTCGAAATGATAAACAAGTGCTGGTCACACCAGCACCTAATGTAGCCGAATTGCCTCTGCTTACGGCGAATCTAGTGCAACAATTTGTTTCATGGGATGAAAACATCCCAAGTGACAAAAGATTAGGGCCTAATTTTCTCTCCCTCTCTTTAGCTGTTGCATCTCTCTGAGTATCATCTAACGTTCCTTCAAAGCAGTTAACTGATCCATATATTGTGTTACTATAAAATTCAACTCGTTCAGGTTGGCCTTTTCCGACGATTGATCGATTTGATTTTGCTGCTGAAGGTGATATTTTACTACTAGATACTTTACTTCCTGCTGCAGTGCCACTAAATGAAATTGCTCTATCCCTCGAAAGCTTGATTGCAGGAGGATAAGGAGCTATTGGTAGCGCTCCACTCATCTTTTCACTATATTAATGAATTAATACTATATAGATGATCGATAAGGTATCTATGTCTTCAGGAATCAATCAGGAACTGCGAACTGCGCACTGCGCCTCTGCTTGAAACTTTATCCGTATACACTTGGGGATACCACACCTTATCAGCGTAGTAAAAGCTCAAAGTAGATGGTGACTGCCTATATTTACTTATCTACTCCATATCTCATTTCGAATAAATGAATTTAAAACCAGATAGTTTCTCGTAATTATACTTGTGGATCATCTAGTGGACCATCTATTTTTCGATCCTTCATCAATTGCCTTCAGAATTAAAGTTGGAATCTATGCGTTCACCTCATGG